>Ga0115008_10003028_pt1 | contig 13882 bp, 8 predicted proteins | sample FraStrMetagenome_FD_87164 | JGI IMG/M metagenome (GOLD analysis project Ga0115008, IMG submission 87164) | Marine eukaryotic phytoplankton communities from Arctic Ocean - Fram Strait ARC3M Metagenome | ecosystem: Environmental > Aquatic > Marine > Oceanic | place: Fram Strait | collected 2012-06-18
GGGCTCGGACTCGCGTCGTTTCGATCGGTGCGTGGGCAGGGTTGGAAAGAGGGCAGATCTGGGACGCACCACGTCGAGGACGTCGAGCGTCTTGACCGGCTCGGCCTTCTTCTCCTCCTCCTTCGTCTCTATCTTCTTGTCCCCGTCCTTCATCTCGACGTCGGCACCCATCGTGACCCGTCGTCGACTCTCGTGGCGCAACGCGCGTCTGACCCCCGCGCGGATCTTTGAACTAGGTCAGCCAGTCAGCCAGTTTGGTTTCGACGGGAAGCCAGGATAAAAAGTTGGGAGCGTTTCGCCCCAGGGGCAACAACCGGAGGCGCCGGGCAGAGGAGGCCTCGGATGGGGGGTCTCGACTCCGCCGAGGAGGCGGACGCGTTCTTCGCGTCGTCTCCCGAGGATCCGGCGTTCGCACCCAGCGTGGAACGCCTCAGGGCTTTCCTCCAGCGCGTGGGCCCCGATACCCCAATCGCGCTCGTGACCTCGGGCGGCACCACCGCGCCGCTGGAGCGAACCGCGGTGAGGTTCGTCGATAACTTCAGCAGCGGATCCCGCGGCGCGGCGAGCGCCGAGTACCTCCTCCGAGCGGGCTACGCCGTCGTGTTTCTCCATCGCGAGGGCTCGCTGCGACCCTTCGACCGCAAGATCCCCGACGCCGCGAGGTGGTTCCACGACAGCCTCGTCGCGTCCTACGATGCGAACGGGATTCCCCCGCCGAACGGCCTGGACTGGCACGGCAACAGCATCCTCGACATGCTCCAGACGTCGACGGCCAACCTGGACAGGCCCGGAGTATGCGCGGAGTCACTCGCGGGGGAGGCGCTGCGGACAAAGATCGACCTGGGCGGCCACTTCGACATGATCAATCGAGGAACCCTGCTCGCGACGCCGTTCACCACGCTGTTCCAATACCTCAACCTGCTCAGGGCGCTGTGCGTGGAGATGAGCGCGGTGGCGACGCCGGAGAGGGTGATGGTGTACCTGGCGGCGGCGGTGTCCGACTTTTACGTCCCGTGGGAACGGCTGCCCACGCACAAGATTCAGAGCAGGGAGGCGGGCGAGGCGGGGCCGAGCAACTTACCAGGGATCGACGCGACGGACGACGGCGGCGTGGTCATCCGCCTGTCGCAGACGCCCAAGATGCTGGGTCACGTGCGTTCGCGGTGGTGCCCGAACGCGTATGTCGTCGGGTTCAAGCTCGAGACGGACCCTGACATACTTTTGGAGAAGGCTAATCGGAGTCTGGTCAAGTACCGGATGCATTTGGTGGTTGCGAACGAGATGCACAGGCGCAAAGACAGGGTCGCGCTGGTGGAGCCGGAGGGACGGTCGACGTGGGTGAACCGGCCGGAGGATATGGCGGACATAGAGGAGCTCATGATCGGGGAACTGGCGCGGCGCCACGTGAAGTTCGTGGAGGAGAGTTCCGAAGGCAAGAGGTGAGAGCATCGTGGACTGTTTCGTGTTGTAATTCTAAAACTCTATCAAAAAACGTCGTACCGTAGTAGTCGTCGCCGGTTCACACCATCGCCCTCGAGAGAGCCGCGCGCGTCACGTCCTCGGGGCGCAGCAGCAGCCCACACCCTTTGCACCCCGGCCAGCCCTCCCTGACGCGCTGGTACCCCGTCCCGCACCCTTCGCACGAGAGCGGCTCGAAGCCGGAGAACGCCTCCGGTCCCTTCGAGAGGAGCGCGCCTGCGAGCTGTAACTCCCGATCGCCGCCGTCCGCCATCTTACCCGCGGCAGCCTCCAACGCCCGCTCCCCGGCGACCCCCGCGTGCTTCGCCGCGGCCCTGACGTCCCACAACGAAACCCCTCTGGGCGCGAGGAAGGGCAGGCGCCTCGCCGCGCACGCCACGGCGAGGGATTCATCCGTTTCGTCCTCCTCCGGGCATGCGCCCTCTCCGGATGACATGGACCCGCCGCGGCCCGGCCGACCCGCGAGCGCCCCGGGCGGCACCACCACCACCCGCCCGCGTCTCGCGCGCGCCTGTATCGACATCGCGCCCCTCGCGTTGGCGCTGGAGACGTACCCCGCGGCGGTCGCGACCAGCACGCCGGCGGGTGACGACGCGAGTCCCCCGTGCGATACCACCGCGATTGAACCCCCGTTTCTGGTTGAACCCCCGCGTCCGCCCGCGACGTTCGACGTCTCCACGCACGCCTCGTTCAGAGTCCAGTCGTCGTTCGGTGCCTTCGGGTCGGTCGGCACGGTGAACATGACGGTGGTGCCCGTGGTGTGCAGAGTGACCAGTCGGACCGCCGCGCCGTTTTGAACCTCGGGCGCCGCGCACCACGCCAACCCGGACACCGGCTGGCATCGCGACCGAACGCACCAACTCGCCTCCGCGGGTGAACTGAACCCGCGCGGATCGGACGACTGGAGCCGCCACGCATTGCACGCGCCGCTGGCTCGGCCCGCGGCGATCACCGGGCGGACGTGCGCGCGGTCATCGGCGATCTTCACCGACGCGGAGGTGGACACGCGGGTCACGGCGTCTCCATCCGCGGGCGACAGCTCGACGCCCGGCTCGAGCGGCGCGAGCGCGACACCTTCCTCGCCCTTACGCTTCTTCGCGGGCGCGGTCTTCTTGCTGCTCGCGTCGGATACAGGCTTGGACCTCTCGGCGGCGGCGATGAGGTCGTCCGGCGAGGCGGTGAAGGTCCGGACGGATCCGTCGGACCCGCCGACGACGAGCGCCAATCCCCGTCGCGCGTTACCCGCCCACGTCAGCGAATTGACCCACCCGTCGCACACGCGCACGCGCCCGATGGCGTGTGTATCGACACCATCGTTCGCCCGCCGCACGAGCCACAGGGTGACGGCGCCGGACTTGCATCCGACGGCCAGCACGGACGCCGCGGCTTCGTCGGCGTCGCGGCCGAGGCGCGGGGACCACGCGACTGAGAGCGCCGCCGCCGCCGCCGCGCGTCTCACCGCGTCGACGGCGCTCACGGGGTCCGCGCTGACGACGCCGGTGATTGTGGACTTGCGGCCGCGCTTGTGTTTCTTGGGCTTGGGTTCATCCTCGTCGTCCTCGTCGTCGTCGTCCTCGTCCGAGTCGCCCGGATCGGAGAACTCTTCGTCGTCTTCGTCCTCGTCGACGTCTACGGAGAGAGTCGTCGACCTGGCCCTGGCGGCTCTCGCCTGCCTCGCGATGGGCACGTCGTCCCGGTCGACCGTCGTGGTCGGGTCGTTCTTCTCCTTCTCCCTGATGACGGCCTGGTACCCGTTCCTCGTCGGCTGGGCCAGCTCCTTCTCCAGGTTTTTGTTATTCTTCAACCCTTGGCCCACGTAGTCCTTCCAGACCAACTTCTTGACCTCCTCGAAGCACTTCTTGTCGGTGCCGTCCATGTGCTTGCCCTGAGGGTAGGTTTTGTCACACCCAGCCCCCGTGCGTGCGGCGATGAACGCGTCGGCGATACGCAGCGCGATGTCCTTGAGTGCCGCGTTCCGCCGCGACTTCGCCTCCTTCTCCTTGGAAGCGTCGTTCGCCGCGTCGAAGACGTCGTCGCCGATCTTCGCCGTCTTGAACACAGCCTCCACGGCCTTCTGGGAAGCCTTCACGTAGTCGTCATCGCAACTCTCGCACGCCTTTGATGCGTTCTCCTTGGCCCGTGTTTGCAGTTCATCGTCGTAGGGTGCCGAGAAGTAAACGTTCTTGCTTCGGCCCCTTTTGGCGGGGGCGGCGGCTGCGGCGGCGGCGGGCGCGGCGTCGGCCAGCTCCTCCTTCTCGACGATCTCGGTCTGCTGCTTCGGGAGTGCCACATTCGCGACCGTCGGTTCGGGCTTGGCGGCCACCGGCGTCGTCTCTGTCTCCTCCTCTTCCTCTTCTTCGTCCTCATCGTCCGGGAAGGTGAAGTCTGATACCTGGTACCCAGCGTAGTTGCCCGTCGCGGCTTCCCTCCACGCGCCGTGCGAGCCCCCCTCGCCGGACCACGCCATCCTGTGCCGCACACGGGTCGTCCCGAGGTCCATCTCGAACCGCTCGCCCTCCCCCTTCGCGCCCAACTTGACCCGCACGCCGCCCTTCTCGACAACCGCCGGGACCCACCCGCCGCGGCGGGCGAGCGCCACCTCGGCGTCGCCCTCGATCGATTTTTGCCCCTTCTTGCCCCGCGAGGGCGCCGGCTGCGCGGGCCTGAGCCCGTACGTCCCGGACGCGCCCTGGTAAACGAGGGATTGCGACGGGAACTCGTGGCATCCGACGTGGTCCAGTCGAAGCGACGGAAACTCGCTCGGGTTTTCAATCGTCAGCCAGAGATCCCCGCGCTCCCCGCGGGCGGGCTCGGCGAACCGTACCCTGACGCGGAAGTTGAACGCGGAGATGAGGGCCTCGATCACACCCGTGCGCCATCCACCGGCGGGCCCACTCTCGGCGGTGTTGGACGACGACGCGCGAACCTCAACCGCCGCGCCCACTCTCAGAGAGTCAGCCGGAACGTCCTCCGTCGCCGCGGCGCTCGTCTCGACGCCTTTCGCCGCGGGGAGCGACGGGCGCGGGACGGTGGTTCCTCCGGGCCCCGTCCCGTTGGACGCCGCCGTCGCAGGCGGCAGCGAGGGCGGTGCCTCCCTCGCGCGCATGAGCTGCGTCTCGAGCGACACGAGCGACTTCGGAGCGTCGGAGACTTCGTTCGATTCGTTCGACTCGAACCTCACGCGAAGGTCGAGCTCGTCGCCGCCACCGCCCTCGAGCCACCCGTGACTTTCCGCGGCGGACACGAACATCTCCGAGATGTCCAACACCTTGCGCCACTCCGCGTTGGACTGCGAGGTTGGGGGCGCGTGCACGGTGACGTGGTGCGAGCCGGACGCGACGGCTAGTAGGCATCCGCCGCCGCCGAGGACGTCATCACCCGACGACTCATCCGAGGATGCCGGCGCGAGGCCGAGCGGGGACCACGCGATATCCCGCGCGACAACCTCCGGGCGGTGGTTGGGATGGAGGACGGCGCGCGTGGAGAGCAGCGCGGTGGACCTGCGCGGCGTTGGGAGCGGGGGGAAGGGCACGCCCGCGTCGTCCTCGTCCTCGTCCTCGGCGTCGTCATGACCGGTCGTCGCGGCGGGTTTCGCGCGGGCGTCGTCCACGAGCGAGACGCATCCTGCGGGTCCGTCGATGTCGGCGGGGTTCTGTGGGGTTTGTGGGCGGGGAAAGGGCGTGAGATCAGCGATACGGGCGGCGAACGCGTGGTCAAGGGGCTCGGCGGATCTGAGAATCTGGGGAGACGAAAATGCAACAACGCGTTGAGGGAGGGCGCACCAGGATGCATACGCTCCTCTCCTGCCCGACCGCGATGAGGTTATCGTGCGACCACGCGACCGTGCCGGGGTATGGCGACGGGGTTTCGCGCAGCGCGCGCTCCCAGGGCATGATGAACCCTCACCCTCACCCCAAGCGCAGCGGCGGTCTGGTCGCTTTTCAAATGTGCTGTGAGAAAGTTTCCGTGAGAGGCTCGAGGAAAAATCGCCCCACCGTCGGGCCATCACTGTCGCACGGGCGCATCTGGTGATAGCGACCAAAATGTCGGGCGCGCTCAGAACATGGATCAACTCGCCGACGGGCCCCAAGACGACGCACTTCTGGGGTCCCGTCGCCAACTGGGGGTTCGTCGTGGCGGGCCTCAACGACACGAAGAAGCCCGAGGAGCAGATCAGCGGGCCGATGACCGGGGCGCTCACCGTCTACAGCGGCCTGTTCATGCGGTTCGCGTGGAGGGTGCAGCCCAGGAACTACATCCTGCTCGCGTGCCACACGGCGAACGCTTCCGTCCAGGTGAGAGCCGCGGTCATCCTCCCCGAACCGACCGTCGCGCCCCCGCCCCGCCGGAGATTCCCTAGGGATCGGTGCACGCGGAAGCCTCCGCCGTGAATAATCACTCACCGCACTCTCCCAAATCTTCCCCAAACGCAGGGCTATAACCTCCAGCGCTGGTACAGGTGGTCGTCCGCGCAGGAGCAGGTCAACACGGGCGCGGCGGTGATCGAGCCGGCGAAGGACAATTAAGGATTAGCACGCATAGTACGGGGACCATAGACACCCACCACCGTAATCTTAGGCATTTCTTCACTCACTAATCAGCGCGCATGTCGTCGTTCTTCGGGATAGAGGTGGCGCCGGGCGAGCCGGCGTACTTCCGCCCGGACGATGATTGCCCGTGCGTGAGGCTCAAACGAGCCGCGCTCATCGTCCGCGGCGATACGGTCGAGGACGGCACGCGAATCCTCGTCAAGTGCCGCGTCGCGAAGGGTGCGTTATGCCGCGATTGCGCGCGCGCATCTTGTTGTTTCTCCCACCACCCCCGTCCCCGCTCCATCCACACGCACGCGCTGACCTCATCGTTCCCCCCACACACAGGTCCACCGCACGCGCTAGCATCGCTCATCCCTGGCCGCATGGAGAACGTCAAGCTCGACCTCACCTTCCTCGACGACACGCGCATCAGCGTCGAGGTGGCGCAATCCGCCGCCGCCGCCGCCGCCGCGGAGAGGGCGGCGAAGAAGAGCAAGACGACGCCGGTGACCTACGCCGTCCACCTCACGGGCAACGTCGAGCACGACTACGAGGTCACCGACGCCCCGAACGGCGCGAGCAGCTCGGACGATGAACTCGACGCGAGCGGCTCATACGGGCCGGAGTCGAGCAGCGAGGATGAATCTTCCTCCTCCGACGACGACGACACGGCTGTGAACGACGACGCAGGCTCGGACTCCGAGAGCTGGGGCAGCGGCAGCGACCTCGAAGACGAAGACGACACCGAGTCACCCGCGCGGGTCGCCAGGGAATCCTCCCTCGCCGGGCACGGGGCGAAGGGCATCGACGGTAGCGCCGAGGAGGTCGACGCGGAGGCGCGACGAAACGCGGCGACAAATGGCGCAGCATCCGGCCAGTGGGCAACGCCGGACCCGAAGGATGAGGCGGCGCTGGGACGTTGGGACGCCTCGGCGAGCACATCGGAGTGGGCGTACCACATACAGAACAGCGGCGCTCGGCAGCACCGGCGGTCGTCGACGATGCCGGAGTTCAAGTGGACCGGGCCGCTGCGCCCACAGAAGGTGTCGCCCAAGCGGTCGGTGCCCAAAGTCGGGTGGCTGTGCCCGCTGCCGGACTACGCGCGGACCGGCTGGCCGGAAACTGAGTTCGCCTCGTCCTTACAGCACAAGCTGGAGGTCAAGACGCCGGAGCAGATGGCCAAGATGCGCGCGGCGTGCTCGCTCGGACGCGCCGTCATGGACGCCGTCGCCGCCGCCATCGCTCCCGGCGTAACCACCGACTTTCTGGATCGCATATGCCACGCGATGACCCTGATGAACGGCGCGTACCCGTCCCCGCGGAACTACATGGGCTTCCCAAAGTCACTTTGCACGTCGGTGAACGAGGTGGTGTGCCACGGGATCCCCGACGGCCGGCCGTTGGAAGATGGCGACATCGTCAACCTGGACATAACCGTGTGCCTCAACGGGTACCACGGCGATTTAAACGAGACGTATTTTGTCGGGACCGGGACGTCCGACCCGGCGCGCGCTGAGAAGGCCAAGGCGCTGATGAAGTGCGCGCTGGAGTGCCTCGAGCTCGCGATGGGACGGTGCAAGCCGGGTGCGAGGTTTCGGGACCTGGGCGAGGCGATCCAGACGCACGCCAACGGAGCCGGGTACGGCGTGGTTAAAGATTTTTGCGGTCACGGCATCGGAGCGCTGTTCCACTGCGCCCCGAACGTCCCGCACTACGCCAAGAACAAGGCGGTCGGCACCATGAAGCCCGGGATGACGTTCACGATCGAGCCGATGGTGAACGAGGGCACGCACAAGACGAAGCACTGGCCGGACGGGTGGACGGCGGTGACGGCGGATGGAGGAAGGAGCGCTCAGTACGAGCACACGATGGTGGTGACGGAAACCGGGCTGGACGTTCTCACCAAGCGCACCGCTAACTCGCGCCCGTTCTATTGACGTATTAAACTAGACACGTAGACGTTAGGTGATTAGCTAGCTAGCTAGCTTTTGGAAAAGAGCACGACTCTGTTCGACCACGATGACACGCCAACTGAGCCAGATGAACTAACACTCTTATGCGACTGCTACACTTCAACATTAAAAAATCAACTCTTCACCGGGGAGAGCCCTGGCTTTCGAAGGGATCTCCGAGGAGCGACGACGTGTCCGATGACGGCGCGATGGGGGGACTCCCCGGCGGCGACCCCGCGCTATCCCTGCGGCTGCCCTTCCCGGCCGAGCCCGGCGTGCCCTTCATCGTCGACCCCGCGTCGTCGTTCAGCAGCGGCGTCTTCTCATTCGCTAATGAATTCACCGGCATCCCGTGCTCCTCGTCAAACACCCCAGCCCCGCAGCAGCACCCGGACATCTCGCAGACTTCGTACACCAGCAAGCTCACCTTTATGACTCCCGCGAGTACGAAGAGGGCGCACGCGATGAAGTACGCGCCTGGGTCGTCGTCGAAGCAGAAGAAGACTCCGCCCACCGCGCAAATCCCGAGCATGATCTCCGCCCAGACTAAGATGCGCATGTTCTTGTCCCACGGGCTCGGCGGGGGCTTACCCACCGCCTCGTTGTGCGCGCTGATGCACTCCCATCGCTCCACGAGGAACATCCCGACGCCGATGGGGAACATGAAGAAGGACACCGCCCAGATTACGTTCGCCCAGTTGCGCATCCACTCCCACTCCCTGTTATCGTTCATCTCCGCGCCGAACACCGCGTGCAGGACCGTGGGTGAGTACATCAGCGACCCGAGCGTGCCCATGGCCAGACCGATGACGTTGAATATCGTGCCGAAGAACTGGTACCCGGCGCTGTTGATCGCCATGTTTTCCTGGCCCCGGAGCCTATCCTTGTTCTCCTTGCTGAGGCACTGCGGCAGGGCCATGCCGACGCCGCAGAGGACGTACCCTGCGGTGCAGAAGAACGACGTAGGATCCCAACCCTTCTGGAGATACATCAGCGCACCCAGCGCGAACATCAGCAGGCCCATGTTCACCTGTGGAGGGGAGGAACGATGGGTTTAGGGTCAGCGATCGGGAGTACGTAAAAAGAGACATTCGACAATCGTAGTCTATGGAGATGCAGACTACGGGAGTAATCGGCGCGGGGGACGCGCGTGGCGGGGTACTCACGCTCAGCAGCAGGAAGATCCTCGTCGGATACGAGTTATCGAAGGGGTCATCGTCGTCGTCGATGTCTTTCCCGCGACCCATCCCTCTCAACCAGCCCCCGGTGGCTCACCCCAACCCGGCTTTTGGGAACTGTAACCACCAGCCGTGACTTTTGTCTATGGGATGTCCACCCCGAGGCCCTCCTCCCGACGGCCCGGAAGGTTTGGGTGTCGAAACCGCGGCGGAGATCCGTGAGAAACCTCCTCGCCTCGCGAGAGTTCTTCGCGGGGCGCGTGGATGGTCCGCCTCCACGGCTGCGACGTGAGCTTTGCACGTAGCAGCGCATGAGGCATCTAGCCATACACAATAGTTGAGAGTGAATCGTTGGTTATGGGCCCAAAAATCCAACCAACAGGCTGCAGGTCAGAAATTGTTGTCCAATTAGCGTTGAGAAGGGCCTAATTGACGTGGTTTCACTCGAGAAACGTATGTGAACTAGTTAGAATCCAGATTTTCGTTATTCAGCCCCTCCAAAAGAAGCGGAGGGGGCAGAGGCTCGATGTCCTAAATTGGGCAGCACCGATGGACGACCGGTCGCGAGCGACGGCGGTGGACGTCGTACGCCGATGCCGCGAGGCGGGCCTCGAGCTCGACCCCGTCCTCGCCGCGTATCACTGCGCGGCGCTGAGGTACGAGGGCGTGGCGTGGGACGACGCGTTCGCGCAGACGGCCGCCGAGCGCATCGTCGCGCCCCGGTCCAAACTCGCGGTGGACACGCTCGCCATGCAGGTCGCGGCGGATGAGATCCGCGCGACGATGACCGCGGCGATCGCGGGGGATCGACGCGAACGCGAGACACGCGCGTCGGCGTACGAGCGCGAGGTGCTCACCGTCGCGTCCGCGATACCGAACATGACCCAGCGCGAGCTGGCTGACTTCATGGAGCATATGTGGAAAAACGTCTTCTTCCGGTACGTGTGCGTCGAGGGCGGCATGGAGAGCGCGCTGGGGATCAACGACGAGGCGGGACGCGAGGAGACGTTCGCGGCGTTCGAGTCGGTCTTTCCCAAGTCGGAGGTGGCGCGGTTCCTGACCCAGACCCCGGGGGAGATCAAAGCGCAGCTCCCGGAGCTCGCGTCGATCGTCCTCGGCATCCGCGTCTTCAACCGATGGACCGAGGAGGAGACGCAGGGTTCACAACCCTCGCCCAGCGGCCGCGTTTTGGACCCGGCGCCCGGGTACATCACCCTGGGCACGAAGATGCGCGAGGACCTGAAGGGCAGGGCGCACTCGGCGGCGAGGCTGTGCGCGCAGTACCGATGCGTCTCGTCGCATCAGGCGCTGCGAAAAGACCCGGCCGATCCCCTCTTGGCGCGTCTCGCGGATGAGAACAACAACCGCGCGTCCTACTGGTCCATCCTCCGGACGCTCATCGAGGATAACGAGGAAGGGTACGAGCGCGTGGGGGACTTGGCGCGGAGGGTGCACGACGGGTGCGGCGAGGTTCGTTCGCTGATTGAAGCCGTCGAGGGTGAGGGCGACGGGGTACAGAGGGACGCGGCGTATCCGGTTCTCAACGTGATCGGCGTCACCCACGCGGCGCTCACGGACGAATCCCTGGCGCAGGAGGTCATCCACGCGGTGAGCGTACGGATGACCGACTTTACCAAGCCCTTCGAGACGTCGCTCACGAACGAGCTCCTCCACGAGGGGATCCGCGTCGAGAAGATGGCCCGGGAACGGTACGGGCCCCACGCCGTCGTCGGCGTCCCGAAGATTGACGAGTCCAAGGATGTCCCAAAGACCGTCGTGGAGCCGCACCTGACTCGTAAGCTCGGCGAGTCCGGCGCGGAGATCATAGACGGCGGCGTCACGACGTTGGAGTACGGGGGATACGACGTATTCGCGCTGTGCAAACGCGGCGGGCTGGCGATTCCCGCGTCGATGACGGCGCCGAAAACCGCGGTGGTATTCCAGGGCAAGACGTACGGTTTCGCGGACGAATACGGCGCCCAGCAGTTCGCGTCGCAGCCGTTGAAGTACACACGCGCGATGCACGCGGCGCTGTTTCGCGCGCCGGAGCTGGTGCGCATCACGCATCCGTCGGCGGAGGCCGTCGCGAGGACGTTTCCGAATCTGGACGTCGCCAAGCTCGCCGCCGGGATGTCCATCGCGTCCCACACCGAGTTTGGCACCCAGACGGACACGCACTTGGTGGAGCGTCACATCGATAAGGACTACGAGTGGAACGAGTGGGCGCTGCGGCGACGGGCGCTGCACGCGGCTAACCTTCTTCGCAAGGCTACGCACGGATCGCAGACGGATTCGAGTCACTTCAGGCGGGAGAACACGACGCAGGTTTGGCTCCCGAAGAAGAACGAGACGCAGACGGTGGTGAGCAAAGGGACGACGATGCCGCAGAAGAAGAGGTACTTGGGGGGCGTGCGGGGCGCGCCGGACGTGAAACTGAACGTGGTCAACGTGGAGTTGGACCTCGGCCAACCTTACGAGTACTGAAGCGTAGTCTATCAAAAACATCTACGTAACATCTAACGACGTCATCCCGCGGAGGGCGTTCCTCCCCCGCCGAACAGCGTTTTCCCCCTCTTTTTCCAGTGCTGATCCGTGGCTCTCGGTGACGAGGAGTTGGACGGCGACTCCTCTATCGAACCCAGCCGAAACCCCTCCACCGCCGCCGCCGTCGACGGCGCCACCGTGTGAACCCTCAACAGTTCCACGCCCCCCGGCTTATTCTTGCCCGTCTCGTCGCACCACGACATCTCCCGCACCGTCAGGTCCACCACGATCGGCGCGCGCATACCCCGCTGCACTCGATACAGACCGTGGTGCGTCACCAGCGCCTTGACGATCCGCCTGACCAACACCAGCTTCGCGAGGCTCTGAAACGCGCGCAAGTCGAGCGGGTGCTCGGGCGGGAACAGGATGGGAAAGTTCATTACCAAAAAGTCGTGCTCCGCCGCCGTGGCGGGGGGTATGGTGATCACGCACCGCGGTTCCCGTTGGTCCAGGAGCACGCGCACGGTACCCTGGATCCCCTCGCTGAATCGCACCACGGCGTCCGCGTCCAAGTGCCCGCGCGATTCGACGTCGAGGGCCTCGAACAGCGCTTGTATCTTCCTTTGCACGTCGGGGTGCTTGAGTGTCTGACGTATGTGGAGCCTCCCGGCGCTGTCGGGGCGGAAGGAGAGGGCGTCGAGCCACCACTCCCAGAGTTCCTTGCCCGCGCGTCTCTCCGCGCCCTCGAGCGAGCTCACTCCCGCGAGCCACACCGGCAGGTCCTGTGGGATGGGCGCGTGGGTTGGGGGTGACGTCCTCGTCAGCATGGGGCGTTACTCGGGGCGCGGGCGCGATGGGCACGCACGTTGCAGGCGGGTTTCACGGGAGAGAATCGCGCTTGGAGGGATGAACGCGTGTGTGAGCTGAGTAGGAGCGGGTTTGGGACGCACCGGATCCTCTATGGTCCTCGCGTGCGGGTCCATGTCGCGAGACGAGGCGAGGCCCACAAGGCGAGCTGCATACTTCAGCACCGGCAAAAGGATGGACAGGGCGGTTCGAAGCAGCCACCTGCGGACCCTCGCCCGCAAGAGAGACCACACGAGGAGCGGAGACGTGAAGAGGAGAGTCCATGCGACGTAGGTGGTGACCCCACGCGCCTGGGATTTACCCCGGCTCCCCACCCCGCGCCCCATGGCTGTGTCCACGTAAGTCTCAAAAAAGGTCCGGGAGAAAGACTTTTCACTTTTGCACGTTTGATCTTTTTGTCGGCCACACAGATCTGGCGCACGAGGAGGGCGCCGAGAGCCGCGTCTCGGAGTGAGACGACGGGCGATGTCGTCGACGTGGAACAAGCTCGTCAACCTCGTCATTCGCCCGCCTCGCGCCCAGTACGACCCGAACGAGCACCTCCCCGGGCCGAGATTCCGCATCGCGGGAGTCACGCACGTTCGACGGGACGTGGACATCGAGGGAGCCGACGGGTTGACGCTCAAGTGCAGCCACTACGAGCCGGAGGTGAGGGGCGATGACCCGCTGCCGTGCGTTATATACCTGCACGGCAACTCTGGGTCGCGATGCGACGCCACGGAGGCCATACGGCTGCTCCTTCCCGCGCGCATCACCGTGTTCGCGGTGGACCTCGGGGGATCCGGCATGAGCGAGGGGGAATACGTGACGCTCGGCGTGCGCGAGACGACGGACGTCGAGTGCATCGTCAACCACCTCAGGGATCAAGGTTTGACCTCAAAGATCGGCCTCTGGGGTACCAGCATGGGCGCGGTGACCGCCATCATGTACGCCAGCCGCGACCCGTCCATCGCCGGGCTCGTCCTCGACTCCCCTTTTTCGTCCCTGCCCAAGCTCATGCTCGAGCTCGTCTCGCAGTTCACGAAGGGCAGCCGCGTGGGCGTCCCGAAGATGGCCGCGCGCATGGCGCTCTCGTTCGTCAGGTCCTCCGTTAAATCACGCGCCAAGTTCGACATCAACGACCTGGACCTGAAGAAGATCGCGCCCGCCACGTTTTGCCCCGCGCTGTTCGCGCACGGTAAGGACGACGACTTCATACCCCCGCACCACAGCGAGACCCTTCACGAGCTGTACGCGGGTGACAAGAACTACATAGCCATCGACGGGGACCATAACTCCCCACGGCCCGCGTTCTTCTTCGACAGCACGGTGATATTCTTCTGCAACGTGTTGGACCCGCCGGCGACGACATACTCGGCCGGGGTCATCGGACGGGGCGCGGCGACCCTAA
>Ga0115008_10003031_pt1 | contig 13874 bp, 16 predicted proteins | sample FraStrMetagenome_FD_87164 | JGI IMG/M metagenome (GOLD analysis project Ga0115008, IMG submission 87164) | Marine eukaryotic phytoplankton communities from Arctic Ocean - Fram Strait ARC3M Metagenome | ecosystem: Environmental > Aquatic > Marine > Oceanic | place: Fram Strait | collected...
AAAAAAACAGCACTACATTCCTGTGTACTTATACAACCAACATACGAGGGAGAAAAAGAAATTTTTGAGACAACTTGTATCATTATAGTAATGACAGATCACATAGCTGACGTTAAAAGATACTTATCCGTTGTTTACGCATATGACAAGATACCTACTCCTCTCTAAGGTAATGCGTCGGCTTTCATTCCCCCAAAAAACATCAGCATAATTTTGCGTTTACAAAATATCCAAAGTAAATGGAACGAAAAGAACTATCGAGTGCAATACAAGTATTCGTCGATACCGAGACGATTTGGATCGGTCGGGGTGCAAACTCGCAGGACTCGCCGCATAAGTTCACGGCGAGGGTACGGTTACACCAAAAACTCGAGCAATATACGAAGAGCAAATGTTTATCGCTGCGGGCTCGTTTGTATAGGATGGTCGATGAGGGTAGGGAAGGAGGTTCCGACTGCAATGGTATCGTGTGTGAGCATCCGGCTGTTCGACTGGAATTTTCGGACGGAGCGCGTCACTACGACAAGTCTCTTGCTACGGTGAAAAGGCGAATGAATAATATTTCTGTTACTATCGCTCGTGATTACGTCAAAGAATTTGATAAATTCTTCGTCGTTGTTGAGGTGGATCCTTTTTGTACGACGTCGAATCGCAGCAGAGTGTGCTTCTTTGGTAGATCAACTGTGGTCGAGTAAGTACAAATACTTGCAAGGGCGCTTTTCATTTTAGTTTTTTTTACTAATATCTGCGCACTTCAAAGGGCGACAGGATTTACTTTAAGAATATTTCATTCATTTCATGAGAATCCATTCATAAAAAAGTACGGAGTGTCATGCTATTCATGGGTGACAAAACATCGAAAGGAAAATAAGGGCCTTTTGGTTCATTTGGAGTTAATTGATTCCAAAGGAAATGTTGTTGAACTAACAACAAATTTGGCACTGGAAATGGAACTTGTTTACTCAAACGGGTTTTACGCACCAGAAACGCCTTTCATTATTCAACGAAGTAAGGCGTTTCGGGGAGATAGGAATTTTCTTCTCAAACCTCTTTCACCGACACCCAAATTTTGCGCTGGAGACTTAGCAAAGGCAGATTTTAGATTTCGCATCGAAGAAGTTTCATGTAGGCACTGCCCAGATGATGAAGGTTTTAAGCTTCGTGTATCGCTTCGCGACACATATTTAGGTTCGAAAGTACATTCATGCGTGTCCCCAACCATAATCGTATTATCCAGACTTGGAGACGAAGTTGCAAGTCCGAAGAAACGAAGAGCGAGTTGTCCCGAAGAATTGGTTTCCCTCAAGTCGAATTCCGTATATGTATAAATGCCCTTTTCACCTTGGTGCTTACCGACTACCTCCTGTCCATGAATAATTACACATTAATGTATATAAATTTTTTTCTGCTTTTAGAAACTATCTTTGCCTTCCGTCTACCCAATATTATTATTCTACTTTTTTTTGGTGGATTTTGTCATTTAAGTGATGTAGAATCACTCGCAGTTATGGTTAAAGATAGGCAATAGCATCATCCGCGAAGCGTATAACAACATTGAGAGAGAGAGGGAAGAAGCAAGTGTGGGAGAATTCACCGACACTTAGAAAGCTGCATTAGGAATCTCTTCAAGATCTCTTCAACTTTCATCTCATGCGACGGATCGTTGTCAGACAACGTACTTCATAGTCAATTGAAGCCCATCGTGAGCCCAAACAGATACAAAAACTTCCATTATGTCATATGAATGTGACACATGATACTGTTCAACCCATTGCACCCAAAAAATTTTGAAAATAAATTCATCAACATTTTTCCCATCTGAAGTAGATGTCCACGTGAGGTTCTAAATAATCTTACCTGCAGTATAGATTCTATTCGATTCCTTCATGGTTTTATTGGTTTGGATTTTGATCTTTCAATTATCTTCAAGCTAACTTTAAGGTCCACGTTCTCTCCCTTCCATTTCGATAATCGTTCATGCAATATTACATCCTTCTCAAGGACGTGTATTCTGTAAAAAGCAATAATTTTTAACTTTCTCTCATGTAATAATTTTATCTGATTATTTCATCAACCATGAAGCAGAGGCTCTATTGTATCCTTCAAGTATTTGTTATATCTAGTGAAGAAAATGAGTTTAATCAATTAGACCTTTGCTTCAATACTCTTTCCTGAATTCCATAACCTTCCATGTTTTATCTATGCCAACTGCGTCGCCTCTCTTTTCTCAATATTTCTTCTTGAGTAATAGGCATACGGATCTAATCCCAAACTCAACGCACGATATAATATTAACTTATCATGGGCACAAGAGTAGCGTAATTTACTTCAATGCTACATGACATGCGATTTTACCGGGCGATCAAATTAATATTACCACTGCACTCTACGAATGATGCTACTAGAAAATGCTATGCCAATATTTCCACTGCCGGTATATTTGTGAAATAAAGTTTTAGCAACACACGTACGAGTAAGCTAACAATATGGTAAATGGTAATAGGTAATTGCTTGCGATGATAACCGCAATTTGCACTCGATGAGAAGGGCTGATTCACTCACTTCTTATTATGCTAACATTTTAAAAGACGTTACTGTAAGATATGTACATGAAATGAAAGATTTCAACACACAGACAAGAAGAATAAACGTACGAAGTACGAGCCGTATTACGACGACGACGACACATCACCAACTCACAACCTTCACGCAATCCAACGACCCATACGGATACAAAAACATATTACTGCATACACCCACCATCACAAACACTTACATAACCTGAAATATATACTTTAAGAACATAAATTGAACAACATGGTATCCAAATCATCGTTGTTCACGTTAGCTTCGATAGCTTCTCTTTCTGAAACTCGAGGCCTGGCAGTTTTGAATCGATATACGTTCCTCACTTCTACTGCAAGTTCCATGATGGGTGTGTTCAGTGCAGGTTATGAAGGGAGCAGTCCCAGTGCCGATGGGGGATGGTCCGTGTGTGAAAATGGGGATGGAAGGTGTGATGCCAATGCTAAGGTTAGTAGTAGTAGGTTTAGTGGTAGTTCTGATGTAAATTGTACGGATGCGCCTTTTATTAAGGCCATGTATGCACGTGCCTTCATAGACTTTGAGCGTTACGTACGTGTGCTTTATATTTGTGATTCTTGCGTGTATTTATGGATGCTTGTTACTGAGGGTTTGTTTTTTCTTGTGTACTATGTAGAATCCTCGATACATTGATCGTGATATTCAGATGAATTATGGTGAAGATGGAAGTGGTAATCCAAGAACTCGAGGTTTGCTCGTTCGTAGATTTACGGGTGATTCCACTCCATTTTCTTTTCCTGTGAAGCCTGTACGATTGGTAAAAGAATGGCCAAAGGAACCACCTTTTACTGAAAAGGATTTTGAAAGAGCTGATGAAATATTCGATGGATCGTTTTATGCTGTTCCGCGGTTTGTTTACCACATTGACGAACCTGCTGTATCGTCATTGACACAATTCTATCGTAATAATATTAAGCCTAAAAGTGATGTTTTGGATATCTGTTCAAGTTGGGTAAGTCACTACCCACTCGAGTTCAAGCAGTCTATGAAACGTATAAGCGCGACCGGGATGAATAAACTGGAATTGCAGGCGAACGATCAGCTTACAGACTGGCAACAACGCGATCTGAATGATTTTTCTGAACTTCCCTACGGAGACAACGAATTCGATGTTGTTACCTGCGTCGTGAGCATCGATTACCTTAATAAACCAATTGAAGTTTTAAAAGAAGTTCACAGGGTGTTACGGAAGGGCGGTAAGGTGATAATCAGCCAGTCGAACAGATGCTTTCCCAGCAAAGCCATCTCCATGTGGTTGAAGATGAATGATAGACAGCATTTGGAGTTGATTAATGGGTAAGCATAACTTACTATTCAAAATTCCAATATGATTCGCTAACATGTATGTAGCTATTTTCAATATGCTGGCGGATTTGAACCGAGGGAGGCTTTTGATATAACAGCAGAAGTTCCGGACAGTTCTTACAACGACCCAATGTTCATCGTAACAGCAGTTAAAAAGTAGTCAATGATTCTGATCACGTTAGATTTAATTTTGTAGGAAAATGAAATACTGAAGACAGAATTATTGTTTTGTCGTTTAGATTACAACAACAACGGGCTATATTTATATTGCCCTCAAGAAGATAAATCGAAGGATTTAGGATCAATATTTGTGCTGAAGTACCAGTAATTACTTTTTGAGGCATTGTTATCCTCGCAACGCTTATCTCGATACTTCGTAACATGTTAAGGTACATATGAATGCCCCACAAACTTCCAAATCTACGTCGTTAGTGACTGGGTAATACGTACAAAATGCGTTATTGAAGTGTCTTCGAAAGAAATTACAAGCACTTAGTACTTATTCGAAAGAATTGATACACATTTTCAAAAATAAATGTACTTGGTCTATCCGGTAAAGCCATCTTTCTGACTAGATGATACCTTACCTAATTTATTAGGTTAAATCAGATTGACTTGAATACTGGATATCTCCATTGTATCCCGATATGTTATATCTACGTTTTCAAAATACCTTAAAAAATTCGTTTCTTTTAATAGGTTTTTCCCCAACTTTCAAAATTGTCCTCAAATGACTCCTCCACCATATCCCCTTTCAAATGCATATCGATCGGGATAATCACGGGAGCTCATATTTCTCCTCTTGATTAGGCCAGGACCTCGCTTCTTTAAGTCATCCACTGTTCCTGTTCCAAGCAATCCCATAGCACGGTCAAGTTCAATACGCAAAATATCCAATGCTTTAATTACCCCAGGTGCGCCTCCAGCTGCCAACCCATACAGATAAGGCTTACCCACACCCACTGCATCTGCTCCAAGAGCAAGTGCCTTCACAATGTCAGTTCCACGCTGAACTCCACCATCAAGGATAATTTCAACATCCGGCCCCACGGCTTCACGAATTGAAGGGAGAACGTCGATTGTAGCCGGTGATGTCTCCAACTGGCGAGCTCCGTGATTAGAAACCCACATAGTGCTAAACCCAGTCTCAACAGCTTTGATAGCATCGTCAGGGCGGACTACTCCTTTAATTGCTGCAGGTCCGTTCCACTCTCCAAGTAACCACTCTGCGTCCTTCCAGTCAAACTCAGGCATGATCTGACTAGACACGAAAGCAGCTAGTGAGTCTGCTGGAACATCCGTATTAATACAGGCATAGGTGTACGGTTCGTGCGACAAGAAATCATACGTCCACGCAGGCTTTTTGATCGCTTCAATCATTTGATTGACAGTGTACTTCGGAGGAATCGTAAATTCATTACGGATGTCTCTCTCTCTGTTACCATACCAAGTGAAATCAACCGTAAGCGCCAATGCATTAAAATTCCCTTCCTTTGCCTTGGCTAGCACTTCCTTCACCAGTTCACGGTCCTTCCACACATAAAGCTGGAAAACCTTGGGACCATTGTGAATTTGTCCAATCTCGCTAATACCCGTAGTAGCCAAGGAAGAAAGACCGTACAAAGTACCATGATGCTCTGCTGCCTTTGCTGCCGCAGTCTCACCCTCCCAGTGAAACATACGATTACCCGCGGTCGGACAAGCGAAAAAGGGAAGGTTCACATCACATCCGAACACCTTACTGCGAAGATCAAGGGGAGGTTTAATTCCAGAAAGGACGTGATAATGCATCTCAAGTTGGGAATAGGCATCCTTTCCACGTCGAAGAGAAATTTCATCATCCGCACCAGAGTCTAGATAGTCAAACACCATCTATTCATTCACATCACGAAAAATAAAGTGGCATCCAACAAGTCATCGTCAACACACCAATAAAAACACACAATGAACATTAGAAAACCAATAAAAAAAGAGTAACACCGACCATGAACACACAGATTTCGGTATACAAATCCACATCCACATCCACAAAACAACTTGAACTTAAAACACGCAAGTACCCTCTCACCTTATGCGCCCTGGCCTTGGCACAAAGCCTCAAATCAGCAATGTTCACAGCCTTCGCGAGTCGTCTCTTCGCAGGGGCATCAAAAATAACATTCAAAGGAATGTGCTTCAATATCTTGTGAACTCCCAAGCTGTGCGGCGTGATCGACATGATGCTGTTTTATCTCTATCACTTCAAGATTTTGTAAACGTAATTTGCCTAGCTAGCTATCAAATCCTTATTCAAGGAAAGTGTGATATTGTGAAAGTGGCTTACGTGAAGGTATGGTAAAAGAGACACAAACTTGTCCGTCTGTCTTATCGTTTCTTACGGTCAGAGATGAAGGAAGGATGGAAGGAGAGAGAGAGAGGGAGAGAGAGGGAGGCGGGGGATGGATGAAGAAGGTGATGTTGCAAGCAGTGTGTACATGCATCTGCTTGTGCTTAGGTCATTCGAGGAAAGGTGAGACTCGACTATTGCAAAAACATACCAGAGGGTTCGGCAAACACGTCAGAGAATTGAACTTCGTATAGAAAGAATTTTAGCATTCTGAGATTTGAGATTGGGAGTCTGTCGGAAGGAAAGGCACGGCGGCCGGCGGCACGACTGTTGCGATCCCGTGAGGCCGGTGGCATATGTATGGCAAGCGAGCGGAAAAGATGTCAAGTTTTTTGAGTGTACAGATATGATGTAAAGGAGTACAAAAATGTACTTCGAAGTATTATTAAAAGAAGTGAGAACAAAGGTCACACTAAAACTATCCTCAGAAAAATAAAGAGCAAAACTTTCAACTTTTACCAATATAGATATAAGCACTACATTAATCGTTCTCTGACGACAAATAACATCACATAAAAACATCAACAGGATAAAACCTGCTTACAAAATGGATGCATTCTTCTAAGCTTCCTCTTCTTCAACTTCAGGTGCTTCAAGGACTTCGGGAGCACTTCCTTCGACAGGAGGAAGAATCCAAGTGTTGCATCCAGGAATGCGGATCAAAGGAGAGAGAATGGATGTTGCCATAATGCAGAAACCCATGATAATGAAAGCGTCCTTGTAGTTCAATTCACGGAAACACATTCCAAAGCAGACGGCTCCAGTATTTCCTCCTGCACCTACAATACCAGCGATGGATCCAGTTACAGGAGGGTTAACATATGGAACAATACCATAAGAACTTCCTTCGGCAGCTTGCACAAACAAGGAAAAGATAACCATGAGGAGAATGGCTAACCAAAGTTCAGTCGACTGAGCGAATATAATGACCAAAAAACCCTCCATGAATAGACAGACAGTCTGAACAATAAGGCGCCCCTTCATTCCTATCTTCGCGTTTCCTACATCACTGAAATACCCACCAAGCCCACGAGCGAAGAGATTCATCCATCCGAACAAGGATGCAATGGCCGCCGCCTCCTCAGTACTCTGATCAAACTCCTCCTTGAAGTAAAGAGCAGCAGCATTGTTCATGGTAAGCTCAACACCAAAGCAGCATGCGTACTGCACAAACAAGATCCAAGTGTTAACATTGTAAGCTCCCTCACGGAAAGAGTTGGTAGCCGAAATGGAAGGCATTGCACCGTTCTCTTTGAGTTCCCAGTAGTTTCCTTTCGGGGAATCCTCACTGTGCCCAAGAATCCACCATGCCGTAAATGCAGTAACAACTGCAGGGACAACACAGACGGTACGCCACGCCTTCTCAGAGGCACACATTGTATCCCAAGGGAGATCTAACCGCACTTCGTCGACCCACTTATCATCATCCTGCCACTGTTGGCAGTCCACATCGTCATCGTAAATTTCCTTAAACAGGGGGAACAAAAGAGATCCAACTACGAGCTGAGTGACACCTCCTCCAAGGTTTCCCCATCCTCCACAAAGTGCATTCGCGGTACCAACAACTTCTTTCGTAAACATACGGCTTGACCAATACTGACACATAACAAAGGTAGATCCTCCAATACCAATGAGCATACGAATAACAACAAGATCCACGGCGGTTGCAACAGTACCGGTTAGCGCAGTAGGAATACACGCAAAAAATAGAATGGCAGACATCATGATACGAGGACCATACTTGTCACATAAGGGACCGTTGACGAAACGCATAAAGATTGTGGAACCGACACCAGCAATAGAAGAGTTCCAGATCTGCTGCTTAGTCAAACCCAAATCTCCCTTAATCTCAGAAAGAAGAGGGGCAGCACTGAACCAAATGAAGAAGGCAATGAAGAATGACCACCAGGAGGTGTGGAAGGCACGCATATGAGGACGAGCGAAGCTCAAAAGCTTGATCTCGGTAGACTTGTCATCCTGATCAGGGTCAACCTTGCAGTCGTAAGACTCATACTTCTTCCAGTCAGAAATCTGTTTAATCCATAAATACATCAAATGTTAGGCATGTTCAATGAATAACTTCAAAATACACAGGAAAGGAATAATGCTGTGCATTCTACAAATATCTCAAACTATTTGTAACCCAACACATTGGTTTCACACTTAAGTACCAAAAACTTACCTTTCCAGACTCAACTTCAGCCATGTTTCACTTAGTTCTTTATGATTTTAAGGGAATAGAAATATTAATGTTATGTGGAGTGCTTGTACACCGCTGAATTTCTAAATTGTGAGGACTTGTGAAAGATACTAAAACCGACCCTGGAAGAAACTTATTCGGTTACGGGTAGAAATTGGGATGTAATCAAAGGACTTCGCAGGAACTTCATATGTAGCTGATTTGAACGTCCACTCAGACATCATTAAGTTCAAATAATTGCACGAAAACCGTCTTTGTCTCATTCTACATGCAAATAATTTTTCACGAAAATCTCTTTCAAGAAACAACAATTCCACCTTGCGAACATCTCGGGATATTCGCCGAACTAAAAGTACTGTGCAGACTCTATTAGCGTTAAATTATGACGAAAAGTCCTGGAATTTTAGCTTGATTATTTATAGTGAAAATTTTTAAATAATTCATATACATGTATATAAAAAAAAATCATATGTTAAAAATTCAAAGGGTGTGAAAAATTTCATTAAACTTCAAAGTTCTGACAGAAGAAATATGCACGATCAACGTGCCAACACCGATTCAGCGGAAGAACCAAGTTAAGTTGGCAGAAGAACGCGCAATAAACGAAAAATATGTGATCATGAAGAGATGTGGCCTTTAATTCCTCTTTCGTGATCAGCAGAACCAACAAATTAGCACGTAAAATTATCAGGATAACTCGAATCAATTGGTGACGCGCCACAAAACATCTACATCAACAATAGCTAAACCTTCGTCAGCTAGGATAGAGATTGGCAAATATCTCGATGAGATGTGGCATGTAGTCAACAATAAGACGCGTCCTATGGGTAACATTTACTTCACATTGTATTTGCAACGATAGCCAAACCCCAATCATCAAGAACACTCAGGGTGAATTCACTCTCATACTAATGATTATAGGTCACGATGACAGGAAAGAATTTGAAAATTAATACATGTCAACATTTTCTTGGGATGTCACCGAAATTAGTATATGGAGAACATCCAAGAACATGATTGATAGAATTTTCAACTTTAACATGACTGGACTGCGACGGGAAATAGGCGTTAACAACTTTACATCTCTTTCTCAATATTAAATTAGTGAGAGAACTTTTTCCCAACTCTTCTTTTCATACAACATTTGGAAAAGGAGGTATACCTTGTTACTTCTTTGATTCGAACTTTTCCACGAGATGCTCTTCATCAGGAATATTCCTCGACAATAGGAGACTCCATTACCTCGACGCTTGGTTTCACTTCAACACTTTCCAACTCTTCATTGACTTCGACCTGCTCTCCAAGCCCCTCCTTGTCCTTATCAGGACCATCAGTTCCTTTATACTTGTTCATCATTGAATTAAATGTTGCGGAGATCCTTTTGTTAAGTTTCAAACACTTAGCCTTATTTGAAATGAGATTTGTTTGCTTCATTCAACTCCTTAGTTCGAGCTTCACGGGTACGCTTTCTGTAGATTAAACACCCTATGATAACCACCGCAACAGAACTACAAACTACTATTGCGGCAATCTCGCCATCAGAAAGATCGTTGCCACCGTCAGGAGAATCGTCGCCACCATCGTAAAAAGCAGATGCAGAAGTTACTTGGGAAAAGTTTTCTGAATCTGAAGCAACCAACGTGGCTACGAACTCATCCCCTTCGTCGTTGATTACTTCAGCAACAACCTCACCAACGTCCACCTCAGGAGGAGGTAGGTATGCACTAGATATACTCGAACTTAGGGGGAGCTCCATCCCTGCCAACTGTTGGTCACGAACAGTGGTCTTGTCCACGTTTATCGCAGGATCATCAAAATTATCAATATCTTACTAGAGAAATCGTACAAGTTCAGTTATCGTAAATAGCAATATTTTCTAGGCTCATTAATGTCGACAACATTCCTTGTAGCTTGACTTCAACAAGAAGGCTTTCGTTCTTTACTTCAGTCTGGCCAATGTACTCCCCTCTTTCATTTACAAATTCGGTTGGAGAATCAATAACTCAGACGAGTCCCGAGTATGATATCGAGGATATCTGTCAACGGTTATTTCAGTGTCAACTATGAAACATGTTTTACCTTCAACCGTCTCTTCGCATATTACAGGGGGCTTCCTCTGTAGCTAACAAATAGAATAAGACCTACTAAAGATCACGCCCATGTGTAATCTGTTCCGATATTTACCTTATAATATTCTTTTTCATCTTCATGTGATTCTGTTTCCACGTGTCTGATTGAGGAATAAACAAAAAGAAGCTCAAAGAGTGAATCGTAGCAAACAGCGAAAGAATATCCAAGCCTTCTACTATAATAATCAAAGGACGTGTTATTGTGTGTACGATTGCCATTACCTTGTACTTTAATGTTGACTTTTTCGGACACCGCTGTAGTGATGCTGTTCTTATAAGTATATATATATATCATCGTCGAATTGAGGTAAACATTCGTTGCTAACATTAGGATACGCCTGTGTCGCATTGCTGATATCAAATTGAATGGCGAAGAACATTTGTATAACCGTTGTTGACGTTTGACCATCACTATAATTTGAACAGTAATCACATTCTCTTTCAGGAAAATCTCCACCACATTCTAAGATGACTTCTTTAAGGATTCCATCACGTAAAGCACATGAAGCGCTGTTATTCTTCACTGACCCGATATGATTACGAACCGACGTGTAATTCTTTAAGTGAAGCAAGGTTCCCGCCAGCTTCTGGAAGGTATCCTGTGAATTTGTTTCTATCCAGAGTGTAAGAATTCAACTACCGGTAGATTACCAACATCGTTTGGAATTTTCCCACTGAAAGAGCTATCTGACAATTCGATGCGGAAGAACCAGGAAAGTTATGTCAATGATGTTGGCAAATTGCCAGTAAGAGAATTGCCCCTCAAATCTAAGTATTGGCGCGAACGAAGATTAGCCGGTTCGTTGGATAGCGTACCCGAAAGCCGAAAGATTGTGAGCTTTTGCGCAACCTTACCAATATATGTGGAAAGGCTGCCATATGCGTCGTATAGATTCAATTCACGGATGAGCCCACCTTCGGTGGCATCGCAACCAACTCCATTCAAATCACACACATACTCTGTATCCCAATTATTTCTAGAGCTTTTAGAAACGTGACCAGCTTCATTCACGTCATTTTCTCGCCAAATTTGCATGATTGCATCGCGTTCAACGATTACTTGTAAACGCCGGGTCTAAATCGAGCAATTGAATAAATGTTCATGAGAAATTTTCAATTAGCAGATTCTCTAAACCTGAATCGCATTTTCGTACTGTCGGAGCTTTGAAATATTCCTGGTCAAGGATAAAAGTTGCCAAAACAGTGCCATTGGCGTTAATTAATATTAGCTCACCGCCAATCTTCGATCGGCTGCGAATGGTATATTATGCGAATATGTTGATAACTTTCGAATCCGTAGCGATTAACAATTTTGTGGCGATATATAATAGTCAATTATCTTTTTTTAAAGAAAATAACGAATTTGTTGGCGTCTCCAGATGAAGCGTTTTTCTTGAACAAGGTTTTTGTTTTCTCCACAACCTTTCCTTTTCACGTATGTTGCATGTTGCATGTGCATCGAGGAAAACACTTCTTCTTGTGAGCTTGACGTTAGAAATTCCAGACTTTATGTGCAGACATAATTGTCGAGACCCTCTTGTCAGAGGCACACCGGCACACCACCCCACAGGCCCTGGCCGTAGGCCGCAGGCCGCAGGTTCGTACAACAGAATGGTGCCATTTCGCAGAATGAGCGATTGCCAAGACAATGCTCCCAGCATGGAACGACATTTCGTAAACCCAAGCGAATTCAACACAAACAACGCTAGATGCTTATCAAAGCGATATGGTTCTAAATGTTGAAGCGGATGCGGCATGTTGTGTGTTCAAAGGCTAGAGAAGCAGACTTGTTGGTTACTTGTTACTTCTATCTCGGATGTCATCGTCACATAGAATTAGTTGAATGTTAATCTATTTTATATGTCGTTGCATCGGCTGCTGAAGCTGAGAACTGGCTGGCATTTCCACAACGGCCTGAACAATCTGATGTTTCCTGTTCACACTTGGACATTAGCAACCGCGAACCTAAATAAACACTGATTACTCTTCTGCCAACGGTTTTACTTAGGATGACATCAAACGAAAACGAAGTAAATCTTGTGATATGAAATATTACTGGTTACGAGATCCTTAGGAAAAAACAGTTCGATATTTACCGGGAAATGGAGAATCTAATTAGGTTGATTATTGTACAAAGCATCATCCTCTTCAGTATTATCGGAAAACCCAGGTTCGAATCGCACATACATGAATGCATAATCGCCCTACACAGTTCATCACTTGCATCTCGAAGTATTTGAGCGGACAAATAACGGAATCACAAGAGGGAGTCGTATTGTCCAAGGGCCACTCACTTTTGTTTGAAGTTGATATAACGAAATTACCTTGCAGGTAAAGCCTCTCCGCTGTTTACAGTGCAGCATGGGGGCCAATCCCAAGGGCTTTTGAACACGCCTTGAGCATACCAACAGTATTCAAGTAAATTCAAAAGTTCTTTGCATTTCGATTTTGCATTTTCTAATTCCTCTTTAATTTTTCGAGAAGTGACGACATCTTGCTCCATTCGATCACTTGATCGAATAGTATCTGCTGCTGTTAGGCCGGTGGTTTTAGAAGACTGCTGTTCCTGTTTACATGAACAATGAGATTGGTTTTATATTTATTAATTTCTGGCGTTTGTATGGAGTAGATGAGGTTTGTATCCCGATCGATAATTTCTTTCAAATGCGAACAGTGTAAGGTTACAGTTCAGATGCAATTACGCAGCATTCTCGTCACAAAAAAGATAAATTGTTTTTGGTGGTGTTGATTGGTGTAAAAATCATGAAACAAACAGAAGGCTACCGTTCGACATGATTATCTCAAAATTGAGAATTATTTGTGAAGTTGATGGGGAGCAACATTACCAAGAACATTCATTTTTCAAAGGTACATTAGACGAACGTAAGGCTAGGGATAAGTACAAAGAAGAAAAGGCGATAGAAAACGGTTTCAGTGTGATCCGCGTGGATCAAATGGACGTATTGCTTTCAAGAAACAAGTGGGAGAAGCAGTTGCTGGATGCCATTGAAGCTATCAAAGGCGAGGACCCATGTGTAATGACATTGTATTGATAAGTTCTAGAATAAACTAAATGATTATTTGTTACATAATAATTGAGATTACAAATTATATCTAACTATAGTGCATTGCGCATAGGAAGCCTCTCCATCACTATTCCGAACTGACGTCCCACACCTCAGTCAGTGCCGTGGATATATCGAATGCGATGGTACCTGCAAGATTTGAAAATGTAGTGAGCATCGCGTAA
>Ga0115008_10003032_pt1 | contig 13874 bp, 17 predicted proteins | sample FraStrMetagenome_FD_87164 | JGI IMG/M metagenome (GOLD analysis project Ga0115008, IMG submission 87164) | Marine eukaryotic phytoplankton communities from Arctic Ocean - Fram Strait ARC3M Metagenome | ecosystem: Environmental > Aquatic > Marine > Oceanic | place: Fram Strait | collected...
TACGACGCGACAAAGGTCAATCTGCAGAAAGTCATGTCCCGAAGAATAAACGGTGTTTACGTCACTGCACTCTGGGACAAGCCCAACGAAAAAGTGCATCTTTTGCATGATGAGTTTGACTGCACAACGAGAGCTTGGCAGAACGAGCCTCAATTCAAGCTGCACGGCGAGACTTACAACTTCATTCCACCCCTGTCACTTATCGCCAAATCAAAAGTCGAAAGAATCACGAAAGTTGAAACAAACGAGACCGTTCGCGGTCAGCCAATTTGGAAATGGAAAGCAGACTTGAAAGACTCTGGCGCAAAAGCAACAGGATCAATCGAAGTTTACACCGCTCAAACCTCCGTCGATACTATTCCTGCAAGGCCGATGCGTTTGATCTTTCGTTTACCTAACATTGATCATCATGAAATCTTCGAAATCTTCAAATTCCGGTAGCTATCGCATTTCATATAATTTTTTAAAAAACTAATTTCTAGCTGGGAGCAACCTCCAGCAGAGGTTTTTGAGATTCCAGCTCTGACGCCATGCAAAACGAGTCATAAAGTGAGTTAACCAACTAAATAAAAAAAGTCACAGTGTAAAACTTTCAGCCTGAAATTCCAGTCTTTAAGAGCAAGCATTTTCACGCGATGGCTGAAATCAAGGAAGAGATTTTAGCTTTTTTCGAAAAAAAACTATTTTTTTATTTCTAAATCTGAAAATAGGATATAATTTATGGTTCAGAGGAGTACAACTTTCCTATTTATGACTTTGAAATTATGTACTGCGAAGACAATAAGGCCTCAAGATATACCTTCTCGACGCGAGGATTTCCAGAAATGATCGAATATTTTGGAGAAACGCAGCTCGCGTGCACAAATGACTACGACGCCGACGTTGTTTACTGCACTGACCTCATTTTTGGAAACTGCACGTCGTTCAGCTTGTCAGATGGAAGCTTTCCAGGAAGTTCGACAACAATGCATGGTGGCTTGCTATCGATGAAATCTCCCGCTGAGTTTTGGGGAACGGAAAATCCAAATGCTTTTTGGTCGAAAGGAAACTCAACAGTTCGAAATGTCAGTAAAACAATATTATACAACTCGAATTAAAAAAAAATAAGGTTGAGGCAAACTCTTGGGCTGCCGAAAAAACGGTCGACAAGAAAGACTATACCTTTGATTGGTATTTTTCAGACAGCGCGTGGAAATTTTACACCGGACAAGGAAGCCGACAACAGCAGCCTCTTCTTTTGCGGACTCGCTCGGTTGACCCAGTGACAGCTGACGGTCACCACCACCACGTGGACTACTCAATCTATTTCTACGACGAAGGAATGAAGTCTTTTCCAGCGAATGCGTTTGATTCTCTTTCAAAATGTGATGCAGGGGCAAAACACTCGTTCTTGCAAATAAACATGACGGACGTAGACGGAACTGGACCAGGTTTGAAAGATTTTAAAATGGATTTTAATATTTTTTCTTATATTTTTTAGACATCATAAGAGACAACTATAAAGTCGAATTCGAAAAGCGCTTACGTGACGCACTAGCCAGAGCAGCCAATGTCGGATTTTTGAGGATTAATAGACTCAAGATTTACAATTTTGAAAAGGCGGGCCAATTCCAGATACAATTTTATCTTCTTGAGAAGTCAAAGCTTTCAAAAGCGAACGACTTTGATCTTCATTCCGCAAAATTTTCGCTGATGAGAACAATCGCTACTGGAGGGCCTGGTCTCCACCTAAATATGGCGGAGTTTTTAGGCTACGATAGCAGATTTACAGGTCAGTTTAATGTCGCAGGTATATTTTAAAGTATTGAAGCAATCAATACAACGCTTATTACGACAGAGATCGTGGACGAAAACGTTCGCTACGAAGACAAAACTGTTGAAGATGGCGTCAGCGCTACAAACTTCGCAATTGCGAGCATTTTATCCATCCTCACCGGAATTGTCATCGGCCTCGCCGCTGTTTCAAGCGTTTTTCAAATCGCTATTTTCGGAATTACTCTTCCGCATTTCTAAAGAAAATGTCTGATAATAAACAGTCACTTTATGATGTTATCCGTACTAAGTTATCAGTTCACGCAAGATACAAAATAAATTTATCCAATATCGTTGTGGTCGCTCCAGAAATTTTTCATTGGAACATGTCAGCATCAGTTTGGTGGTGTACTGTGGCACCATTGGTCAAAGTACATCAAAAGCTCCTGAGGCAAAAACCGTGCATGCGCGAGCCAGCACTAGAATTTAACCCGTTTGCGTCAGCTTGGCTGTATTTTTACCGTAAGCTGATAAACAATAATAATATATTTTAATTCAAAACTGATATTTTTCAGTTTTTGATATTTTCTTCCATGATTTCAATACAAAAAATTAGAAACATAAGAATTAACCTGTAATAACGTTGATTTAACTCTATAATTTCACCTTAAAATCCTAGATAAAATTTCCAAGCAAAAATCAGACTCAATAATTACCCCTGTCTTCACCGGAAACGGCGGAAAAAGCACCAATAAACCAGACGTGTCAGCCCTTCTAACCAGGGCTGACGCGAGGCAGTTAATTTGCAACGGCGCTATGGAGCGCGCTTTTCGCGAAAATCCTTGCTTCTTGCAGAAAACAGACATTGCATTCAGAAAGTTATCCAACTGACCGTGCGTACTATTTTTTTAATCCCAAGAGAAACTTAAAAAAACGAGAAAATGTCAAAAGCTGTTGTCGATGAGAATTTCTGGCATTCCTTCCAAATGACTGAAGAGTAAGTTTTTAAAATGATTAGCCTCAGCTTTTTTACTTTTTTCTACGATATTCAGTTATTATTATTTTTCAGAGATTTCAAAATGCGATACGCTGTCAGTCCCCACCACACAAACCCTCGATCTGCCACTCTTGATTTTTGGAGAAAAACGACTCCTTACAATCAATACCGGATTCTCCAGGACAAAAGAAGAAAGCAGATGAACCAGCCTACTAGGTATAAAGCTGTGTAAATCATGAAACTTATAAGTTTTATAGCTCATCGCATAATAAAGAGGAGCATATGATTATTGCGCAGGCTCTTGCTTCAATGGAAAAACGACGTGTTGGAACTCGATTCCTTGATAGAGAGGTAAGAAAATATTTCGAAAAATGGCCTTATTAAACTCTTACGAAAATGTTCATCCTTTAATAATTACGACTCGTCCTGTTTATAGCGCCCTAAAAAGCCATAAAAGTGTCAATCAGTGAATATTAGAAGACGTGATTTCCATCGTAGACCGCCCTTTACGTCACCTAGCATTCCTAATCAACGTTTTAAGGTCACTCAAGACGATCAAGAAAAACCTTTAATGGTTTTACTCGAAGAGAAGTGCTCGATTATGTGAATCCCTTGAAATCATCAATCCAGCTGGATTGCCCAGGCCGGATATTTTCTTACTGCACCTTTTGACGATTTGACACAAAATAAAACTTAAATATTCTTAGTTTTTATTTATATAAATTGAACTTCGACTAACGGCGGGCTCAGAGCGATATTAGAGCAGAGGTTCAGTACTGTATAAACAGAACAGTAAAAAAAGCTGTAACAAGGGATGAATTGAGTATTTGGAAACGTTATCCAAGAAACGCTTAGGCAGTATTTTCGATTATAACTTTGTAGGTAAGTGATTAGTTTTGCGTATCCTCTGAAGTATCCACTCCAGGGGCACCGCGATTTCGGAAGACGGGCCTCCGTTCGCTGACAGGAGAAGGTGGAATTGTGAGGACATGTTGAGTTTCGCTGGGATGATTTTTAAGAGCGTTCAGAGCTCCAAGAATAGTATCAAGTTTGTCATCTGGAAGATTGTTAAAAATGATCATCCAGTTTTGGACTTACCAATATCTGAGACCTTTTTCTCGAGTGTTATCATTCTTCCGTTCATAGAATTCCGCGAAATGTAACCGGCACTTGGCCCGTTTTTTCTATCCAATTCTATCGAGGAGGTCACTCCAAGAATGTTCTCCATTCTGATGAGCAAAATTTTAAATTTTTGCAGTCAAGAAGAACTTTTTACCTGTTTTGTAATAATTTGACGCGAGCGAGCATATCGACATGTCCAGCAGAGTATTGCTCGATAACGTCTTTTACATCGTACGGACGAAGAGCTTCCTTGAATTTTCTTTTTGCGACGCAAAATTTCATCATTCTTATAAAACGCAGTGCAGTTTTCTGCTTCTCAGTCAGCTGATTGTCAGACGTCAAGTACTCGTCTTCGTCATCTTCGGCTATTCCGTTTTGTTCCATCTCTAAAAGTTGTCTTAATGATCGAGATCTATTTTAAACTGTACCAGATGAGGTTTTTAATGCAGGAGAATGGAGCTGAGCATGTTTTGTGGCGGAGACTCGTCTGACTGACGGAAAGAGCTCGTCGTTGATAAGTTGAGGCGAGAATGAAAACAGGGTTTTTATGTTATTTTTGGACTTGTCTTTCTTAGATCTAAAAAAAATGTTTTAGACTGAAATTGGTTTCAAGCGCTTACACAAGAGCTGATCGAGCTTGCGACCACGTCGCCGTCGAAGTTGACTCTTCATCAGCAGCGTAATTTCGCCAAACAGCTTGAATCAAAAGTGCAGCTGGATTCCGTCTTCGGGCGAAATGCTTTTGTCGATGCTGCTCTTGAACTTTGAGCGCAAAGCCAGTACCAAGAATTCCAGCTGGTAGTGCAAAGAAAGCCATGCCAACGACGGCGAAGAAAGCGGCAATTGTCTGACCAGTGCTGGTAGCAGGTACTTTGTCTCCGTAACCGATCGTTGTCAGAGTTATAAAGCCCCACCAGAGCGAGTCTCCGAATGTAAGAAAGTGGCAAGTAGGAGCACTTCCGTCGTCTAACAAAGTTCTATTTGCCACCATTCGACATTCATCTGTTGTGTATTCCACTTGCCAAATTATGTAGCTGACGAAGATGAGTACCAAAAATGCGATGTAAATTGCAGTCAAGAGTTCCTTTGCGTGGGTTACTAAGTTAAAAACTTGTGTTTCAGTCGCTTTGAATTTCATATTTTTGTGATCAAAGAAAATGTTAATTTCAGTAATATGAAAAGCGATACTGAAAGGAAAATATATAAATTTGAGCAATGCGCAAAAATCGCCAATGCTCCAAAAAAATACGCGAATTACTTGTTTTCCTCCTTGATTTCAATAAATATCCATAACCCTGCCTTTGAGTGCGCATAGACGACAGAGCCAAGTAATTTCCAAGTGCCTCCTCTTCTATCTACTCTCACCATTCTGATGATTTGAAGAAATCTAAGTGCTCTAAGGGCAGATGCGGCAAACAAGCCCTTCTCGATGGTTAGGTGACCAAATATGAGTATCCAGGAAGCAATAACAACCATCAAGTCGATGATGCAAAAAGGACGACGTGCGAAAAGAAGTCGCCCGAGTAGTCCTTGGTACCTGAAAGCATATATTTTTATAAATGAAGAATATTTTTTTTCTACTATCGCGGAAATTAATCGATTTTTACAAATTTCTTAACCCATGCGGGGAAAGTGATCAATTAGTTGTACACTTGAATTTCGCTAGAAATGGCTGAGCGAAGCGAAGCTAAAAGCGCGAAGCGAAGCTTCGCGCCAAAATATATATACAATTCTGATTTTTGTCGCGAAGCTTCGCTTCGCGCTTTTTACTTCGCTTCGCTCAGCCATTTTTAGCGAAATTAAAGTGAACAATTAATTGGTCGTTTTCCCCGCAAGGGTTAAAGTGAAACAGACTAACCTTGAACGACAACCAGCTGACCAAAGACGGAGAATATATTCAAATGTAAATTGTACCATAATAATCTTCTCCAGAATATTTAGGACTTGCTCTGACGAGCTGACTATTATGACTTCATCATCGTAGGTCTCTCCACTGATGAACATTGTCAGGATGAGACATGCAAAGACCAACAGAAACCTTAAATGGAAGATAACACGCCGTTTCGAAACTTTGCCGGTTCTTTACGTGTAAATGTGGTAATAAGTACTGATTGTGTGTCTGTTAAACACAGGGCGTTCGAGGATATTATAGATATTTGGCTGAAGGTGGTGATAAATGAAGGAATACGTGTTTTTTGCCCCCGCTGATTTGGGAAGCCACGGTCGCGAGCGCCCTTTACCGTTCCCCTGCTGCAAGCGCTTGAGTTTCTGCTCGTGGTATTCAGTGTCTCTGATCCGTCCAACTTTTAGCTTTGGCTCCGCATTACGCCTGTATATCGGCACTCCGCTATGAGTTGAGCTCGTTGATTGCCAGAGTTGGTTTGGAATCTCATTGACTGTTTCGTTTGAGCTAGAAACCGAGCATGTCAGACCAGAATCGTCAATGACTTGCAAAACAGGCGCAACAGTGAATCTTTCGTTGGTTGAAAAGCTTATGTTTTCCATATTTTTGTTTTGATGAGTTAATTTTTGGGCATGTTTTTATATGGCAATCCGAGTGGTGGCATCAAAGAGGCTGATAGCGCGGAAGAGGATAGCTGCACTATTAGCAGGTGCAACTTGCAAGCTGCAGCTGTTGTATATTACGCCGCGACCGACCCAATAAAAGTTCAAAATTCGTGTAAAGGCATTACCCCGTAAATTTGTCTTTTGATCTTTGCTTTTTACTGACCAGAAAAAGCAGTTAGATGACCGTGTCTAAAGATAAGAAGCACTTTATCACATTTTGAAAACGCAGGTCAACCCCTCCCTGTATTTCTGCTTGTATTCTAGCGCCTGCTGTGCACGCCTGATGTCTTCCATAACTCAGGTTTGCAAAATATATAGCGCAAGAAGAAAAAAAGGGACGAAAAGAAGCACCTCTCTGCGGATTGTGGCTCATTAACGCTGAGAATAGTGAGCTACCAAAAAAAGGGAGCTTCGTCACACCCTTCAATCAATTGCTTGACACTTACATATTCAGAATCTGTAAAATTTAAACTCCGTTGATGATTTTACTCACATGATAAGATGATAGACACAAGCAAGTTTCGAAGCTTTGAAATTCGGCCGCTCAAGAATATATTTTTTTAGGGTTTTAATCAGAATCAAAATAAGCGGCAGTTTAATTTTGAACCCTTGACAAAAACGAAGTTCATCGCTTGGAAGTATTTCGTACTCCGAGAGTGCCGGATTTGAAAGCTTTTTATCTCTTTTCCATGAAGCGATTTTCGCATGAGAGCTTCTCTTAAAATTGGGTCTTCTTCTAACCAGTTCATATTTCTGGCTTTTAAAATCTGGTATAAAATCTTCATATTTTTAATCGAGTTTTTCAGAAAATAAAACAATTAAGTTTGAATGAAGGGCGATTATTTTGATAAACTCGTTGTTTGTTCTCTGCGGAAACATTTTTTATAAACCAACATTAAAATGCTCCTTTTCTTTGTTATTTTTTATGATAGAATAAAAGTTTTTATCCATCAATAACCGTAATAACGACCCATACCGAACAGGGCGCTTGCCATAGATCCATTCTGAAGCGGAATCGCGAATGCTCTTTTTATGGCGATATTAAATTGAAACATTTTTATGTTGACAAACTGACATTGGAGACGATTGTCTGGGAAGAGAAAAATTGTTATCGCCTTGCCCGCGTCACCCGCCGATTCTTTTTTGAGAAGTCGCTCCGAGTCCACGAAAAGCCGCCTTCGAAATCGAGCATGTGTGGTCTTGTTTCAATTTGGGTTGGAATTTTTGGGTTCAAATGACAGAAAAATTTCTCAAAAGTGCAAGAGAAAGACAAATTTTGGCAGCGCGAGAGACCTTTTCAAAAACTCGTCGACAGGTAACTTTATGTTTTTGCCGTAGTCCCTGTCATTTTCCTCCTTGATTGCAACCCCATCTGACTCCATCTCGCAACCATAAACTCTACGGCCCATTATTCTTCTGTCTTTATACTCTATCTTCGACTCGCCCTATCTCTCTGCTTCTATTTCTAGCTGCGCGAAAAGTGACCAGTGAAAGGGCCAATTTCTCTATATTTTCGAACAAGATGGTAATGTTAACGATTGAGCTTTTAGCGCGTCTCAAATCTTCCAAACGGACGACACGGTCAAGGGGGGTGTAATCTCTGATAACAGCCGATCAGATACACAATTGATCGTCATGCATCCACAGATGATTCCAAAAAACGCTTCACCTGCCCAAAAGTTTCAAGATTAATGCCGCTTTTGTACGTGTTAAATGCATCTCGTAAAAAGATTCATGCACTGTGACCATTTCAATTGGGGCTTTTTAACTTCCATTTTAAATTCTGTTGATCACGAGATACGGTACGTTACAGCTTATTAACCCTTGTGGGTAAAATGACAATTTTGTTGTCTACTTAAAATTTAAGTCTTAAATAAAATTTAAATGAACAATTAATTGGTCGATTTACCCGCAAGGGTTAAGTTAGTTGATGTTAAACATCAACTTAATTCAGTAATTTGATTTTTCCTTTTCAAATTTCTTCTTTTAAAACACCTCAGTCTCATTATCCCAAATCTCGTTCGCAAATTGCTTCTCGTTAAAACGCTGTTATTTTTAAATAGAGACAGCAATATAAGAATCTGCTGATAACAGCGATCGCTTCTCATGTGTATTACTTACGAAGATATGTGGTATAAACTGCATGCTGTCGTCCAGCTATCTCTGAACGCAAACGTCGGCCTCTCGAAGAAATTGTACAGCTTTGTCTTAAATGGGTTGAGAACAATCGGCGAATCCTTGCCAGGAAAAAAGTCCATTTCCTTGTTTGCAAAGAAATTCGTCCTCGTGTAAGGAATCATTTTCCCAAACTCTTATTTTGAATAAGAACCGCAATTGGATCAACCCGGAGTCCTGTAATCGCTGAATCCGCAGGGCAGAGCTGCCAACCGGTCTTTCATTCGAGTTTTCAAAAAATTTAATAGTCTCTTGCATTCGCGCCTTATCTTTAACTGGGTTAGCGATAGGTCTCCGGCCAAAATAACAAGAAAAAGCGTTTTTATTTGTCATTCTTACGCCGTAGTTTCTTAAAATCCTTTCAAAATTGGCGAAGTAGTACTTGGCAAGTTCGAAATGGCTGTGAATGGTCTGAAAATGTCAGATGCCAAGAACTCTCTCGTTGTTATAACTCATCATTTATAAGTTATAACCCACTCTGAGGCCAAAAAATCTTAAAATCAGTTACGATTTTTTTTAAATATTCGTCTGAAAGAAAAATTATATAGTCAATCTTGATTTATCGTCGCAAGAGAGATTGCCGAGCGTAGTAAAATCTGTAAAAGTGGCAGTCTTTCAAATTCGTGTGAAAAACTTGCTGACCCTTCTCGTGCATAAACCTATGGCTCGTCTTCCTGACGTTCATTCTGATGCTCTCTATCGAAGCAATATCTTCCATTTTGTATCTCTTTTATACCGCCCGGGGGAACACAGAACTTTCTCCTGATATTGCTTGTTTCTTCCGAGAGCTGTAACTCATTTATCAAAGTCTGTAGAAATTACCGGCGATAATTTCAGGGCGGCTCATTCGACCTCCGGTCATATTTCTCTACAGAGACGCAGGACTAACATTTTTGTTAATTTTAATGAATTGGGACAAGAAATCTCGTAAATCGTAAAAATTCGCGCAGATTGATAATTAATTTTTTTTCTTTTTTGTAAACACTTTCCTGGCATTAATAACTTTCCCATGCAGCGATATTCTTCTCATTTGATGCTGAACTGAATCAGGGATGACTTCCGCAGTTGGTCCTTTCAGTAGGTCAACAATGTAGGAACTGGATACGCTGAATAATGAAGAACTTCGTCTATCGTTATGCTCACTATCTTTTGCATAAAATTTTCGACTTGAACTTTTTGTGATTTTTATGCTAATTCTTTACTGTTGATAATTCATAAAAACTAAAAATACTAACTTTTAAAAACCTTTCCTACTTGATAAAATTGGTTTCTTTTTATCTCGCTCAAACTCTTCGTTTGCTCTCTGAATGTCAAAAATTAAAAGCGCCATTTGTATGTCTCACAAATGTCGATCTTTCTTGTCCTTTTGGAGGATCGTTCGTATATATGGAAATAAGAGAATGATAATCAATCATAAAAAGCGTTAATTTTCATAAAGAATGTGCCATTTTCCTCGTAAGGATTTTTTAACACGATTTTTTTAACTCGCTTACATGAATGCTTTCTGGAATTCTGAACATGGAGATTCGCGACTCTTAAAAAAAAGTTAAAATACTAAATTAGTCCGCTTTTAATTTATTGTCAATCACTCAAAAAAATACTGGAGCTCTTAAAATTAATGACCAAGGAGGAGGATCATAGCTACCTCTCAGAGTTGCCTTCGTGAATTTAACGGTTGTCTCTCTGTTCTGGCTATTCTATTTCGGAAGTTTTTTATTATGAGATTTTTTTAATGCTTTTTATCGCACCATTATCAAGACTGGTTATTTACTTTGTTTTTAATAAGTTTTAAGACTATCTAATCATCCTAGAGGCTCATAATGACTACCTCTCAGACTCGCTTTTGCTTTCGCAAATTTAACAGTTTTCTCTTTTCCGTCGACCCCCATTTTTTCATGAGAAGAGTGAACCTTCTTTACAAGTTTGTTTTATGTGCTAAACACTGTTTACGGATCCATGCGGATTTACCAGTTGATATTTACTCGAATGTCACACATAATCTAGCCAGGCGTTTTATGACTACACCTGAAGATGTTCGATATTAGCAAGCAATTAATTGTCTAAAAACGCTGCTGTCTGAAGTCACTCGTGAACAAATAATCATTAGTAAACCAGATGCGTTTTCGTTAATTAATTTTTGATATTTCATTGTTTTTTTTTATTAGCAGGTGAGGAATGACTTCGGAATCAATTCGGCGAAGATCTTGTAGCTTATTCCAGACTTGAGTTCTCTATCAAAAAACATTTATATTACTTTCGCAATATTATTTGTTATAAATAATCTTACGTTGTACCTCCTCCATCGAGGTTAAAAACTTCAAAAGGAAGCTCGCCATATCCGCCAGCGATGAATACATTATTCCCAACTACAGCTGATGCGTGATTATGCCTTAAAAATTCAAGCCTCAGAATATTTGTTAACCCCTGCGGGGAAAGTGACCAATTAATCGTCCACTTGAATTTCGCTCAAAATGGCTGAGCGGAGCGAAGCTTAAAGCGCGAAGCGTCAAAATATTTCAAATTTTGATTTTTGACGCGAAGCTTCGCTTCGCGCTTTTTGCTTCGCTTCGCTCAGCCATTTTTAGCGAAATTCAAGTGAACAATTAATTGTTCACTTTCCCCGCAAGGGTTAAACAAACCTCTTATTTAAAAGAAATCCAGCAATGTCCCAAGAGTGAGTATCCGGTGAGTACTTGTTGATTTTTGTTGTATAATCTTGCTGGACGAAAGCGTATCCGCCAAAGGTATAAATATGATTGTCAGCGACTACGGTTGTAAAACCGTTGATGATTTCTAAAAGATGAGCTCCAAAGTCTTCCCATTCTCCAGTTGTGGAGGAAAGGCTTTCAACCTGATTTGTGTAACCGGCGATTCGCAAAAGAGTGTCGTTGTATGTCACTAGTCCTCCAAGACGATGTTCCAAGTTTGAGCTCGGGCCTTCTTCAAACGTCTGTAAATCATAGCGGTAGCACGCTCTTGGGTCGTCCGCATTTCCGCACATCCAAATGTCGCCTTGCCAAACAGAGCATCGCTGTTGGAACATTTCTATAGGAAGCCTAGCGACAGTTTCAAACCGACAACCGCTGATTCTCGAAACGCGCTGCTCGTCGTAAAACCCGCCGATCACGTAGTAATCGCCTTCGTATTCAACTGTGCAGACTTGATCTATTTCGTGGTTTCGGAAGTCGAAAACAGCATTTTCCTCGATCGTGTCAAGCTTGAAATTGACGTCCCACATGTCCGTTTGGACGACAAGAGCGAATGAAGAAGCCGCACAATCGACATCGCAATAAGCATTTTCTCTGGCGCAAAGAGACGGACATTCTGGGTCATTTTGCGGACATGCAGAGATACAGCTTTGTAACTCAGAAAGGCAGAATGAGTCACAGGAGATCTCTTGTGCTCTGGACGATCCAACAATTCCGAACAGAAGTCCCTTCATTCTCTTACAATTTCTCAAAAAGATATTTTTGACACGTAGAGAAAAAATTGCATCTGTCTCTTCCCATATTTAGGTCAAAAAAGATCGTATTTGCTTTTTTTGGAATTTCATTTTTCATCATGCTGTAGTATTTATTAGTAATGTATGCAAAATAAACGATAAATAAGCAAAAGCGGAAGTAAAGAAGGACTAAAAGTCTCGGACGATAGCTTTAAACGCACTTGTCAGGTCACGTTCAAAGTTCTTTTCCGAGAGCCGGAAGAAGTTTCGCGGAGTTGACGCAAGATCGTTCTTGAAGAAAGATTCTTCTTCGGCTGTCGATCTGCTTGGTCGGAGTATTATCGGGTATGTAGTGTAGTTGTCGATCGTCTTTACGACCACCTAAAAATTTTTATATTCAGCGTGAAACACTTTTATGTACCTCTTCAGCGGTTGCGAAGCCTTCGCTTGTTGTGCTCTGAAGTTTTCCAATGTCCGAATCGCCATCAGAAATAATGAGCATAACGCGTCTTCTTGGACCTTCATTGTAGGCGATTTTCTTTGGAAACTCGTCAAGATAGCTCTCGAGGTTCAAGTCCTGGAGGCAAAGAAAGAGCTGGCTATTTCCATCGAGGCCTTCTGCAAACTCGCTTTCCTTGGGTGAAAAGTTATGTTAACCCCTGCGGGGAAAGTGACCAATTATTTGTCCACTTGAATTCCGCTAAAAATGGCTGAGCGAAGCGAAGCAAAAAGCGCGAAGCGAAGCTTCGCGTCAAAAATGAAAATTTGAAATATTTTGACGCGAAGCTTTGCTTCGCGCTTTTTGCTTCGCTTCGCTCAGCCATTTTTAGCGAAATTCAAGTGGACAATTAATTGGTCACTTTCCCCGCAAGGGTAAACTAGAAAATTTATAATTTATAATGCATCACCTGTCGAACAGCGTCATCGAGTGGAACACAATCTTGCTCAACAATGTAATGCATGTAGTCAGAGTTTGTATCTTTTCCTCCAGAGCCAGGCTTGTACGAGCTCGTTCCAGCTTTGATGCCCGAAAACTGGATGATCGTCACACTTGCGCGGTTATCAAGCTTGCTCTTCAATTGCGGAATCAAGACAGAGTTAATCAAGCGTTGAGCATCAGCGAAGCCGTTTTTATCGTTGAAACTGTCAGAACCGTCGATGAGGATGATGATGTCGTAAAAGGTTGATGGCGGAGGAGGAGGAACATCCGTGACGCAAGTGCTATCATGAACGTACTGAAGATCTTCCAATGTAGCGTATGTCCAGACTCGAGTTGTTGTACCAATCGTGAGACTAAAGTGAAAATTGTTTCCACCAAGCGAATTCAAATTCAGCTCATCAAAATGCAGAGATTTGTTATTCTGTGATTATTTTTCACTAATGCTAAAAATTCTTACGTTGACATTGATTCAATCTCAGGAAGAACTATACACATCTCGTCCGTCATCGTTAGTCCACGTTTGGCCTCTCTCTCTAACTGAGAAGAATATGGACTTATGCGTTAGTTTTATATTCGAGCTCTCATTCTCATCGATATGGTCACTTGGTATCGAAAAGAAATGCCGGCCGATTATGAATTGTTTTTATTTACGCTTAATGAAGCCTTTAGTGACAATGTGTTTTCACCGATAACGGCGAGCGGTGAAACGCTTTCTCCTTCTGCCACTCACTCTTTAATCTGAGAGAAATAAAACAAGTGCATTTACTTTGAGTAGTTTTTCTTTGAGAAAGATCTATTATAGTTACATCTCAGATGTAAGACTGAACAAATTTACGTTTTTCTCAAGTATATGCAAAGTAAGCTTTCAGTAAAAACCA
>Ga0115008_10003034_pt1 | contig 13872 bp, 8 predicted proteins | sample FraStrMetagenome_FD_87164 | JGI IMG/M metagenome (GOLD analysis project Ga0115008, IMG submission 87164) | Marine eukaryotic phytoplankton communities from Arctic Ocean - Fram Strait ARC3M Metagenome | ecosystem: Environmental > Aquatic > Marine > Oceanic | place: Fram Strait | collected 2012-06-18
CGATTAACTAATTTTATAAAATGCCTTACTAGTGTTTTCACCATTTTTGAAGGCAACTTAACTTCTAATACAGAGGGAATTGTTTTAAGGTATAAACGAGTTTCCAATTATAATGAAATGGATAGTAAAGAAGCATTGATAAACGAAAAAAGTAAATTGGGTAATTCGACTAGTGAAATTATTGAGGCACTTGTTGTAAATTTCAAAATGTCACACCAAGACGCACAAATTAAATATGCAAACTGGATCGGAAATACTACCACTGAAAAAGGACTCTTCTCAAATAAAACATTTTCAATACGTTCTAATACAGGGTTTCCTATTATTATTCGTAGAAATCCCCAGAATTTTCAAATTACTATTACAATGGAAAATATTAATAGTGTAAATTATTTGCATTATATACGAATATATATAGACTCATTATTGCGATTGATTACAGATAAAAAAAGCAGCAAAATACCAGTTTCTAGAATAAATACATTGTGTAAAGGAAAAAAATTGGAATTAAAAGAAGAAGAAAAAGATGATACAGACATCCAAGCACAGGCAGAAAAAAATATCCTTGATAGAAAAGATGCATTGATTAATGATAATGAGGTAGTATTTGAAAGTGATATAAAAGAACAAACCGATTTCTTAGACTTTTTGATGGATAACGATGATCAGAGCGATGATGAGAGCGAAGATGATAGCGAAGATGATGATTTTGATGATTTTGGCGATTTTGGCAATTTTGATAATTTAGATTCTACTAATATAGAAAATAAATCTAAGGACGTTGATTTTAGTATTAAAATGGCTACTAAGAATGCAACTCCTGATTCTTTAGATTCAATTAAATCATATGAATCCAATAAAACAGGACAAACAAGCGAAATTGAAGTTGATTTAACAGGTATACCATTGAAAAACGCAAAAAGTGTTTTCATGCAAAAAAAAATAAATTTACAACCAGATCTGTTTTTAAAAGTTCCAAAAGGTAGATTTAAAGCTTATTCAAAAGCATGTCCTGCTCAATACTCCAAACAACCCATGATATTAACGAAGAAAGAGAAACAATATATTGATAAAAAAGATGCTGAAGCTAACACTAAATCATACGACGAATTTATTACATATGGAACAGGTGAAGAAAAGTATCATTATGTTTGTCCAAGATTCTGGTGTTTGGCAGATGATGAAGGGAAATCTAGAAGCATTTCATTAAAAGAAATTAATTCTGGGAAATGTGGTGGATGGGATGCTTTAATTCCAAAAGGTTCAAAAAAAGTACCAAAGGGTGGGCGTATTTATGAATTTACTGATAATAGATTTCATACCGAAGGAGAGAAAAATACAAATATCATGGTTTATAAACCTATGTATCCGGGATTTATTTCAGGAGACAAACACCCGGATGGATGGTGTGTACCATGTTGTTTTGGTAAACCCACTACTAACAAAGATAAAGGTAAAAAAATCAAAAATATGTTCAAACCTGTTGGAAAATTAAATCCAGAAGGCGTTGGACCCATGTATAAAAGACTTAAAGATGGATCCATTGATTTAAATAGTGTTGACGGAGAACCACAAAAGAAAGACGCTCCAGCAAAGGTAAGAATTGCAACATCTTCGCAATGTGATCAAGGTGATGTGGAATCGACTAAAATAAACAAAACAACCAAAAAAACTTTTGATATGACCCCTTTGCTAGAAACATTTCCATTAAAATCCACGCAATTAGGTTATCCAAGCATGGCAGAACAAAAATTTTTAGGATTTAATTGCCAAAAAATTTGTCAAAAATCGTTATCTGATAAACAATTAAAGCTTGATACAGCATGTTTATTGCATAAGGGGATGGAAAAATCTGAAACAAAATCGTTTTTGGCCGTTATAGCCGATATTTATTATTACATTCATAATATTGATGAATTCGATTCTCCTATCAAGTCCTCCGCAACAATTAAAATCACAATAAATGATTTGATAAAAATAATAGTTGGTAAATTAAATATAGATATATTTATTTCATTGCAAAATGGAGATTTGGTTGAATTATTTTATAAAGAAAAAGAGGTTGAAATTGGTAAATATAAGTCAAGTAAATTATATAAAACCATTTCTCCAAATATAAAAAATGAAAATTTTGACGCATATTTTAAAAAAGTTATTTCGGCATATGAAAATTTTATAGATTATTTAAAAGATCCAAAATCAATTATAGATTATGAATATTTATGGGATTTCATAACTATGTCAAAAGACGAACTAGATGGTGGGTTATTTGAAGCAGGGTTAAATATTATTTTAATACGCTCTCCACAAGATGATATAACAAATAAAATAGAGATTGTATGTCCAACTAATCAATACTCGTCTAATAATTTTAATATAAAGAAACAAATCGTTTTTATTTATTCAAAAGGATCCTATTTCGAACCCATTTATAAATATAAAAGAGTGCGAAAGGATAAATATGAAATTACAAAATTATTTTATCTCAAAGAACTAAAAAAAACTATGCCAGAAATATCTCACATCGTTAAAATTGTATGGAATAATCTAGAAAATAAATGCAAACCTCTTCCTAGTATGCCTGAAAAATATAATAACACACTTGACTTTAAAGAGAATATAAACGCTGACAAAATTATAAAAATATTATCAAAAAATACACTAAAATACAAAATAATATCGCAAATTGTAAATTTTCAAAATAATGTGATAGGTATATACGCTAGCAAGGGAACTAACAAAATTTATATTCCATCTATACCTTCAAGTATTAATCAAAATTTATCTTATACATTTATTCATGATCCAACTCTTTGGGGAAATTACAAATATACATTAAAACAATTAGATTTATTGCATAGAAAAAGTAAAGGAGAAATTTATTGTAAACCCATGATTAAAATTGTCGATAATAATATTATTATTGGCATATTGACAGAAACTAACCAGATGGTTCCGACTATTCCTTCAAAATATACAGGTTCAATCAACGATCAAGAATTAGATGGACTAAAAGCAATACATATTAATAGTGATGGGGACAATATGAATTACCTTAATTTAGATGCTAGTTTATTTGAAAATAAAAAGGTTGATGAGGAGAGAATTAAAAAAATAAAAGAAATACAGCTTGAAAGTCATTTTTATAATGTTTTTCGTAATTTATTGCGAATATTATTGAATAATTTTGAATATAGACAACAAAATAATAAATTTATTACTATTATAGAAGATCCTGCAATAACATATAATGTTAAATTAGTAGAAATTATAAAAAACATCAAAATGGTTATGCAGAATGATATTGAATTTGTCGATATTAGGTTGAAATCTTTAACAGAAATTGATGATATTATACAATGTCTTAATTTAGATAAGGATGCGTGTGAAAAAAATACATTGTGCATCCCTTCTTCTGGTGATAAATGTAAATTAAAATTACCTAAAATTAATTTGGTTAACCAATCTAATAATGACATTATTTATTATGGAAAATTAGCAGATGAATTGATTAGATTCAAAAACATAAGAACTTTTATCTTAACGCCGCATAATTTTTTATCATTCCAGCAAATACCATATAATTTAAAAAAAAATGAAATAATATTATTAGAAGAATTATTATACGGAGATTATTTTGACGATTTAAAAGCTGTACATCAAAACGATTATATAACAACTAGAAACATTTATGACTTGGTAGAACCTAACGATGGTTTTCCATATCAAAATAATTTTAATCTTAATATTGAAATAAAAGATGAAGAACCAAATGTATTAAATAGTTGTGTTATATCCAATAAGCCGAAACTTAGTTTGGGCCATTGGAAAGATAAAAATTTAACTTTGTTGAGAGAGAAAAAAAACCCAGAAGGTATTAAAAAAGAGATTCGAGAAAATAAAATTATAAATAAACCATTGCTTTCTAATTTTGAGTTATTAGAATATAAACATAATTTTAAATGCAGTTGGGAAATAATTGCAACAATTATAAATAGTTTTGGTATTTCTATAAAAACATCGGATATTGTCAAAATATTGGTAGACATATACACAAAACTTTTTAGAACTCAGCATAAAGATGATGTTTTAAAAATATTGAAAAGGGATGGCAAGGTTGAACAAACAAATTCTTTGATCCAAGGAACATCCTTAGAAGATATTATTACATTGTCCAATTATTATTTAACATTAATAGATATCTTTCTATTAGTTAAGCATTTTGAAATACCATGTTTGGTTCTTTGTAGAACCAAAATGCCGTTGTTTGATAAAGAATATATTTCGTTTATGGGAGGGGTAAGTTCATTTTCGTATATAATTTTTTCAGGAAAATTTCAATTAGTTAATAGTGCAACATCTCCTGTATATGGTATTATTTCAAATGAAGAAAGTTTCAAAATACCAAATATACTATTTGACACAAGTTACGATAAATTACTACAAAACAATATCAATGATATTCAAGAGTTTATTAACATGGTAGTACCCAAAAAACTGCGTTTCAAAAAGGGCGCAAAGTTAAAAGCAAAAAAGAAATAATTTAATACCCGCATTTTTGCCAAAACCATTCCCACCATGTGTACATTTCTCGTTCTATCAAAATATGTCTTCTCCTTTCATAAGCTTCAATCAATAATATTTGTAATTGATTTACTTCCTCATTTGCTATATAAAGTTTGTCTGTTTTTATAAGCATATATTAACCACTTAGAAAATGTTATTTGAATAAACACTTAAATATATTAATTTATGATATATTATATGACTTCAAAAAAAACACTCCTACAAGATGGTGATATTTTCCAAGACTCCGGGACATTGATATTTGATCCATATAATAGTAATAATAAGGAAATTACAAATGATCAGGTTCAAAAAATTTTATCAGATTATGGAATTACAGATAAAATCCATAATTTGAATTTATATAAAAGGGCTTTTGTACATAGGTCTTATGTCAAAAGACCTAATTTAGAAAATCTTGCAAATAATATTGAAATTGTAGATAAACCATCACGATGTATAAAATTAAAAAGCAAGTCGAATGAAAGACTTGAGTTCCTTGGTGATGGTGTTTTGGAATTAATTACCAAATATGAATTATATAGACGATTTCCTAAAGCCAATGAGGGGTTTATGACTGAAAAGAAAATAGCATTGGTAAAAAACGAAGCTATTGGAAAAATGGCATATGATATGGGCTTGAATAAATATTATATTATATCAAAAAATGCAGAAGAAAAGAAAACTAGAACCAATTTGAAAAAATTGGGATGTTTATTCGAAGCGTTCCTTGGAGCTTTATTTTTAGATTTTAATAAAGTAGAGGTTAATGATGATAAAGATTGGTTTAAATCAATGTTTACCACTGGACCCGGATTTCAAATGGCGCAGAAATTTGTGGAACATGTTTTTTCCAAACATGTGGATTGGAAAAAACTACTTGAAACTGATGATAATTATAAAAATATATTACAAGTTTTGATTCAGAAAAAATTTAAAGTTACACCTGTTTATAAAGAAATCAGTGCTTATGATGAAGATAAAGGATATCACATGGGTGTATATATATGTTTAGGTCAAGCTTCGCATTCACTTATCCATACAGATTCAACGCCGTGGGAACAATATAAATCATTTGACAATATAGAAAAATATTTTCATGGAACTTCTAGCATGTATGTATTCTTGGGCGAATGTTCCCATAAAATTAAAAAAAAGGCTGAACAAACGGCTTGTCAAATAGCTATTCAGAAAATAAATAAATAAATAGTATATTTATATATTATATAATGAGCCTACTTTTAGAACAACTCCAAAATAAACCTGTTCCTGAAAAAAATGTAAGTGTTGAAGTTTTTATACCAAAAGAAGGTCAGATAGAAATTAAAACAACTTTAATTGATAAGAGAAAAGAAGGATATAACCGAAAAAATTTGAGAGAAAAAATGCGCAAACGTGGTTTAGTTGCATCACTTCCAACAAAAAAACCTGTAAAATTTAAAAGGGGGAAAAACTTAAAATTAAAAGGAGCTGAAACGGAAACTAATATACTTCCAAAAAAAAAAAAATTCAAAAAATTAGGGAAAAGACTGAAGATCTCCAAAAAAATATCCAAGGGCACCATAACTGGATTTGCCGAACCTGGTCAAACAAAATTAGTTGTAAAAACTTCAAGAAAATTAACCCAGGTTCCTGGTGAACAGATGATTTTACGTGAATTAAAAGAGAGATTTCCTGCTTCTCAACAAGTTATAAAAATTAAAGCAGATGCATATTATTTGAATAATAGACAAATTTTTATTAACTTTATAAATTCACTTTTTGCACCTTACCGGGAATCGATTTTAGCAGAATCAAAAGAAAGCGTTTCATGTGATTCTAAAAGTGACGGATTTTCTTTGATGACACACCAAGAAATAGTAAGAGACTATATTAATCTATATACCCCGTATAGAGGTCTTCTTATATATCATGGATTGGGTGCCGGGAAAACATGTGCTTCAATTGGTATAGCCGAAGGATTAAAACATTCGAAACAAGTTATTATTATGACACCGGCTTCTTTACGAAGAAATTATCAAAATGAACTTAAAACATGCGGTGATTTATTATATCGACTTAATCAATATTGGGAATTTATCCCAACAACTAATATAAATTATATCAAAGCCCTAGGTATATCATTATCTTTGTCCGAAAAATATATAATCAAAAAAAAAGGGGCATGGGTCGTTGATATTAGAAAATCTCCCAATTTTAATTCTTTGACATCGGAACAAAGAATTTCTTTAAATGATCAAGTTGATGAAATGATCCGATCAAAATATAGTTTTATAAATTACAATGGGTTAAGACATTCCCATCTCGACGCATTATCAAATGATGGAAAACAAAACCCATTTGATAATAAAGTAATCATTATTGATGAAGTTCATAATTTTGTCGGAAGAATAGCTAACAAAATCGGGAAGGGCAAAGCTAGTCAAGATTCACTTTCTATGAAATTATACGAATTTATATTAAGTGCTGAAAATTGCAGATTAGTGTTTTTAACAGGAACACCTATTATTAATTATCCTAATGAAATTGGAATACTTTTTAATATGTTAAGAGGGTATATCAAAACATTCATATTATATGTTAACATTGAAACTTCTGATAAAGTAAACGAAGAAAACATCAAGGAAATATTGAAAAGTTTGAAAATTGCTGATTATATTAATTACGATAATTCTTCAAAAACTATTACTATTACCAGAAATCCGTTTGAATATGTGTCGCAATATGATGATAAAAAATATAGTGGTGTGAAAAAAAATAAAGGTGGTAATACATGTGAAGGCAATCGTGACTGCGAGGGAGGATTTGTTTGTAACGACAAAAAATGTATTCCAATGACAGATGAAGATTTTATAAAAATCATATCGGATATGCTTCGTAGAAAAAATATCAGAACCATTAGAGTTGAAAGAAAAAGCTTCACTGCTTTACCCGACACAACTGATAAATTTAATAATATGTTTATCGAACAGAAATCAGCCATTGGAGAGATGAAAAATCAAATGCTATTCAAAATGCGTATATTGGGATTGACATCATACTTTCGCAGTGCACGTGAGGAACTTATGCCTAGATTAGATATGGAGAAAGACATGATAATAGAAGAAATACAAATGAGTAATTACCAATTTGGCGTTTATGAAGCAGCTAGAGTGTCGGAAAGATCGCAAGAAACTAGAAATGCCAAAAAAAGGAAAACGAGTGGTGATGGCGTTTATAGTGATACTTCTTCAACTTATAGAATTTTTTCAAGAGCTTTTTGCAATTATGTTTTTCCGCAAGAAATTGGAAGGCCAATGCCCCAAGAAGACACAGATGTTAACGCTTTATTGGAATCAGAAGACGGCGATGAAGACATTTTAGATGTCACGACAATCGAAGAAAAATTGCAAAACCCGGATGGTAAATATGAAGCATCCGATATTGTGGCACTGCAACAAGAAGCTGCTAAAACACAAGATTCCGGATATTCGTCGCGTATTACTAGAGCTTTAGAATTATTAGAAACAAATGGAAAAAAATATTTATCAGTAAAAGGTCTTGCTATTTATAGCCCTAAATTTTTAGTAATGTACCAAAATATTGTTAGTGATACAAATCCAGGTTTACACTTGATTTATTCACAATTTCGCACTCTTGAAGGTATTGGGATTTTTGAATTGGTGCTACAATTTAATGGTTTTATTAAATTCAAACTGAAAAAAACAGAAGATGGTTGGGAACTAGATGTTCCCGACGAAGATATTGGAAAACCAGCCTTTGCATTGTATACAGGAACAGAAGAAACCGAAGAAAAAGATATTATTCGAAAAATTTATAATGGTCAATGGGATTCTATACCACAAAATATTGCAGATAAATTGAGAAAAATTAGTGCTGACAATAAAATGGGAGAGATTATTAAAGTGTTTATGATAACTAGCAGTGGAGCAGAAGGAATTACTTTAAAAAATTGTAGATTTGTTCATATTATGGAACCTTACTGGCACCCTGTGCGTACAGAACAAGTTATCGGAAGAGCACGAAGAATTTGTTCTCATAAAGATTTACCCGAAGAATATCAAAATGTAAAGGTGTTTATGTATTTAATGAAATTTTCACCCGAACAATTAGTACCTATCGCATTAGAAGGGATGGCTTCTAAAGAATTACTTAAAAAGGATGTGAGTAAACTTGATAAAGTTACACCATTGACTAGTGATCAAGCTCTTTTTGAAATATCAAATATTAAATCCAATATTAATAAACAAATATTAAATGCTGTCAAATCATCTTCTATTGATTGTTCATTATATTCTAGAACTGGTGATGATAGCGATATAGTTTGCATGGCATTTGGTCAAGTAGCTTCTAATAAATTTACTACATCGCCTGCTTTAACCATAGAAAGTGAATTCGATAAATTACGAATGCAAAATATGAAAAAAATAAAATGGAAAGCCGAAGAATTAATTCTCTCTGGTATTAGTTATGCTTTTAGAGCAAAGTTTCCAAAAGCAAAGGGCATACAAGCTAAAGTTGGACTGGTATACGATTTGGAAAGTTATAATATAGCAAAAACTCGTGGCGGGAATCCTATATTGAAAGGGAAAATTCTAATGAACAAAAATGGTAAACTAGAATTTATAGAAATTTAATTATATTTTCTAACCTTGTCACTATGTTTTTATGCATGTCAATTACCGATTGGAGTTCATCTTTCGCATTTATTTCTTTTGTTTTGGTTGATTTCATTTTTAATTTTTTTAAAAATGAGGTTGTCTCCGTATTCGATTCTGTAATTTCGAACTTAACTCTTTTCTGAGTTTTTTTATTAGTCGGTTGAACTATTTCTGCGTCAAGGGTGATATTCGAGTTTGGATCTATTTTTATATTTTTATTTATTTCATCATTCCCAATCCATTGAGCAGCTGAATCTGAATTATAGGTTTCCATTGCTTTTCTTAATTCTCGTTCTCTTTCCAATAACGCCGCGTCTATTGAACGCATTTGTCCAATATCTTCTTTATTATCTCGAAAATCGATTTCTACTGGCTTTTTAGGATTTACTAATTCGCTAAAATTATCTTGTTTTTCTTTCATTCTTTTTTCGAAATCATTTTTTTTTTCTTCCCTCCATTCTTTTTTGCTTCCATTGTCATTTATATGTTGAATATTAATTTCAGAATTATTATTACGTGGTTCATTGCGAGATTCATTGTCTTGTTTTGCTTTAATGTCAGATTCAATAATGGAAAATCGTCTAATAATTTCTTTATTCATATTAACTAAGTTACTCTGAAACTTAAATCTCTCCTTGTAGATCAAATTTACTTGATTGTCAATTGCATTAAAAAATCGACTAGGATCTTTTTTTTTTAATAAATTACTCTCCAATATCTGACTTAGTAAAATTTTATTTTTCTCGGATCTAACATCCATATAAATTAGATAAAATATAGTATTTATATATTTATTTAATTTATTACTAAATTGGAATCAATTGTGTGGGAATTAAAATATTTTGTTCTTAATTGTTTCATATGCTTGTCAGTGTATTTATTTTCTTGGAAATCATTGAAATTTTTTAAATCCTTTAATAATTGAATTATAAAAAACAATGAATACATCCCGCATTCGCTATTTCCGTATTGATGTCTATTTGATACCCAGTCAAAATCTATTGTCATGGGGTCTTTTAATTGAGTTGCTTGTTCTTGTACTCGTTTTATAAAATCAAGAATTCTTTTTGGTGCTTTATCTCCATAGCTGTCAAAATAATATATATTTCCTGCTTTTATATTTATAAACATAGAAACCCAGTGCGAACCGCTTTTATTATGCGTATCTAGATTAAATATTATTCCTATTTTCGTTTTGTTTTTTTTCAATTCATCTGATAGTTGAAATTTACATAATTCTTCCCAAACGCATTCTCCCCATAATAAACGTTTGTCAAAATCTACTGGCGATGGTCCTATAAAATTAAAACACTTATATGTATTCTCATATTGCTTCATTACACGTTCAATATCAAGTGAATTTAACCATTCATTGGATTTTTTTATCCATGTTGCTGGACTTTTAGGTGCAAATGTTGAATCCCATAAACTTGTATCTATATCATTTTTTATACATTGATGACGTAGCCAACATGCTTCGGTATTACAAGTGCTTGACATATATGATTTTAATTTTTGCCATATTATTTTGGGGTCATTATTATCTATTTTAACATCTGGGTGACGTGCGTTCCATATTTCTTTTAGTTTATGTAAAGAATTAGATGTATAACATGTTGGAAATTTCAAATTATTTTTTTTGGAATTTGGTGCACAACTTGTTTGCATCCAAGGAGGTGGTTTGTCTTTTCCTCCACCGGATTTTTTTCTTGTTTTATTCTTTTTTTTCTCTCTTGATTTTTTTATAGATTTTTTTCTCTTTCTTCTTTTCTTATATTGGGTTTTATTTACTCGCCCCCTTTTTTTTGTATTGTAATATGGCATAATTTATATATATATATAAAATTTATATTTTATTTTTTACCTTTTTTTTGTTTTTCTTAATCTTTTTGATACCTTTGGTTTTATATTTCGGATCTTGCAAATTTGTATTTCTCTCTTTCGGCATAATTGTTTTTTTAACTACATGGGTTTTAATTTTTATATAATCTGTAATTTTTGGAATTTTTATTTTTTTATCTTTCATTATTAAAAAATCAGAATTTGATATATCATTGAATATCATTTCCTTTTCTTTCTTTTCATTCTTTTCATATTCATTTTGTTGTTGATCCGATTTATCTATAAATTTAAAATAATGTATACATTGTTGAGCAAATTCGTAAAATGAATGTGTTAATTTAGGATCAACCTCCTTGTGCTGTAAAATTTCTTTTGCCGTATTAAAAATTCTTATTTTGTAAAAATCTATTTCTTTTTTATTAATAAAGTCAATATCATCTCCTTCCTTTTTATTCATTTTTTGTATAGCTAAAGGATTAGATAAAAATCGCAGATCAATCATATTAATAGTGGAACCATCCATTATTAATATATTAGTCTTAAAATAGTCATATAATACGCACTTTAACAATCCGTTTTGCAATCTTTCACTTGAACACGCGTTGGATTGTTAAAAGTATTTTTTCCTATATTACAAGTATTGGGGTTAAAACATTCAAATTTTTCTTGAGAAAATAACAATTGATTTGTCATAGTTATTGGTTTTGATGTTTGTGTTAAATATGAATTATTAAATAAATCACTAGAAGTATCTGGAATAAATTTACCTTGAACACACTTTTGCATTGGGAAAATTATATCACGTAATTTTGATTCCGTATCTATATTCTTTTGATATCCATCAAAAGGTAATGAATTACCTGGTGAAAATTCAGTATTTGTATTATATTGAGGAAACTTTAAACAAGGAACCTCTGTTGGTTTTCTACAATCTAACATAGGCATTAAAACATATCGCGTTGGCACCGGTCTTGGTCCAAATGACATATTTACGGGTTGTTGTGGAATATTTCTTTGATACATTCTATCACTTAATTCCGTCGTTCTTTCATTATTGCATAAAAAGGCACCATTTACAACTCCTTCCATTTATATACATATATGATAAAATTAAAATACCTAAAGATTTTACGAGATTTATAATGATACTAGAATGTGTGGGATTTTTGCGATTTTCAACAAAAAAAATGAAGAAATAAGTCTAGCATATGATACAATTATTAGAAAAAGTTTTATGAAAGGGAAAAATAGAGGACCCGAAACCAATGCATTGTTAAAATATGATGAAAATTTTATTGGATTCCACAGATTGGCCATTAATGGGTTTGGAAAAAAGGAATCAGAGCAACCATTTCATAAACATGATTGTATTTTAATTTGCAATGGAGAGATTTATAATTGGAAGCATTTAAATGAAATTTCCAAAAGTAATTGTTCGACAGGCTCCGATTGCGAAATCATATTAGATTTATATATTAAATATGGTATTAAACAGACATTACAAATGCTCGATGGCGTATATGCCTTTATTATTATTGATAAAACGAAAAACAAAGCTTTTGTTGCTCGTGATACATATGGTGTGAGACCATTGTTTATGTGTGAACAAAAAAATTCTCGAATTTATTTTGCATCTGAATATAAATCATTGCATGATATATGCGAGTATAAAAGAAATTCATGTATTGAAAATAGAGAAATTGTTGGTAAATTTACAAAAAAACAATTTCCACCCGGAAATTATATGGAATTTTCTTTAAATAATAGAGTTGAAAAATTAACACCCGTGAAATTTTCACAATGCGATAGTTTTAGTTTAAATGCATGCTATGATCAAAGCAAACTTATTCGAGATGCGTTAATAGAAGCTGTTGCTAAGCGAGTTGACAACACCGATAGAGAAATTGCATGTTTATTATCCGGTGGACTTGATAGTAGTTTGATTGCTGGGTTGGTTGTGCATATTTCTAAAATGCGTTTCAATCGCCATCCTTCTACAATTCATACATGGAGCATTGGGATGAATGGATCACAAGATTTAAAATATGCTAAAAATGTTGCTGAGTTTCTTGGAACAACTCACCATTCGATCGAACTTAGCGAAAAAGAATTTCTAGATGCCATACCAAATGTCATCTATACTATTGAAAGCAATGATACAACCACTATTCGTGCGAGTGTTGGAAATTGGTTGATCTCAAAATATATAAGAGAAAATAGCAATGCTAAAGTAATCTTTAATGGCGACGGCAGCGATGAAGTAACTGGTGGTTATATTTATTTTCATGCAGCACCAGATGCCATTGATTTTGATAAAGAATGTCGGCGTTTACTATCGGATATTCATTACTATGATGTATTAAGATCGGATAGATCCATCGCTAGTCATGGTTTAGAACCACGAACACCATTTTTAGATAGAGGATTTGTCCAAGCTTATCTTTCAATTCCTATGCAAGATAGATGTCATAATATCAACAATAGATGTGAGAAATATTTATTGCGTAAAGCTTTTTCCGAAATGGATATTATCCCGAATGAAGTTTTGTGGCGAAGAAAGGAAGCTTTTAGCGATGGCGTTAGTACATCTACTAAATCGTGGTTTGAAGTAATACAAGAATTTGCTCAAACCAAATATCCCTTTTTGGATGGTCTTGATGCAGAAAACAAATATTATAATGATATTTACATCAGTCATTTTGGAAATTATAAAGCAGTGCCTTATAAGTGGATGCCAAAATTTATAGAAGCCACAGATGCAAGCGCAAGGACTTTGGATATTTATAAAACGTTAAATAAATAA
>Ga0115008_10003036_pt1 | contig 13870 bp, 12 predicted proteins | sample FraStrMetagenome_FD_87164 | JGI IMG/M metagenome (GOLD analysis project Ga0115008, IMG submission 87164) | Marine eukaryotic phytoplankton communities from Arctic Ocean - Fram Strait ARC3M Metagenome | ecosystem: Environmental > Aquatic > Marine > Oceanic | place: Fram Strait | collected...
CTTATTTGTTCTTTTATTCTGCGTTTTATTAAATTTCTCTTAACAGCTAGCGGAATCAGTTTTTTAGGAACAGAAACCCCTGTTTTTAAAAAAGATTCACCTGGCAGATACATTGTTCTTAAAAACATGTGTGAACAAGATTTTCCGTTTTTAAAAAGGTTTTCTATATCTTTTTTGTTTTTTAAAGAGTTTTTTTTGTTGAAAAGAAACATTTATAATTTGTATAGATTGTTTTTTAAATCAACATCAGCTAAAAGGCCAGAAGGATCTATTTCTATTTTTATAGCTTCTTTTTGTAAAGGAAAAGTATAGAACGGCGACGCCCACCCCCAAGAAGGAAGCTTTTCAAAACTAGAACTCAACTCTTTTTTAAACCCCCTCATAAGATCAGTCGGAATATAATAATGTTTTTTTGTTTCGTCCCGAAACGTAACAACCAACTCTATAGGCATCGGAATTAATCCTTTTCTTTCTAAAACAACCCTTCCTTCTAAATACGTTACGGCATAATCAATTTTCTCCGCAGTTCTAGTCCAGTCGTTTAAGTACCATTCCAGCTCCAAATCAGAAACCTTTTCTGCAACTCTTTTAAAATCATTAGGAGTCGGATGTTTAAATTTAAATTCATTAAAATAGCGTTTAAGGATTTTTTTTAATGTTTTAGGACCAACGATATAGCCAAGTTGAGACAAAAAAACCGAGCCCTTGCTGTAGGCCGAAACACTGTACGCAAAATTATAATTATATCTGTCAGAATGAGTGGTTTGTGGCTGTTCGACCCCAGAGTTTGCTAAACGACGATAACTGTCGTAAGACCTCTTAAAAGGGTTTTGGGGCGTTTTGCCTAAAACACTGTTTTCAGCCAAAACATCAATATAAGAGGCAAATCCTTCGTCCATCCAAGCGTGTTTTGCCTCGTTGTTGGCTAAAATATGTTGAAACCAAGCGTGAGCCATTTCATGAGAAGTAGTGCCAAGTAATCGAGAATATTGTTCTCCGCCAGTTATTAGAGTAGACATTGCGTATTCCATACCTCCGTCACCCCCTTGAATAATAGAATACTGTTTCCAGGGGTATTCACCAATGTTTTCGTTAAAATACTTCATAAGACCAACACTGTGAGGCTGAAGTTTTCGCCAATTTTCTTGGTTAGTCTTATACAGAAAATGCAAATCAACATCGTTTGGCCCCTTAACCACATCATGAATAAAATCAGGGTCAGCAGCCCATGTAAAATCATGCACGTTAGGGGCGAAAAAATGCCATGTTAATTTTTCTTTTTCAGAGTGATTAATGGTTTTCTTTTTAGGATGATAACCATAACCAATTTCGTTTGAATTTTGCAAATACCCAGTCCCTCCCAAGATATAATTTTTATCAATTGTTATTTTCACTTCATAATCTCCCCAAACACCATGAAATTCTCGGGCTATATAAGGGTTGGGATGCCAGCCTTCAAAATCATATTCCGCAAGCTTGGGATACCACTGTGTCATTGATAAAGCAACCCCGTCTTTATTGTTTCTTCCCGACCTTCGAATTTGTTTAGGCACAACACCCTCAAACAATAAAGTAAGTTTCGTTTTTTTTCCCGGCAACAAAACCTTGTTTAATCTGGCCAACAAAACAGTTTCCTGTTGTTCAAAAAACACAGGTTTGCCATCTTGCTTTAGTTCGAAAACAGACAAATCGCCTTCTTCGTTTTTATCCAATTTGCTTATTCTGTCCTTAACCCTACTGTCAGGATCACTGATGTTTAGCGACCGAACATCCATTTGGCTTCCAGGCTTAAAAGCGTTAAAATAAAGATGATAATAAACTTTGCTTATTGTGTCAGGGGAGTTGTTGGTATATAAAATTTCTTGAGTTCCGTTAAACAGAAACGACTCAACATCAATATCGACATTCATTTTATAGTCGGCATTTTGTTGCCAGTTAGACTGAGAAAGTAAAATACAAGGGAAAGAAAAGAACAAGAAAAAAAATTTTTTCATATTAGATCAATTAAATATCTCGTTAAAAGTAAAAGTTTTGTCAATTCTAACACCTCTCTCTGTGTTTTTTAATGTTATAATCTGGTTATAAGGGTCGTGCTCTAAAAACAAGTAATAGTTTTTGTCCACGGCTTCTTTTAGAAAAAGTTCTTTTTCACTCATCGAAACCAAAGGCCTTACATCATAACCCATTACATAAGGAACAGGAACGTGTCCAGCAGTTGGCAACAGGTCGGCAGCAAAAACAAGAGACTTGTCTTTGTAAACAACTTTGGGAATCATTTGTTTTTCTGTGTGTCCATTGACAAATAAAACCTCAAACCCCAACTCTTTTTTATACCCAAACCCCTTGTCGTGTTCAGAAACAAAAGACAGAGCGCCAGAAGATTCAATAGGACTAAGGTTTTCTTTTAGAAAAGAAGCTTTTTCTCTTGGATTAGGACTTTTTGTTGCCCAATTCCAATGATTTTGCGAGCTCCAGTAATTAGCGTTTTTAAACAAAGGTTTATAAAAAGATTTTTTAACATCCCAAACACTCCCACCGCCACAATGATCAAAATGGAGGTGCGTGAAAAGCACGTCTGTTATTTCATCGCATGAAAATCCTGCGGCGTTTATTGACGACACTAAATCATGCTTCCCCCATTTAAAATAATAACTAAAAAACTTTTCAGACTGCTTGTTTCCCATTCCTGAGTCAATCAAAACAAGCCTGTTTTTGTCTTCAATTAGCATACACCTTGAAGCCATGTCAATCATATTGTTTGAGTCAGAAGGATTGGTTTTTTGCCACAAGCTTTTAGGAACAACACCAAACATTGCACCTCCGTCAAGTTTAAAATTACCAGCCTCAATAGGATATATTTTCACAATTAATTTTTCATTGTTAGTCTAAGTACCGAACAAGCGGAGTTTTCTGTAAACTTGTCTTTACCACCGCCCAGCAGTAAATTAATCCAACCGTCTTTTTCTGGGCTTCCTAAAATCAACAAGTCATACTCAGAGGAAATAGAAGATAGAGAGTCTACTGGGTCATCGCTTTCAACAATCCTAAGTTCTGTTTTAGTTTTTAAAACCGAAAGTAAATTCATAGACTTCTTCTCCATTTTTTTTACCAGAATCTTAGAAAAAGAAGCAGGAACAATATGCAAAAGAGAAAGTGAGGCTCCATAAAAAGAACAAATTCTTTCAGCAACGGCTAAAAAGTTTTTATCCTTTCTTCCGGGTCTTAACGCAATAAGCACCTTACTAATGTTCTTAACCCCGTTGTCTTTAAAAAGAGCAAGGTTAGAATTAACGTTTGTCAACAACCATCCAATAGGGTTTCGCACCAAAATACCGCTATGAGCTCTTCCGTTCCAACCCATTACAAGCCAATCACAATTAGCTTGCCCGCTAAGTAAAGCAACAGTGTTAGAAACCTCGTGAGTAACCAAAGACTCAAAAACAATTTCTTGTTCACGAACCTCAGCAAGCCTTTTAAGCCTTCTTTTAATAGACAAAACCTTTGGCGTGTCGTTATTTATTGCCTCTAAAAAAGTTTGATTAGGAACTTCTGTTATATTAACAGCTTGAACAGAACTTTTGGCATTAATTGCACATGCGATTTCTGTAAGCATTTCTTCAGATTTTTCGTTCCCAAGAAAAGGAACAATAGTTCCTGCACTTGAGGCTAAAGTAGAGATTGTAGTTTTTTTGACAGGCAACGGCAAACTTCTCTTGGGAACATTTTTTTTATAAAACAAAAACAAAGCCGGAACATGCCCGTAGTTAGTTAAAACACCTGTTCTTGTAGCTCTTTTGCCAATTGCCAGATACACAACAAAACCAATAGCAGAAATAACCAGGATAGATATAAAAGGAATTAACCCTAAAAGGAACAACAAAACTATTCCGCTAAAAACACCAAAAAGCTGTAAAAAAGGATATAAGGGAGATTTGTACGACGGTTTGTACCACTGAGCTGAGGTTTCTCTTAAGATTATAACACAAAGATTAACAGAAACAAACATCATCACCATAAAAGCACTTGCAAGTTTAGCTATTTTAACAACATCTAAAAACAAAATAACAAAAGCCATAACAACACAAGTGAACAAAATAGAGGCTACTGGAGTTAAATATTTAGAGTGAATTTTTGAAAAGAAAGAAGGAACTAAAAGGTCTCTTGCCATTGCAAAGGGAAACCTAGATGATGCCAGCACGCCTGAGTTAGCACCAGACATAAGGGTTAAAACCCCAACAAAAGCAACAGCATATCCAAAAGATGTTCCGCCAATTAGCTCCGAAAGCGTGTGAATAGGTCTTAAGTCTACAGAAAGTGTTTTAGGGTCAACATTACCAACTAAAACAAAAGAAATAAAAACATAAATCCCTGCGATAAACAACAAAGAAAGAATCATTGCTAAAGGAAGGTTTTTATCAGGGTTTTTAATTTCACCCGCTATTGCAGCAATTTTAATTACACCAGAGTACGAAAGATAAACAAAAGCAACAGCAGAAATTAAACCAATGTTCCCCTCTTTCATAAAAGGCTTCAAATACGATTCTTCAACACTTGAAAATCCAAAGAAAAAAAGTGCAGCTAAACAAACAAGACTTATGACAACAATAACAAGCTGAACCTTGCCGACTTTCTTAACACCAAAAACGTTTAGAAAAAAAATAAACACCAAAAAACCAATGGCAACTAGCCGTGTCATGCCGTCATCAACATTTGTAAGCACTGCTAGATAAGCACCTAATCCAATTAGAGCAAAGGAACTTTTTAAAAGTAAAGACAACCATAGGCCAATTCCTGAAATAGTTCCAAACAAAGGGCCAAATGCACGCTCTATATAAACATACGTTCCTCCGGAAGAAGGCATTGCTGTGGCGAGCTCAGATTTAGAAAGTGCAGCGGGCAAAACACAAAGAGCGCCAAGAAGATACGCCAACCAAACCGATGAGCCAGTTATTCCAGAAGCAAAACCAGGCAACACAAAAATACCACTACCAAGCATCCCCCCAATACTAATAGCAATTACATAAGGCAAAGAAAGACTCCTGTCTAATTTTTTCATTTAAATAAAAATAATGTTTTTAAACAGAAATCCTATAATGAAGCTTTTAAAATATAACTGTTTAATCGTTTAGTTTCAAAACCGCCATAAATGCTTCTTGAGGAATTTCAACACTACCTACTTGTCTCATTTTCTTTTTACCTTTTTTCTGTTTTTCAAGAAGTTTTCTTTTTCGACTTATGTCCCCGCCATAACATTTAGCCGTTACATCTTTTCTTACAGCTTTTATCGTCTCTCTTGAGATAATTTTAGCTCCAATTGCCGCCTGTATTGGAATGTCAAACTGTTGTCTAGGTATTAGTTGTCGTAGTTTTTCACACATTTTTTTTCCAATAGAATAGGCGTTGTCAGCATGAATTAAAGAGGAAAGTGCATCAACAGAGCTGCCGTTTAACAATAAATCCACTTTTACAAGTTTAGATTTTCTCATCCCAATTGGCGAATAATCAAACGAAGCATAACCCTTAGAAACCGTCTTAAGCCTATCATAAAAATCGAAAACAATTTCAGCTAACGGCATTTCAAAAATAAGCTCAACCCTTTGAGTGGTTAAATATGTTTGATTCTTTATCTCACCTCTTTTTTCTATACACAAACCCATGACGTTACCCACATAATCAGACTTTGTAATTATAGTGGCTTTTATAAAAGGCTCCTCAACCCTGTCTAAACTAGAAGGGTCGGGCAAATCGGTTGGATTATTTACAAGTATTGAAGCTTCAGGATCTTTTCTGGTAAACGCACTATAGGACACGTTGGGAACTGTTGTAATAACAGACATATTAAACTCTCTTTCAAGCCTTTCTTGAATTATTTCTAAATGAAGCATTCCTAAAAAACCACACCTAAAACCAAAGCCAAGAGCCGAAGAACTTTCGGGTAAATAAACCAGTGAAGCGTCGTTTAATTGCAGCTTGTCCATTGAGGATCGCAATTCTTCATAATCTTCAGTATCCACAGGGTAAATGCCAGCGAAAACCATAGGCTTTACATCTTCAAAGCCAGAAACACCTACAGTGTCTGTTGAATCCACATCAATAATAGTATCACCGACCTTAACTTCTTTTGCGTTTTTAATGCCCGTAATTAAATAACCCACGTCTCCGGCGCCAATGTGTTTTTTAGGAGTTTGTGTAAGGTTTAAGGTGCCAACTTCATCGGCAGAGTATTTTTTTTGAGTAGCAAGAAACTTAACGTCTTGTCCTTTAGAAATTTTCCCAGAAAAAACCCGAAAATAAGTTTCAACTCCCCTAAAAGGATTGTAAACAGAATCAAAAATAAGCGCTTTTAAGGGGGCGTTGTCGTCTGTTTGTGGAGCAGGAACAACACTAATTATAGCATCTAAAATATCTTCGATACCAAGTCCAGTTTTGGCGGAAGCATGAATAATTTCTTCTTTTTTACAGCCTAGCAAATCAATAATATCATCACTAACCTCTTCTGGATTGGCTGAAGGAAGGTCAATTTTGTTAAGCACAGGAATAATTTCAAGATCATTCTCTAAAGCTAAATAAAGGTTTGAAATTGTTTGAGCCTGAATGCTTTGAGCTGCGTCTACAATAAGAAGCGCACCTTCACAAGCCGCAATAGACCTAGACACCTCATATGAAAAATCAACATGACCAGGTGTGTCAATTAAGTTTAAAACATAATCAACTCCGTTTTTTTCATAATTCATTTGAATAGCATGAGACTTAATTGTTATGCCTCTCTCTCTTTCTATATCCATATTATCCAAAAGCTGATCTTGTTTTTCTCTGGAAGTTACAGCGCCAGTAAAATCAAGAAGCCTATCGGCAAGCGTACTTTTACCATGATCAATATGTGCGATAATACAGAAATTTCTAATCTCAGTCATTTATAAATAATAAGGCACAAATATAACGCAATAAACTCTTTAAGTCTATTAAGATTAATATTTTACTTTTGCATAAAAATATTAGCTTTTTGATTAAGATAGGTGAAATAGAAATTCCAGACTTTCCTCTTTTGTTGGCTCCAATGGAAGATGTAAGCGACCCCCCGTTTAGAGCATTATGCAAAGAACAAGGAGCAGATGTTGTTTATACGGAGTTTATATCAAGTGAGGGGCTTATAAGAAATGCTCACAAAAGCATGATCAAGCTGGATATCTTTGAAAAAGAAAGACCGGTTGGAATTCAAATTTTTGGAGCAAACCTTGACTCAATGCTCCAATCTATAGACATAGTAGAGTCTGTAAACCCGGACATTATTGACATAAACTTTGGGTGTCCTGTAAAAAAAGTTGTTTCAAAAGGAGCAGGAGCAGGAATTCTAAAAGACATTGACCTAATGGTAAAGCTAACAAGTGAAATGTGTAAAAGAACCAAGCTTCCTGTCACTATTAAAACAAGACTTGGTTGGGATGAAAATTCTATAAAAATTGTTGAAGTTGCTGAAAGACTACAAGATGTTGGAGCAAAGGCAATATCAATTCACGGAAGAACTAGGGCCCAAATGTATAAAGGACAAGCAAACTGGAAGCCAATTGCCGAAGTAAAAAACAACCCTAGAATGTTTATTCCTGTTTTTGGAAATGGAGATGTAAATACACCAGAAAAAGCTAAACTCATGAGAGATGAGTACGGCTTAGACGGAGCGATGATAGGCAGAGCTAGCATAGGAAACCCTTGGTTTTTTAATCAAGTAAAATCGTTTTTACAAACAGGAGAAAAAATTGAACCACCATCTGTTTTAGAAAGAATTAACGTTGCAAAACGACATCTTGAAATGTCAGTTAAATGGAAAGGAGATAGGCTAGGAATACTTGAAACAAGAAGACACTATTCTAACTATTTTAAAGGTATAAAAGATTTTAAGCCATACAGAACAAAACTTGTTACACTTGAAACTAAAGATGAATTAATGAGTTTGTTTTCTGAATTAGAACAGATAAAAGAATCTTTGTTTGTTACAGTTTAATCTGCAGACTTGTCCTAGAGGCTAAATAAGAGCCGATACAACAAACCACTAAAAGAAATGCAATTACAGAAAAAACGTTTGACAACTCTAAGCTTACAGGATAAGGGATTTCCGTTCCAGCAAGCTTAACAAAAGAAAAAGTTTTTTGTAAATAGACAAAACAAAACCCAGAAAAAAGACCTAACGCTCCCCCTGTTAATGAAATCATTAAACCGTGTTTAAAAAATACATTTTGAACACTTTTATTAGTAGCACCTAGTTTTAAAAGGGTTTGGACGCTTTTTCTTTTTTCTACTATTAAAATAATTACAGCACCAATTGAGTTAAACATTGCTACGGATAAAATAAGGGCCATAAGAATATTTAAAATCAAACTTTCCGTTTTTAACATTTTATAATAAGTTTGATTAAGCTCTTCCCTTGATTTAACGATATAACCTTGATTAAAAACTTTTTTTAAGCCTTTTATTAATGACTTAGGGTCGCCAAAAGGCTTAATCAATATTGAAGAAATTTCTTTATCGGTTTTTTTCAAAAGAGATCTAGCAGAACTTATCGAAGAAAAAATGGTTCTTTGATCTTTTTCATTTGAAGACATGTACACTCCAGAGGGAGTGAAACCTAAAGAACGAAAAGGGTTTTTGAATAAAGGAGAGTCATTTTCTTTGTAAGGAATACTAACATTTAGTTCTCCTCCATAATTAAAAAGTCCAAGGTTTAGTTTATCGGCAAAGAAATAACTTACGACAGCTTCGTTAGAATCCATATCAATCCACCTGCCGACAGAGATTACACTATCAATTTCGATAACGTCTCTAAAATTTTGATCAACCCCCACTAGTCTTCCATACGAATTTTTACCATCAGCACTAAGAAGAACTTTTTCTTCAATTGTTTTGGAATAGACAAAAGAATCTGAGTTCGCAGAGAGCCAATCTATCTGAATTTTAGTAGGTTCAAAAACCCTTAACGACTCGGAAGTTATTTTAATATCAGGATCAAACGCGCGGTTATAATTCAATCCGAAATCTTTAAGCCCTGAAAAAACCGAGAGTACAATAAAAAAAGAGCACGAAGCAACCACCAAAACAAAAGAAGCAATTAAGCTTACAAAGTTTACAATATTGAATTTGCTTTTTGAAAAAAAATATTTTTTTGAAACAAAAAAACTTATACTCATTTTAAATTTTTTTCCTTTTAGGCAACAAAGAGGTGTTTTTTATAGGATCCTCTGTCTTTTTTAATGCATTTTCTATCGAATCAATATGCTCCAAAGAATCATCATTAAAAAAAAACAGTTCAGGAACTCTTCTGACCTGGTTTTTAACCAATAAAGCAAGGGAATGTCTAATTGCATTTTTTTTCTTTGAAAACAAATCAAAAATCATTGAAGTGTTTTTGACAGGAAAAACACTTATATATATTTTTGTAGACGAAAGGTCGGACGACACGCGGACCCTTGTTACAGACGCAATAACAGAACCTGACAAATTCTCTTTTAAAAGTTTTTGTAAAATTACAGTCAAATCTTGTTGAATTACAGCTCCTATTTTTTTTTGCCTGGTCGTTTCCATATTACAAAAATACAGAAAACTTTAACTATAATCTTGAAATACGAAGTGTGTTTACTTGCCCTTTGTCAATTACAGGCATAGCCGCAAGGTTAATCACGAGACCACCTTTTTTTACAAATCCCTTTTTGACAGCTAATTCGTTTACCTCTTCTACAGTTCTATCTGTGCTCACAAAGTTGTCATAAAACACACACCTCACTCCCCAAAGTAATCCAAGTTGAGATAAAATCCGCTTGTTTGAAGTAAAAACTAAAATCATTGCAGATGGCCTCCAAGAGGAAATTTGCCACGCGGTATAACCACTATTGGTAAGAGTGCAGATGGCTGAAGCTTTTAATTCGTTAGCAATATTACAGGCCTGAAAACAAATCGCTTTAGTTATAACTCTTTTTGAATGTATTTCAGGAAGAGTATTGGGAACCTTGATCAAAGGAGAATTTTCAACCCCTTTGATTATTTTGCTTATTGTTTGAATAACCTGGACAGGGTATTGTCCTACAGAAGTTTCGCCCGAAAGCATTACGGCGTCAGCGCCATCCATTACAGAGTTTGCAACATCATTTACCTCAGCTCTAGAAGGAGTTAGACTATCTATCATCGACTCCATCATTTGAGTGGCAATTATTATAGGCTTTCTGGCTTTCTTCGCCATATTAACCATGAGTTTTTGATTTAAAGGAACTTCTTCAGCAGGAATTTCTAGACCTAAATCCCCCCTGGCAACCATTAAGCCGTCGGCAGCTTGAAGGATTGCGTCAAGGTTTTTAATAGCCTCAGGCTTTTCAATTTTAGCAATAATTGGAATTTTATTTTCGGAGTTTTGTTTAATCAATTCTTCAAGAGAATAAACATCTTCCTTTGACCTAACAAAAGATAGCGCCAGCCAATCGAAGTTGTTTTTTATTGCAAACAGAGCGTCAGTTCTGTCTTTTTCAGTTAGCGCAGGTAATGAAATTTTTGTGTTTGGAAGATTTACTCCTTTCCTAGACTTTAATTCACCACCCTGAACAACCTCAGCCTTAACCAAATCTTTTTTATTAGTTTCAATAATTTTTAATATTATTTTACCATCATCAACTAAAATTTTTTCTCCTTTAGCTACGTCTTTTGGGAAGCCTAGGTAGTTTATAGAAACTAAACTAGAATCACCAAATTCTACTTCACTTGTAGTAATAGATACAGTATCACCATTTTCAATAAAGACATTTTCTTTTACTGTACCTAAACGAATTTTTGGCCCTTGAAGATCTCCTAAAACAGCTACATGAAGTCCAAGCAACGAGCTTATTTCTCGAATATTCAAAACAGTTTTTTTTACCTCACTGTGATTGGCATGAGAAAAATTAACACGAAAAACGTTTACACCTTCTTCCATTAAAGATTTAAGCATGGGCTGTCCCGTAGAACTAGGGCCAAGAGTTGCTATTATTTTGGTTTTATTTAAAGTCATATTATTCAAAGATTAAATTTTCTTTTGATTTTAGTTTCCTTTTAGGAATTTTATAAATTGATGAAATTTCATTAATTGAAAGAATTTTTTTTAAATAACCAACGAAAAGAGCTTGGTCTCCAATACATTTTAAAACATATTGAACAGTTGAAATTTCAGGCATCAAAAAAAACTCTTCTGTCGAATCTTGAAAAAAAGATAAAGAATCATTTGATTTAACAACGCTTTTACATGAATTATTATAAACCCAAAAGTCTAAACCTGATTTTTTATTAAAGTAATTATATGTCATAAATGAGGCTTTTGTAGATTTAAAGGTTAAATCTTTTTTTGTTCTTACAAAGCGAGTGTCTAAATGACTATTTAATAAAAGAACCAATTTAAAAAACTCGTCATTAAAGTGAATTGCAAAATAACTAGTTTCTTTTTCTGGTTCAAGATGTTTTAAGACATGGTTTGGCACGGTTCAAATATACAATTTGTAATACTTTAAAGAGTTAAAGAAGAGTTATTCTTCAAATTTCTTAAAAAGAACGCAAGCATTGTGCCCTCCAAAACCAAAAGTGTTACTCATTGCGTAGGTTACATTTCTTTTTTGAGATTTATTAAAAGTGAAATTAATTTTTTCATCAATTGATTCGTCTTTTGTTGTGTGGTTTATAGTGGGAGGAATAAGACTGTTGTTAATTGACAATATTGAAGAGATTGCCTCTACAGCCCCAGCAGCACCCAAAAGATGACCGGTCATTGATTTTGTGGAATTAATGTTCATAGAATAAAGATGGTCACCAAAAACTTTATAAAGCGCCTTTGATTCAGCAACATCTCCTAAGGGAGTTGATGTTCCGTGCATGTTTATTGTGTCAATTGCCTCCAAGTCAACATTAGCATCTCTTAGACAGTTTTGCATAACCTTTATTGCTCCTATTCCCTCAGGATGTGGAGCAGTCATGTGGTAGGCATCAGCGGAAAGACCTCCTCCAACAAGTTCTGCATATATTTTTACGCCTCTTTTTTTAGCGTGCTCATATTCTTCCAAAATTAAAGCACCCGCTCCCTCCCCTAGAACAAAACCATCCCTTCCTTTATCAAAAGGTCTTGATGCTGTTTTTGGATCATCATTTCTTGTTGATAGCGCGTGAAGTGCATTAAAACCCCCTATTCCGGAAATAGAAACCCCAGCCTCAGAACCGCCAGAAACAATAACATCTGCGTGACCGAGTCTAATATAATTTAACCCATCAATTAAAGCATTGGCAGAAGATGCGCAGGCAGAAACAGTAGCAAAATTAGGCCCCCTAAACCCATTTCTAATAGAAATGATTCCAGGCGCAATATCAGGTATCATTTTAGGAATCATAAAAGGATTAAACCTAGGCGTTCCGTTACCAGCAGCAAAACCTAAAACTTCATTTTGAAAAGTTTCTAAACCACCAATACCAGCTCCCCAAATAACACCAACCCTGTCTTTGTCAACATCATCTTCAATTAATCTAGAATCTTTTATCGCCTCTTCAGATGAAACAATGGCATACTGAGCAAATCGATCCATTTTTCTAGACAATTTTCTGTCCATAAAGTTTTCAGGATCAAAATTTTTAAGCTCACAGGCAAATTTAGTTTTGAAATTTGAAGTATCGAAGTAAGTAATATCATTAGCCCCGCTTTCACCAGACTTAAGACCTTCCCAATATTCAGAAACAGTGCTACCTATTGGTGTCAATGCCCCTAATCCGGTAACAACAACACGCTTGAGTTCCATAAGGACTATTTTGAGCTTTCTATGTACTGTACGGCTTGACCAACAGTAGCAATTTTTTCTGCTTGATCATCTGGGATTTGAATATCAAATTCTCTTTCAAATTCCATAATTAATTCTACTGTGTCAAGAGAGTCGGCACCTAAATCGTTAGTAAAACTAGCTGCAGGCACAACTTCATTTTCGTCAACTCCTAATTTGTCGACTATAATTGCATTAACTCTAGATGAAATATCAGACATAATTCTTTTGTTTAAAGTTCCGACAAAAATAAAAAACTTTACATTATATCCCTTCTTTTTTATAAAAATTAAAGAAAAGAGTGCTTTTAATTCTTGAATTAAGAGAGAGAAAAGCGTTATTTTGTGAAAGAATAGTTTGATAATTTGAAAATAAAAAACAAAAACATAGTCATTTTTGCTTCAGGATCAGGATCTAATGCTGTAAAAATACACGATCATTTTAAAGAAGTTGACAATATTAATATCGCCTCTTTACACTGTAACAACCCAAAAGCTGGAGTTTTACAAAAATTTAGAGAACTTAATGTTAAAACCTTTTTGTTCTCTAAAAAAGACCTGGACAACCAAAATGTTTTAGAAAGTCTTCTAAAGATTGATCCAGACCTGATAGTATTAGCCGGGTTTCTGTTAAAAATACCAAAAAGCATAACAAGCATTTTCAAAAATAAAATTATAAATATCCATCCTTCCTTACTGCCGTTATATGGGGGTAAAGGTATGTTCGGGGAAAACATTCACAAAGCAGTAATAAATAATAAAGAGAAAACATCTGGCTTAACAATTCATTATGTTAATGAAAAATATGATGACGGAGCAATAATCTTCCAAAAACAAGTAGAGCTTGATCCTTTTGAGACCTCAGTATCGCTTTCGAAAAAAATATTAAAAGAAGAACACTTGCATTACCCTATTGTAATCGAAAAACTACTAGTTTATGAGCAATAACGATGTAATCATATATACTGACGGCTCATCTAGAGGAAATCCAGGTCCGGGTGGCTATGGAATTGTAATGGAGGATTGTAAAACAGGTTTTTCTAAACAATATTCAAAAGGGTTTCAAAA
>Ga0115008_10003038_pt1 | contig 13869 bp, 10 predicted proteins | sample FraStrMetagenome_FD_87164 | JGI IMG/M metagenome (GOLD analysis project Ga0115008, IMG submission 87164) | Marine eukaryotic phytoplankton communities from Arctic Ocean - Fram Strait ARC3M Metagenome | ecosystem: Environmental > Aquatic > Marine > Oceanic | place: Fram Strait | collected...
CCTGAAGGCACAAAATTCACCACGCTTGATAATATTGAACGCGAACTGAGCGCCGAAGATCTTATGATTTGCGATGAGGACAAACCTATGTGTATTGCTGGTGTTTTTGGAGGCGCCTACTCGGCAGTCTCAGAAAACACAAATAGTATCTTTCTAGAGAGTGCTTATTTCAATCCTATTAGCATCAGAAAAACGGCTAAGCGACATGGATTAAATACAGATGCTTCCTTTAGATTTGAACGAGGTATTGACCCTAATATTACGGATTACGCATTAAAACGTGCCGCCTTGTTAATTGTTGAAATCGCTGGTGGCGAAATCTCTAGTGATCTAATAGACTCTTACCCTAAAAAAATTGAAGATTTTCAAGTGCGTTTAAGTTTTGAAAATGCCGCGAAATTAATAGGAGAAGAAATCCCTAAAGAAACCATAAAACAAATTTTATCGTCATTAGATATTAAAGTAAATAATGTTACCGAAACAGGCTTAGGACTTACCGTACCTGCTTATAGAAACGATGTGCAAAGGGAAGCAGACGTCATAGAAGAAATATTAAGAGTTTACGGCTATAACAATATTGCTACAACAGAAAAGCTCAATGCTTCAATTTCTAAAACCTCAAGATTTGAAGATTATAAGCTTCAAAATATTACGGGTAACCAACTAAGTGCTCAAGGTTTTTTTGAAATTTTATCTAATTCACTCACTAGCCCAAAATACATTGCATTGAGTGACCAAATAAAAGAAGAGCACAATGTAAAAATCCTCAACCCTTTAAGTAACGATTTAAGCGTCATGCGTCAAAGCCTTCTGTTTTCTGGTTTAGAGGCTGTTTCTTATAATATTAACAGAAAACGTAATAACCTAAAGCTGTATGAGTTTGGAAAAACGTATCATAATTATCCTGAAAACAGAGAAGAATACAAACATCTAGCCATTTTTTTAACAGGTAAAAAATCGGACTTAAGATGGAATGCCGAAACTCAAAAAAGTGATTTCTTCTATTTAAAAGGTATTGTAAACAGCACCCTTGAACGTTTAGGTTTATCCAGACTTCGTGTCTCCCCTATTAAAAACGATGTCTTTAGCGAAGGCATTAGCTTATCTATCGGAAAAAAGAAACTGGTAGATTTTGGAATTGTAAACAAGACCATCTTAAAATCTTTTAGTATTTCACAAGAAGTGCTTTATGCCGATTTTAATTGGGATAATGTCATTGACATGTCCAAACATACGAGTGTTAAATTTAAAAATATACCAAAATACCCTGAAGTTCGAAGAGATTTTGCTTTATTGTTGGATAATGAGGTGACTTTTGAAGCGATTGATAAAATTGCCATGCAAACTGAAAAACAATTGCTCAAAGATGTCGATTTATTTGATGTATATGAAGGAAAAAACCTTCCTAGAGGCAAGAAAAGTTATGCGGTTAGTTTTACGATACAGGATGATAAAAAAACACTAACAGATAAGCAAATAGATAAAATAATGAATAAACTTCAATCCAATTTCGAAAAGCAACTTGGAGCTGAATTAAGATAAGCATGGTGGAAAAAAGAATTCTTTTAGTGGTCGTATTAATGTTTGGTTTTGCAAAATTTGCTACCTCACAAACATTAGACACCTCGACATCAACAAAAGACTCTCTATCCATTTGGAATGCCATGAAGTACGACGCCAAGTACATAGTAAAGGGGGTTGGACACTCTTTAACCCGACCGATACACTGGAAAGGAGAAGATTTTACTAAATTAGGCATTCTTTTAGCGGGAACAGCGACAATGAGCCTTGCAGACGAATCTTTTAGAGATTGGACGCAACAAAGCAGAGATGACTACCCTAAAATTTTAAGAGACTTCGGCTGGTATTTTGGAAGTCCTCAAAATTATTTTGCAGCAAATGCAGGCTTATATGCTTTCGGATTAATTACAAAAAATGAAAAAGTAAGAAAAACAAGTGTTCTTATCATATCGTCCTCGATTACAACCGGTGTTTTGCAGTCATTTTTGAAAACTACAGTTGGAAGAGCAAGGCCAGCATCTGGCTTTGACAACTATACTTTTAAACCCTTTTCGGGAGAATCAACATACCGCTCTTTTCCTTCTGGACACACTATTCTTTCGATAACAATGGCACATTCCATCGCCAAGCAATTTGAAAACACATGGGTTAAAATAGGTATATACACCCTTGGAGCACTACCTCCAATTTCAAGAATTGTAGATAATGCACATTGGCTTACAGACATCGCTTTTAGCACCGCACTGAGCATTATAGTAGTCGATTGCATTGATAATTACCTTTTTAAAGAGCATGCGTACGACTACCCTGCAAAGAAAAAGTACGTGTCTTGGAATTTACGATTTGGAGGAAATCAAATTGGAGTTGTCGGCACGTTCTAACAAGCTGCACTAATGCAATTACTAATAGTTGTTAAACTATTGTGAATTATCAATGACAGGTAGCATTAATACTGAAATAACCTTTAATTTCATACTGAATAAATTTTTTAAATATGGCAAACGTAACATTGGGAGGAACTCCCGTAAACACCTCAGGAACATTACCTCTTACAGAGACTAAAGCTCCAGATTTTAAACTTACAACTACAGAATTAGCTTCAAAATCATTAAGTGATTACGCTGGTTACAATATAGTACTTAATGTATTTCCTAGTGTTGATACAGGTACCTGCGCATCATCGGTTAGAGCGTTCAACAAAGCGGCAAGTACTCTAGAAAACACAAAAGTACTATGTATATCAAAAGATCTACCGTTTGCAATGGCTCGTTTTTGTGGCGCAGAAGGCCTTGACAATGTTGAAAACTTATCTGATTTTAAAGATGGTAATTTCGGAAAAACTTACGGCTTAAACTTTATAGATGGTCCATTTGAAGCATTACTCTCTAGATGTGTCATTATTATTGACAGCGAAGGTACAGTGAAGTATACGGAACAAGTGCCAGAAATTGCAGACGAACCTAATTATGAAGCTGCACTAAGCACATTATCATAAGACAAATCATAAAAAATAATGTCAACAAAAAACTCCTTTTTAACGCGTAGAATTAAAAGTATTGGCTACGCGTGTAAAGGAGTTATTCGATTAATCAAAACAGAAGCGAATGCACAAGTACAAGTCTTTTTCGCAATCTTTGCAACGATTGCCGGATTTTACTTTGACATTTCAAAAACCGAATGGGGCTTTCAAATATTCTGCATTGGCCTAGTTATTAGTTTAGAAGCCATCAATACCTCTATTGAAAATCTTTTAGACTTTATACACCCAGAACAGCATAAAACTATTGGCAAAATCAAGGATATTTCAGCAGGTGCTGTTTTAATAGCTGCTACGACCGCACTCTGTATAGGACTAATTATTTATATCCCAAAAATAGTTATAGGTTAAACAAGGTGTGCTTAAGTCATTAGGCTTTTCGGTAGAAACCTCTATTTTAAACCATTTGACATACCGTATATTGCCAAGACAATCCGGTTGGAGTGTGTTCGTTACTCCCATAATACTACTACAAAACGCGTCACATACCCTAAACGAATAGGGCAACATACTAAAAGACAAACATAATAGCCTGTTACAACTCAAACATATTACACAAACGCTGTATTAATGTATTCATAAAAAATACGTTTCACGCCTTTATATATATCTTAAAGCGAAAGTTTAAAACCAATACAGATACAGAAATTATTGACTAAAAATAATAAAAGACTACGTTTTGAAGAAACGGTTAGTATTTACACAGATGACTCTAATCAACTATTTTACAGTCTACTTTCCATCTGTTTGGATAAGACTAAAAACTAACATTAACGACTACTTAAACAAATTACTATTACCATCCAAAATGCTTCTGCCACATGCGCACTAGCTTACGAGATATAAAAATTATCGCGAGTAAAATCAAATTTAAAACATCTACCTAGGTTTAATGTTAGTTATTTGTATTTTTGTTAATACAGACGGTTATATTCGTCTGTAAAACTTAAACCGTGTGCGTAGTCACGGGAAGTGAATATGGCAAAGAAAAAAACCAAGACTAAAACAAAAGCTAAAGCGGCGCCTCAATCAAAAAGGAAACGTTTAGCACTTACTAGTCAGCAAAAACTTATTTTTGGTAGCTTACTCATAATTCTTGGTATTTTAATGTTTGTTTCTTTTTTATCCTTTTTTTTCACAGGAAAAATAGATCAAAGTACCTTAACTGAAATAAGTTCAAGAGATGTTAAAGCTCAAAATTGGCTAAATAAGCTAGGCGCTTGGGTTAGTGATTTTTTCATCATAAAAGGTTTTGGAATCCCTTCTTTTATTTTCTCTGGATTACTTTTTTTATCTGGCGTTTATGTAACCTTAGATATCAATAAGGCACGACTACGTCGTCATTGGATATGGGGGACACTAATCATTATTTGGCTATCTGTATTCTTTGGGTTCTTCTCTCATAAGTATGATAGTCTAGGCGGAACTATTGGATTTGAAATCAATTCTATATTGCAAGACTATATTGGCACAATTGGCACCGCACTGTTGCTGCTATTTGTTCTAATAACGTATTTAGCCATGCGATTTGAAGTCACTGGAGACACTTTTGTCAATCTTTTTAAACGGGCTAAAAAAGATTTAAAAGGAGATATTAATTTAAATGACACAAGAGAGACTTTTACAGTAGACAACAACCTAGCTGAAGAGGCCGAAGATATCAAAACTGCTTTCAATCTCAACACAGAGGTATCTGCACCGATCACTACAAACACCTCTATAGAACCTATTGCAAATCACCCTAAAGAACCAAAATTAAGTGTTGATTCTCAACAAGAAACGCAAAAGACAGAATCTGATTTAAGTATTGAGATAGAAACTGTTGAAGAAGAGATTTCGGAAACCAACAATTTATCCAACAAATTAATAGAAGATTTTGGACTGTTTGATCCCACTTTAGATTTAAGTAAATTCAAATTTCCACCATTAGATTTACTAAAAAAATACCAAACTGAAGGTATCACAATTAATCAAGAAGAACTTGAAGATAACAAAAACCGAATTGTTGAAACGCTGAACAATTACAAAATTGGAATCGCAAGTATTAAAGCTACAATTGGGCCAACGGTAACCCTATATGAAATTGTTCCGGAGGCAGGGGTACGTATTTCTAAAATCAAAAATTTAGAAGACGATATAGCCCTATCATTATCTGCTCTAGGAATTCGAATTATTGCTCCTATTCCCGGAAAAGGAACCATAGGAATCGAAGTCCCTAACAAAAATTCGACCATTGTATCTATGCGATCTGTCATAGCGTCCCAAAAATTCCAAAAATCGGACATGGAACTCCCTATTGCTTTTGGAAAAACCATTAGTAATGAAACTTTTGTTGTTGATCTGGCGCGAATGCCACACATGCTAATGGCTGGCGCAACTGGCCAAGGAAAATCGGTTGGACTAAATGCTGTATTAACCTCACTACTTTACAAAAAGCATCCTGCGGAAGTAAAATTTGTACTTGTAGATCCTAAAAAAGTAGAGTTGACTTTATTTAATAAGATTGAACGCCATTACCTAGCAAAATTACCAGATAGCGAAGAGGCCATAATCACAGACAATACAAAAGTTATTAATACACTAAACTCACTTTGTATTGAAATGGACCACCGTTACGAAATGCTTAAAAATGCATTATGTAGAAATATTAAAGAATATAACACCAAGTTTAAAGCGCGTAAATTAAATCCAAATGACGGTCACCACTTCCTACCTTATATTGTATTAGTCGTAGATGAGTTTGCAGATTTAATTATGACTGCTGGTAAAGAGGTAGAAACACCTATTGCGCGTTTAGCCCAATTGGCACGTGCCATTGGAATTCATTTAATCGTAGCAACGCAACGACCTTCCGTAAATGTTATTACCGGAATTATTAAAGCCAATTTTCCAGCGCGTATAGCATTTAGAGTAACCTCTAAAATTGATTCTCGCACCATTTTAGATGGTGGCGGAGCCGACCAATTAATAGGACGTGGTGATATGCTATATACCTCCGGAAATGATATCACTAGAATACAATGTGCTTTTGTAGACACCCCTGAAGTTGAAAGAATTACAGAGTTTATTGGTAGTCAAAAAGCATATCCTGAAGCCTATTTATTACCCGAATACGTTGGTGAAGAAAGTGGCACAAGTCTTGATAATAATATTTCAGATAGAGATAAGTTATTTAGAGAAGCTGCTGAAATTATTGTAACCGCCCAACAAGGTTCAGCCTCTTTATTACAAAGGAAATTGAAATTAGGATATAATAGAGCTGGACGCTTAATTGATCAATTGGAAGCTGCTGGAATCGTAGGTGGATTTGAGGGTAGTAAAGCCAGACAAGTATTAATTCCAGATTTTGTGGCTTTAGATGCACTTTTAGCGAACGAAAATTAATGAAAGCGTTATACTTCCAAAAAGACTAAAAAAATATAATTATGAAACAAAAAATGACCTTACTCGCATTTTTAATTGGTACATCACTATTTTCTCAAAATTCTAAACCAGCAGAAACCTTATTAAATGAGGTTTATGCTGCAGCTCAGAGTTATAAAAACATTTCTGTAGACTTTAAATATGTTTTGGAAAATGACAGTGAAGATATCAAACAAGAAACACAGGGAGATGTTATTATGAAAGGTGATAAATATGTACTGAATGTACTTGGAATAACTCGTTTGTTTGATGGGAAAAAATTATACACCATTAGTCCTGAAGACGAAGAAGTAACCGTATCTTCAGACAACTCTGAAGACGAAAACAATATGACGCTTAGCAAAATGATGTCATTTTATAAAGACGGTTACAATTACAATATGGATATCATTCAAAATGTAAAAGGGCGTAAAATACAGTTTGTAAAGTTAACCCCTATTGATACTAATGCTGAAGTAAAAGATATTTATCTAGGCATTGATCTCAATACAAAACACATTTATAAACTTATTGAAATTGGTATAAACGGCACCAAAACAACATTGATTGTTAATTCTTTTAAAACAGATGAGCCCATATCGGAAACCTTATTTACTTTTGACCAAAATAAATACAAAGACTATTACATCAATAATCTAGATTAGACGAAGCCTTTGATCCTATGAAAATATTAGATAGGTATATACTAACGACCTACCTAAAAACATTTTTGACCGTGTTTATAATACTCATGTTCATTTTTGTTTTACAGGCTGTTTGGCTCTACATAGGAGATTTAGCTGGTAAAGATCTAGACACTTCTGTAATTGTAAAGTTATTACTGTACATTACACCTACGCTAATTCCCTTAATACTCCCACTTACCGTTTTACTCGTTTCTATTATGGTATTTGGTCAGTTTGCTGAAAACTACGAATTCGCAGCAATGAAATCCACTGGAATATCATTACAACGCGCCATGAAAAGTCTTAGCGTTTTTATCATACTTTTGGGATTTCTTACCTTTTTATTTTCGAATAACGTAATCCCTTGGGCAAATAAAAATGTATACAATTTGCGTAAAAACATAGCACAAGTAAAACCGGCTCTAGCTATTAGTAAAGGTCAATTTAATGATATTGGAAAATACAATATTAAAGTAGAAGATAAAACTGGTGAGAATGGCGAATTTCTTAAAAACGTAGTTATTCATAAAAAAGCAGCAACAAATGCTAAAAACCGAACTGTTATCATCGCTGAAAGTGGCTTATTACAAGGTAATGTAAATTCTAATATGTTACAATTGATATTGTATAAAGGTAATTATTACGAAGAAATTGTAAATAGAAATCCTAAGAAAAACAGAAAAAAACCATATGCTAAAAGCTATTTTGAGGAATACATTATAAATGTTGACATTGCGGGATTTAATGATATCGATATGGATGATCAAAGTTATGACAATCGATATAACATGTTCAGTGTGAGCGATTTAAATTACAAAATAGACAGTCTTTACAACAAAAAAGATGAGGCCATAAAAAATTTCTCTACAACCCTATACAAAAGAACGTCAATTAGTGGTTTAGACAAAAACATAACACCCAAAAAGGATTCCATTTTTGAAGGGGATATTTTAAGCCTATTTAATGACAAAACAAAAGTCCAACTGCTAAACCTTTCTAAAAATACGGTCACGAGTACCAAGCAGATCATTAGTTCTAATAGGCAGAGTATGACATCTCAAACGAAATGGAGAAATAAGCATATTATTTCTCTACACGAAAAATACGCATTGGGTTTAGCGTGTATTATTCTATTTTTCGTTGGTGCACCTTTAGGAGCATTAATTCGTAAAGGCGGGATTGGCTTACCCTTAGTTGTTGCCATCTTATTATTTTTAACCTATCATTTCATAGGGATTTTTGCTAAAAATAGCTCATTAGACAACTCTATTAATCCCATCCTAGCTACATGGTTATCGACAGCCATAATGATGCCATTAAGTATTTATTTAACCTCAAGAGCCACCAAGGACAGGCCTTTATTTGAATCTGAAAACCTATTAAAACCTTTCAAAAAAATATTTGGAATTAAAAGTAAAACACTTGTTTTTGATACCAAAACATTAGATATAAAATCAGAAGCGTATAACACTTTACAAAGCTATGATGATAATAAACTTATAGATGTTGTAAAACATTACAGACAATTCGATTATGATATCGCCTATAAAAATTCATCTATTGCTATCCTAGCATCCAGGGGTATCACAGAACAAGAATTGAAATTTGGAGGAAATCTTACCGATCACAGCTATGAAGAGTCGCTACGTTTAAAATACCTGTATGAGGAAAACTCTAAACTCGCCTTAATTTTATATATTATTGCAAACCTTTTTATAATTCCTGGTGCTATCTTAAAAAATAATGGTTTTGAATCTATAGGAAGCATACTGTATCCTATCGGATTACTAATCGCTTTACTCTATTTAATTGCTTTAATCAAATCATTTATAGACTACTCTAATTTAAATAAACAACTAGGAACAAATCATGTATCCAACATTATTGTATTCTTATTAATAGGTGTACCTCTGTATGTGATATTCTACTTTTATCAAAAGAACAAAATAAATGAAGACCTAAACATTAATTCTAATAAAAGGACGATGTCGTAGGCTTTCGATTAATACATAACGGAGATGATTTCTGCAATATAAAATTAAAGACCTGTAGTAATTACTAAAGTTAAACCAAGCTACGTTTCACATATAAGCCTTCATAATACGAGCCAAACAATATAAGGTTATATGAGTCGTTACAACTCTTTTAGTTATTTCTATTTACTCACAAAAGAAAATCACCAAAGACATTTTAACAAAGAACAAATAAGCCATATCTTTGCATTTCTAAAAACACAACAATGACAACTAATACCACCCAAGTAACATCAAAATCAAAATTGAATACAATCGAGGAAGCGATTCAAGACATTAGAGACGGTAAAGTTATAATCGTTGTTGATGACGAGAACAGAGAAAATGAAGGTGATTTTTTGGCAGCCTCAAGTAAAATAACGCCAGAAACCATAAATTTCATGGCAACGCATGGTAGAGGCCTTATTTGCGCACCATTAACAGAAAGCAGGTGTAAAGATTTAGAATTAGATATGATGGTCACTAATAATACAGACCCTATGGAAACTGCATTTACAGTCTCTGTTGATTTAAAAGGTAATGGTGTTACAACTGGCATATCAGCTGCAGATAGATCAAAAACAATTCAAGCCCTTATAGACCCTCAAATGAAACCATTTGAATTGGCTAGACCAGGCCATATTTTTCCGCTTGTGGCTAAAGATGGTGGTGTTCTGCGACGAACTGGACATACTGAAGCGGCTATAGATTTTGCAAGACTAGCCGGCCTAGAACCTGCTGGAGTTATCGTAGAAATCATGAATGAGGATGGCACGATGGCAAGACTACCTGAACTTATGGTTGTGGCACAAAAATTCGATTTAAAAATTGTATCTATTGAAGACTTAGTTGCTTATCGCATGGAGCACGATTCATTAATTGAAAAGAAAGATGATTTTGATATAGAAACTCGCTTTGGAAAATTCAGACTTCGCGCTTACCAACAAACTACAAACAACCAGATACATATAGCATTAACTAAAGGCACTTGGGCCAAAAATGAGCATGTGTTAACGAGAATAAATGCAACTTTAGTAAATAATGACATCTTGGGTACACTTACCAATAATGCCGACAAAAAACTAGATGATATGTTTAAGGTTGTCAATTCTGCTAAAAAGGGTGCCATTATATTTATCAATCAGCAATCCCAGTCTATGAACCTGTTAAACCGACTTCATATACTTAAAGAGCATCAAATTGAAGGAGAAATAACTAAAGCACCACGAATCGATATGGATTCTAAGGATTTCGGTATTGGAGCACAAATTTTACACGATTTAAATATTCACAAATTAAAGCTCATTACCAATACGCAACAAACAAAACGAGTTGGGATGATTGGGTATGGTCTAGAGATTGTAGAATATGCTAATTACTAGAGTGACGCTTTTATTGCATTCACCATTTTCTCAGCACGTTCCTTTACTTGAGCCTCTGTCCAACTTAATTTAATTAAACAGGAAATATTTCTACCTATAAAGTAATCAGATTGCTCAAAATGAGTCGTTTTGATAACCTCAAGAGCTGATTTTATGTCTGAAGAAAGCGGGAATAAAGATTTCGCCTCTTTTAGATGATTCCATTTTCTAACATAGTGCCAATTATTATCAAAATAATTCCAGCATACATCAACACCTTTGTCTTTAAATGCTAAGGAAACTTTTCTCGCGGTCTCTAAATTTGGTAGAAAGAAATTCAAAAATGAATAACTTTCTTCTCCACCTTCTGGCACACGTCTAAAGCTTACTTCTGGTATTACACTAATAGCATCTCTAAGTAGTGTATAATTCTTTTTTTGAAGCGCAATAAACTCCGGTAATCGTTTAACTTGAGCCAAGCCCACAGCGGCATGGAGTTCTGATATTCTAAAGTTATAACCCAAAAAAGGATGCGCTTCTGCCCCCCTATCCATTCCTATATGGTCATGACCATGGTCGCTATAATGATCTGCATTGGTATAGTACTTCGTATTATTCGTAATAACGGCACCGCCTTCTCCACAGGTTATCGTTTTTACAAAATCAAATGAAAAACAGCCCAAGTCACCAATACTGCCTAAAGGCTTTCCTTTATAAGTCCCCCCAATCGCTTGACAAGCATCTTCAACAAATAAAAGATTATGCTGTGTACAAATAGTTTGAAGCGCATCTAAATCCCCCATACTACCGCACATTTGGACAATCATTACCGCCTTGGTCTTGGCTGAAATCGCAGCCTCTACCGCTTTTGGGTCTAAAGTAAGCGTATCATCAATATCAACTAACACAGGGATTGCTCCGAGCATTATAATTGCTTCAAAACTCGCAACAAAAGTAAATGTAGGCATTATCACTTCATCTCCTGCACCAACACCCGCCGCAGCTAAAGCTACTGAAACAGCAGCCGTTCCGCTTGATACTAATTGAACGTGAGAGGTTTTAAAATTTTCTGACAGAGCCCCTTCCAATGCTTTTGCTTTCCAATGCCCTTTGCGCATACCGTCAAAACCATAGCGCATTAAAACTCCGTTATCTAAAACATCGTGTACTTCTTTTCGCTCTAAATCTCCAAACAATTCAAATCCAGGCATATATATTTTACAATTTTGAGTTTAATAATGACATAAAGGTAGCTCTAGCACTTGTATTGAAATCGATCAGCGGTAAACCAACTGTATTATTATTTTGATTAACTAATACAACTCCTGAAGTAGACCTCTTGTTTAAATAATGCTTTCCCAAGCGCGCATTGTATGATAACGCATCAGACACATCTAGTTTTAACAGGATAACCTTTGGCAATAAGGTCTTTACATCATCAGAAGAAAAAAATAATCGTTCTAAATTAGTGTTATCCTTAATCGCACTGTCATCAAATACGTAAACCAATATGAATTTATTTTGAGCCTTAGCCTGACTCAAAGCAACCTTATAATCGGTCTCCCAGTGTATATTATCTTGAGCAGATAACTGGAGTGTAAAAAGAGTTACAAGTATTACGAGTGCTTTTTTCATCGTGGAGTTTAAAAATATAATTTGTAACAAAGATAATTAAATCAAAAGCACCTAAAAAGGTTTTAATTACATTTCTATAACAGCATCAGAAAGTTGTTTTCTAACTTTTTTAAACCCTGCAAACTTATCATCTTCAGCCCTAAATCCTACCGGTAATAATAGTACAGACTTCAAGTTTTTATCCTTAAGGTTTAAAACATCATCAAATGCAGCTGGATTAAAACCTTCCATAGGACAAGCATCTATGTGTTCGGCAGCACAAACTGTCATTAAATTCCCTAGGGCGATATAAGCCTGTTTAGTTGACCAATCCTCACGTTCTGTTAACGATTTAGATGCCATCATAGATTTAAGATCGTTTTTAAAAGGCTCTAAAACGCTTTCAGGAGTCTCCCTAATGGTTTGCACATTTTTAAAGTGAGTATCTACATCTGTACTAGTAATATTATTCTGAATACAAATAACTAGTAAATGCGAGGCATCAACAACCTGTTTTTGATAATAGGCATGCGCTACTAACTTCTCTCTAATCACTTTATTTTTTAATACAATAAGCCGTAAGGTTTGTAAACCGAATGATGTCGCAGTAAGATTAAAAGCTTGCTTTATAACATCTATTTGATCTTCTGAAAGTACCCTGGATGCATCAAACTTTTTTGTTGCATAACGCCATTTTAATCGATCTATAATATTCATATACTATTTTAATATTTCTGTAAAAATAGGCTTTGAAATTAGAAAAATTCACCCGATCCAATAAAATAATTCTATACCTTCATTAAATACTTCAAAAAAACATTGCTTTTATTTGAAAGAATTAAAAAAGGGTTCTATATTTGCATTCGCATTTGGGAAATAACCTAATGAGACACTTTGGAGAGTTGGCAGAGTGGTCGAATGCGGCAGTCTTGAAAACTGTTGAGGGTCACACCTCCAGGGGTTCGAATCCCTTACTCTCCGCAAAAGAAACCCACAACACATGTTGTGGGTTTTTTAATTTACAACTAAGGTCTACCTCAGCTCACAATTTAAACAAAAAACCATTTACTGATCAATGTATTTTCAAAAACTAAAACCTGTTATACATAACAAACAATAGATCCGTATTCGTTTTTATTTTGGTTTATTTGAGTTCAATATGGATTACCCCATAACATAATACGCTATCTTATAACTTATCATTAACGCTAGTAGCCTCGTGCTCTAAAATGCGATATCCTGAAAACATAAATGTAAGTACAGAATTATATTTCTGAAGATTCTAATACATAGTTTACGCATCTAGCTTTAAATGATACGTCTAATGTCGACAATGATCCGAATCGATATTACTTCAGATCAGACCCATATAATTTTGTATTAAAACGAGTTCCAATCATATTCTATTTTAACAGTGAACATGACGTTTGTCACAAACCTACAGATTCCGCCGAAAAAACAGATTACACTTTACTTGAAAAACGATTAAAACTTATTTTTAGTACTGCCTAATATTTGGCTAATTCCCCCAATAGAATCAGTACTAATCAAATGTAATTATTTTTATAAACACTGCCATACTATTAAAAAAATAGCAGAAATTTTTTGTAATATCGCAATATTAATTTGTTTAATCTATATCTCATGAAAATAGTACTTTATCTATTTGTTGCCACTCTAATGACTACGGGCTGCGGTAGCTCTAATAAAAATACAATTACCAAGACATCTCCAGA
>Ga0115008_10003040_pt1 | contig 13867 bp, 16 predicted proteins | sample FraStrMetagenome_FD_87164 | JGI IMG/M metagenome (GOLD analysis project Ga0115008, IMG submission 87164) | Marine eukaryotic phytoplankton communities from Arctic Ocean - Fram Strait ARC3M Metagenome | ecosystem: Environmental > Aquatic > Marine > Oceanic | place: Fram Strait | collected...
CGCCCTGACGGAGATTTGTATATTCCGATCTTTGAAAGACTTGAGGACGAAATCCAGAAACGGCGTTCAAAAACTGATACTAAATCAAGGATATCTATGATTGCTTCACGGGATTAAATTGGGGTTAGTAGTGAGACTTGGTGTATTCAATGTACTTGGCTAAATCTTGGGTGCTAAATCGCCTTCTGAAGTCAGCTTCTAATACCCATGATCTGTGCGTCGTTGAGTCTTCAGTTCTTCTGTAATAGTGATTACTATCAGTGTATTATGATATTTTTCTTACACCTTGCTAAGGCCTTCAGTAGTAGTGTTTCACTGAGACCAGTCAGGGGGGCGTTTATCTATAAAAGCGTTTATCCCTTCTTTGGTCTCCAGCTCCAACATATTTTCGACCATAACGTTCCCAGTATATGAATATGCGTCGGCTATCGGCATCTGTAATTGTCTGTAAAACGCTTCTTTACCAATTTTAACGGCCACTGCTAGTTTAGCGCCAATTTGTTCCGCTAAAGCCTGAGTTTCTGTCGCTAAATCATTGTGCGAGACTGATCGGTTGATTAATCCCAGTGATACGGCACGATCAGCCTCTATAAACTCCCCGGTCGTTAGCATTTCAAACGCTTGTTTGCGTGGGATGTTTCGGCTTAGAGCAACCATAGGCGTTGAGCAAAATAACCCAATGTTTACACCATTTACTCCAAAACGCGTACCTTGTGCAGCAACAGCCAAATCACAAGTGGCAACCAGCTGGCAGCCAGCTGCTGTTGCGACGCCATGTACCTGAGCAATTACCGGTTGTGGCAGTGATTGAACCCTTGCCATCATACTTGAACATCGATCAAATAAATCTTTGAAGTATGTACGCCCACCATCGTTAGCATTTCGTTTAGAGGTCATTTGTTTTAGATCGTGGCCTGCACAAAAAGCCTTTCCAGCTCCAGAGAGAATTACGACGCGAATATTTTTATCGTCTGCGATTTCATCTAGCGCGTTGTGCAAAGTTGCGATCATTTCGTCCGAAAGCGCGTTCAGGCGTTCGGGTGAGTTCATTTGTAGATGTGCTACACCTTCTGTAATTGTGCGTTCCAGAATTGTCATTTTAACCTCCGTTGAGTTACTGGAGTATTCTAAAACAGTGTTGAAGAGAGGGAAAGCATGACTTTAGCAATGAACAAGGCGCTAATGAATACGTTTCTAGCGTCAGTTTTTCAAGAGGTTTCAAATGAATTTCATGTTGAAGATGTTTGTGAGGGTAAGGTAACGTTGCGCCTTTTGGTTAATAAAAAACATTTGCGTCCAGGTGGTACGGTGTCGGGACCCGCAATGTTTAGCTTAGCGGATGTTACAGCTTACATGCTGACCTTGGCACATATCGGACCTCGCGCATTAGCAGTTACAACAAATTGTTCAATTGATTTCATGCGAAAGCCATCTTCTGGTGTTGATTTAATTGCCTTTGGTCGACTTCTGAAGATTGGCAAGACTTTGTCCGTGTGTGATGTGTTTATTCACTCTGAAGGTTGTGAAAAGGTTGTGGCAAGAGCTAGTTTAACTTACTCTATTCCACCCACTGGCGTTGAACTCACAAACTAAGGCAACGTAATCATTGTAATATTGTGTAAATTATTTAAAAAATGTTTTACCACTGATCTTACAAGCCTATCATTGGTTCTGCCTATTAAAACCGTTTCCCTACCCGTAGACACGTGCGGGCTCTCTTGACACTTCCTGTAAATTCATCGAGCCACAAGGTTTTAAAGTGAATGACTTAAGGCCATGAATTGAGAGATCATTCTCTCAATAAAAAATTACTGATTTACGGTTTTCATAGTAAAGAGCTGTATTTTATTTTGTTTTAAATGCCATATTTTTGTTTATTTGACCTCAATATAAAAGTTTACACCTCAATATTAATTGTTCTTTTGCACGAAGAAATGGGGATAGGTCAAAAAATCGCTAAAAACTACTCCGAGTAATTCGCACCCGAAACCAACCAATTTAACCTCGTAATTCGTTTTATTGTCAGGTTGAAACGAATAGTGCTGGTGGGGGAGCCTGATTTTTTAGGCGAAGAGATTTGATTGAAATTAACCAAATTAGTAAATTGTGAATATTTTATACAAAATACAAAATTAGATATCATTTTAAATTTTAGAAATTAATAAAGATCAAGTTTCGTATAATATAACATAGCAACTTTTTCTATAGGTTTAGCGTTTAATCAATCTTACAAAAGTATCAAAATAAAAATTACGGTATCTTAATACCCCATAATTAACTACATGAAATTTATTAGTTTTTTCATTGACTGATCTAAATGTTGCTATATAAGGACATCGATGAAATCATTATACCATTTGGACGAAACATTATGAAAACCTTTACCGCAACACCTGCGGATATAGACAAAAAATGGATCATTATCGATGCCGAAGGCATTGTATTAGGTCGACTTGCCTCGATCGTCGCAATGCGACTTCGTGGCAAACATAAAGCATCATTCACGCCGCACATGGATTGTGGCGATAATGTTATTATAGTAAATGCAGAGAAGATTCAGTTGACTGGAAATAAACGGCAGGAACAGCATTACTGGCACACGGGTCATCCAGGAGGGATCAAATCCCGATCAAAGGAAGATATTCTGGAGGGCAAACATCCAGAGCGTGTCTTAACCTTAGCGGTAAAACGTATGCTTCCTGGTAATCGTTTAAGTCGTCAAATTATGACTAACCTGCGTGTCTACGCAGGCTCTAACCATCCCCATGAGGCGCAAAGCCCCGAAGTCTTGGATGTTGCATCCATGAACCCGAAAAACACACGGAGCGCATGAGCATGTCTGATGAAATCAACACACTTGAAGACTTACAAGCTGTGGCTGGTAGCGGTGCTGCTACAATAGAAGTAGACTTAGCAACTAGAGAACCAGTTCGTGACGAACTTGGTCGGTCTTATGCTACAGGTAAACGCAAAGATGCTATTGCAAGAGTTTGGATTAAACCAGGCTCGGGTAAAGTTACAGTGAATGGTAAAGATATGAATGTGTATTTTGCCCGTCCAGTTTTGCAAATGATACTAGCTCAACCGTTTACAGTTGCTGGGGTTGAGGGTGAATTTGACGTAACTGCTACTGTTAAGGGTGGAGGGCTGTCTGGCCAAGCTGGTGCTGTCAAGCATGGTGTATCCAAGGCGCTGCAATTATATAACCCCAGCTTGCGTGGTGCTTTGAAAGCAGCGGGTTTCCTTACTCGCGATAGTAGGGTCGTAGAGCGTAAAAAGTATGGTAAGGCAAAGGCTCGTAAAAGCTTCCAGTTTTCGAAACGATAACTTCTATACTCTGTATAATAGATCACAAATAAAAGGCTGCGTTATTCGCAGCCTTTTTGCTATATATATAATTATTGTATTAGACAAAGCCCTCAAACAATGCTGCTATTGATAGCTTAAAAACTTGAGTCACAATTCTATAAATCATAATTTGGCCCAAAAGTTTAATTTTTCGAATTTACTATTTGCAGACTTAACTGATCGAAAAGAGTGAGAAGTAATGAAAATATCGGAATCTTCTGTAGATGACACTCGCCCTCGCGTCCGTATGCGGCCCAAAACTGATGCGCGTCGTATTCGCTTTGGCTACCCATGGTGCTATGCGAATGAAATAGTAACTGATCGCCGTACTAAAGCATTAACCCCCGGCTCTTTGGTCATTTTAGAAGATGAAAATCGCAATCCTCTAGGTCTGGCTGCGGTCAACCCTATATCCAAAATTTTTGCGCGGCTTATTGATCTAGATCCAGCGGCCGATGTAAATCAAGAGTGGTTTGCACATCGGATCAATAAAGCTCTTTCATTACGTGATCAATTGTTTAATGAGCCTTATTATAGGTTAGTTCACGCAGAGCCGGATGGTCTGCCGGGTATCGTTATCGATCGCTTTGGCGATACGTTAGTTATACAACCTAACGCGGCTTGGGCTGACCAGAGAATAAAAATGTTGACGGCTGCCGCAGTTGAAGTGACCGGCGCAGAATGTGTTGTTAAGAATTCAAGTGGGCGAGCACGTAACTTGGAAGCGCTTGACGATGTCACAACAATTGTATTCGGAAAGCTACCCCCAATGCCTGTTAAAGTTCCCATGAACGGAGCTATCTATATGGCAGACCTAATGGGTGGGCAAAAAACTGGGCTTTATTATGATCAACGACCTAATCACAGATTTGTGCAAGACTTGGCAAACGGTGCGCGAGTGTTGGACGTATTCTCTCATGTAGGTGGATTTGGTCTTGCTGCCTTGGCTGGAGGCGCTGAGTCGCTGATTTGCGTTGACTCGTCAGAACCGAGTCTGGAACTTGCGGCGCAAGCCGCTGAAGCAATGGGTGTTAAAGAAATATTTAATATCCGCCACGGTGATGCTTTTTCAGTATTATCTACGCTAAATGACGAACGAGAACTATTCGATCTAGTAGTTTGCGATCCACCAGCTTTTGCACCTGCGCGTCAGTCACTTGATGCTGGTTTACGTGCTTATGAACGTATTGCGCGATTATCTGCCAACTTAGTTGCTGAAAATGGGATTTTAGTTCTATGCAGTTGCTCTCATGCGGCTGACCTAGAAAAATTTCGTGGAGCCAGTTTGCGTGGTATAGGACGAGCAGGGCGTAAACCTGTATTAATACACACTAGCTTTGCTGGTCCTGATCATCCTTTGTTGCCTCAGTTGGCTGAAAGCGGGTATCTTAAAGCCTTATTTTTTCGTCTATGAAAATTCTAATTGATGCGAACGTTCTATACCCCACAGTTATGCGGGAGGTTGTTTTAGGTGTGGCTCGGGTAGGGTTATTTGAACCACGATGGTCAGCACGTATTCTCGAAGAGTGGGCTCGAGCTGCGGGGCGACTTGGGCCTGATGTTGAGGCTCAAGCACGTGGAGAAATCGTAATGCTGCAAGCAGCATGGCCACAAGCGGAAATTCGGTATCTGTCAGAGCTTGAGGCCCGGTTATGGTTGCCAGACTCAAACGATATACATGTTTTAGCGGCAGCAGTTTCTGGCTCAGTTGATGCAATAATGACCGCAAATTTTAAAGATTTTCCACGAAATATTTTAGCGGAAGAAGGTCTGATACGATTTGGGCCGGACAATTATTTAAAAGGTTGCGCTGAATCTAATATAACGGCAGTCTTTCCAGTGGCCAGTGCAGTTCTTTCTGAAGCAAGACGTCTTTCCGGTGAGGATTGGACCATGCGTAAGCTTATGAAAAAAGCGCGCTTGCCCCTTTTTGGGAAGGCTATCGAACGTTTATCTTGTTAGACTGAGCATTCCCATTTATCGCGCAAGTTTTTTAATGCTTGCACTCGTTTTGGAGTGATAGGATGACTTAGCAACCATGCAGGCGCTTGATTTGGACCCGCCTTTGTCAAAGCTTCAAGTTTTTCAAATAATGTAATCTGTGGCTCAATTCCTATACCCGCTTTTACCAACAAAGCAGCTGCATAAGCATCCGCTTCGTACTCATCACTGCGAGAAAGCCCTGCTGCAAGCAGTTTTGTGAACCCATTAGCTATCCATACGCCTCCTCCAGGGATGAACCGCGACAAAACCATTGCTAGAACCGTGCGCAGTGCGTTTTGACTGGAAAAGTCGATCATTCGTCTTCTGCTGTGGCCTAAAGCCACATGTCCTAATTCATGTGCAATGACGCTAGCCATTTCTGCTGCCGAAACGGTTCCTTCTCGAAATTTATTGTAAAATCCACGAGTTATAAAAATACGTCCATCAGGCGCCGCTAGGCCATTAACTGGTTTGATTTCGTAAATGTAAACTCGAACTCTTTTAATATCTAGCGCAGCTGCGAGTTGGTCGCACATTTGACGCAACATTGGATCTGTCAGTTCAGTTGATTTTTGATTCAATTCGCGTGCAGTGCGCCAAATGGAAAGGCGGTACATTACTAATCCATAGGCCAGCGCAAGAAGAATCGGGATGAGTTTGATCATAGACCTGATATGGGACTGACAATGCTTTGGAGCAAGCTAAATTGAAAGAAATCCTTCTAAATAAATAGAAATAAACAAGCAATAAATATTTTTAATGGTAAATGTGGTCATTAAGAGATTGTTTTTCTGAGTCCAAGTGAACAATGGAAATACTGTATTAAACTAAAATACCAAGTCGTTTGATTTATTTTTAAAAGAGCATTTCTTTTAATTGGTTTGTCTAACAATTCTAAACAATAGATTGCTGTAAAGAGATGAAAATAAGTAAAGGGTTAGTCTCGTCTCTATATAATCAACGGGTAAGAGTTTTTATACCAGTATTAAGTCCAGCTAGTGTCATTGGTACCATCAATTCGGGTCCAAATATTTCTTGTATCATTTTAATTGAGTGAGTGTAATTCCAATATTTTTCGGGCATTGGGTTAATCCACAGATTAGATTGCCACTGATCTCGTGCACGTTTTAGCCAGACTTGACCTGCCTCTGCGTTCCAGTGCTCGTTTGCTCCGCCAGGGTAGGCAATCTCATAAGGAGACATGCTGGCATCGCCTACGAAAATACATTTATAATCGGGACCGTATTTCTGCAAAATATCGTGTGTGCGCGTTTGTGCATCCCAGCGGCGATGATTGTCTTTCCACACTCCCTCATAGAGGCAGTTGTGAAAATAAAAATATTCCAAATGTTTGAATTCAGATTTTGCAGCGGAAAATAACTCTTCAACCACTTTTATATGAGAATCCATACTGCCACCAACATCTAAAAAGAGTAATACTTTTATGGCATTACGTCGTTCGGGTCGGGTTTTGACATCCAAGTAACCCTGTTCTGCTGTTGCACGAATGGTACCGTTTAGGTCTAACTCTTGAGTTGCACCGTCGCGAGCCCATTGGCGCAATCGTTTAAGGGCAACTTTGATGTTACGTGTACCGAGTTCGACTGTATCATCTAAATTTTTAAATTCTCGCTTATCCCAAACCTTAATTGCGCGTTGATGTTTAGATTCATTTTGACCAATTCGTACGCCCTCGGGATTATAACCATAAGCGCCAAAGGGGGAGGTGCCGGCAGTGCCTATCCACTTACTACCGCCTTGATGACGTCCTTTTTGCTCCTCAAGCCTTTTTTTCAATGTTTCCATTAACTTATCAAAGCCACCCAATGCTTCAATTTCAGCACGCTCTTTTGAGTTTAGATGCTTTTCAGCAAGTTTTTCTAGCCATTCCTTTGGGAGATTGATGACATCCAGTACCTGCTCAGTTGTGATTTGTTCAATTCCATCAAATGTTGCGGCGAACGCTCTGTCAAATTTATCGATGTTACGTTCATCTTTAACCATACTCACCCGTGCAAGGTAATAAAAAGCTTCCATGTCATATGTTGCCAACCCAAACTTCATTCCTTTTAGAAAAATCAAAAATTCGCGCAAACTTACTGGCACATCATTTTTCCGTAAATTTTCAAAAAAAGGCAAAAACATTTCAGCTGCTTAAAATTCGATCAATTACAATTGTTGAAATTAATCCAACAACAATAAAAGCTAATGAGTAGCCCGCTGCATATTGTGCAATATCCAAGCGATTACCACCTCTTTTCTTTGCTGTTATTCCGCCGGTAATCGCCCCGGTTAGTGCCGCTAGTATAACGATCATTTCACAGCCTTTCAAAAGCTTATAACTTGGTTCAAATTGTATAGCGGAGTAATTTAAATATTTTACAGATTAAATAATCAAGTCAATTGACGAACAGGCAGTAATGTTTACTGCTTGTGTTGTCCACTCTGACAATTTCCTAGCATTAAGTTAATTAGTGTTTTCGCAGATTTGCTTTTAATTAAAGTACAATGATAGGCCATATATTTTTTTGGATAATTAACGTTGCCCCCGCGCTATAAATGCAAGCCGTTCAAACAAGTGAACATCCTGTTCGTTTTTCAACAGAGCGCCGTGAAGTTTTGGTAAAGATTGCGCACCATCCATTTTTAGATCAGCTACTGTGAGTTCTTCAGAAAGTAGTAATTTTAGCCAATCGAGCACTTCAGAAGTAGATGGCTTCTTTTTTAATCCTTGTTGATCACGAATTTCAAAGAATTGTGTTAGCGCAGTGGACAATAAATTTTCTTTAATATCAGGGTAATGGACTGTAACAATTTTTTTCATTGTATCCATGTCGGGAAAGCGAATGTAGTGAAAGAAACACCGTCTTAAGAAGGCGTCAGGCAGTTCCTTTTCGTTATTAGATGTTATTATCACAATCGGGCGGTTCAGAGCTTTAACGGTTTCACCTGTCTCGTAGACATAAAACTCCATTTTATCTATTTCTTGCAATAAATCATTAGGAAACTCTATATCCGCTTTATCAACTTCATCAATTAGAAGAACGACTTTTTCTTTTGAAGAAAAAGCTTCCCAAAGTTTTCCTTTTTTAATGTAGTTACTAACATCATGAACTTTATCCTCACCAAGCTGACTGTCGCGTAATCGACTTACAGCGTCATATTCATATAGCCCTTGTTGAGCTCTTGTGGTTGATTTTATATTCCATTCTATCAAGCGAACACCGAGTGAGCGCGCAACTTGCTGTGCTAACTCCGTTTTGCCGGTGCCTGGTTCACCCTTCACTAAAAGGGGACGCTCGAGTGTCACCGCTGCATTTACTGCAATTGTGAGGTCGTTAGTAGCTACGTAAACATCTGTACCTTGAAACTTCATTTTAATTCACCTTAATGCGGTCTTTTGATCCCTTGGTTACTTTTAGCCAGTTTGATGCTGGATTGTGTAGTGACAATGTTAAGGAGCTTCGATACACGCTGCAAAATAATGTCGACTTGGGCACTGCAAAATGGGTAATTGCATGAACAAAGTTAGCTAAAAAAAGGGAGTGCGCATGAAACAGAAAGTTTTTCTACCGGATAACTACAGCCCGGCTGAAAACGAGCCGTTCATGAATGAACTGCAAGTAGAGTATTTTAGGCGTAAACTTTTGACGTGGAAATCCGAACTTCTTGCTGGAAGCAAAGACACAATAGAAGGGCTTCAGGATGGCACTCGCAATATTCCAGATGTTACAGATCGGGCAAGTGAAGAGACCGATCGTGCTTTGGAATTGCGCACCCGAGACCGGCAACGAAAATTGGTATCAAAAATTGATGGGGCCTTGCGTCGTATTGAAGAAGGTGAATTTGGTTATTGTACTGTGACTGGAGAGCCAATTTCACTTAAACGTCTTGATGCTCGACCCATTGCTACAATGAGCTTGGAAGCACAGGAGCGGCACGAACGTCGCGAGAAAGTTCATCGAGACGAATAACTGTTCGCCTGCGATCTATAAATCGTTGTAAACTTGTCCGTTGATTTTTATAATTAAAACCGAAATATTCTCATTCAGAGTTTATTTAAAGAGCACAAATTTCACTTCTTTCGGGTTATTATAGAATTTATTTTACTAATTTAATATGGTCTAGAGACGATGAATTACTCACTGTCTAGCCTAAAAGCTTTTGATAATTCATCAGTTCTCTCTAAGGACGTAGCCTACAGATAGTCTTTAAGTAGTGAGAACTTAATATTAGCGCTTTCGAAGCGCCAATAGCCAAAATCCTGCAAGAATAATTGACAGTAAAACGTTCCATCCTGCCATGCTGATGCCTGCAAATTGCCACGCAATATCATCACAACGAACTACTGGTGATTTCATTATTTGATTAAATAAATCCTCAGTAGTCATGCCTTCTATTGAGGAAGATGTGCATGAAACTGGTCCTTGCCACCATCTGGATTCCACACCCACATGGTACAAGCCAATACCCGCAGATACCAAAACAGTTAGTGAACCTAGAATGATAAAGGTGGAATTTGGTCTGCGTAATGCTACCAAACTCATAGCTATCGCAACTACGTGTGGATAGCGTTGCCAAATGCAAAGTTTGCAAGGCACTAAATTTTCCCAATACTGAAATATGATTGCACTTAGAAGCAAGCTAACGGAACCGCCAGCCGCTAATAGAATCCAATATTTTTGCTTCACAACGCTCTCACCGTAATTAGGCCGCCAATAAGAAGCATGATAAACAAAATGAAAACAAGCCCCAAGCGTTGTTCAATAAAGCAACGAATTGGTTTTCCATATTTCCATAATAACGCAGCCACAATAAAAAAACGAATTCCACGAGCAATAATAGATGTAATGATAAAAGTGGTCAGCGGCATCGCTGTCCATCCTGACATTATTGTAATGACCTTAAATGGGAAAGGTGTAATACCAGCAGTTAAAACAGCCAAAAAACCAAAATTGTTAAAGCGACTATTGAACTCATACATTGCATCAGTTTTACCCAGTGCTGTTAAAATGGGCTGCCCTAGGCTTTCAAAAGCAATAGCACCAATTAAATATCCTAGAATTCCGCCTAATACAGATGATATACATGCAACCGTTGCTATCAACCAGGCGCGCTTTGGAGCAGCCAAAATCATTGGGATCATCAATACATCGGGTGGAATCGGGAAAATGGAACTTTCGATAAATGCTATAAAAGCTAAAACCCACAAGGCGCGGGGGTGATCCGCCCAACCCATTGTCCAATTGTATAATTGTCTAATCATATTGTTGGAAAAACACGGGTTGGAGTACAGGTCAAGATGTTTAGGCTTGCCCACTGAGCAAACAAGCCTTAACACATCGATTTGTGCCCAAGTGGCGGAATGGTAGACGCAGGGGATTCAAAATCCCCCGTCCTAACGGATGTGCCGGTTCGAGTCCGGCCTTGGGTACCACACTTACCTCCGCAAACCTTATATTTTTAAAGAATAAAAATAAATTAGAATTTACGGGATAATTCACGTAGACTTTTGATGGCCTTTTTCTGTTCTAAAGTTAAAATAGTTTTTATTTATGGCATCATTTTTGGATTGAAACGATGACAAAACAATGCGTTACTTCTGTGTTATTTTTTTTTACATTTTCGTGCTGTTCACCTGCCAGAGCAGAGTGGACGGAATTAGGTTATAATAATTTGGGGACTATTTTCTATTTGGATTTTAGTGAAATTAAATTGCGAGGAAATTATGTTTATTACTGGCTCCTGTCAGACTTCATAGATCCAAGCCCCCATGGAGATTTTTCTGCTAAAATCCTTTATGAATTGGATTGTGGTACCCCCATTAAGCAAAGGGCGTCCCAAGCAACTTATTATACAGCATCTATGGCAGAAGGAGTTTCGAGTGCGGTTGATAATAGTGGGAAGGACTGGGAATATACTATTGCTGGCAGTGTTGGAGACACGATAACGAAAATAGTATGTAGTCATATATTTTAAACTGATTGCGATTATCCAATACTGATATTAAAAATATAAACCTATTGGCGTTCTCTTCTAGTTAAATAAATGAATTAGAGAACAATTTACAATTCATGCTTGACTGCTTTGTTTGGAATTTATGTCGTAAAGATATAATATTTTATCCGTGTATTAGGGCACTCTATAATCGTGGATAATCTGAAAATTTGGCGTAAAATGGTAAGCTTTTCAATTATTATTGTTTTATCCACTGATTGGATCACAAAGATTAATAACTGGAGAAAAACTATGATTAATAAAAAATGGATTCCTATCACAGCCCTTGCTGCCTTGGCGGCTTGTGCAACTACTGCGGAAAATGATGATTTTGATGTGTTACCAAAATCGAGTGCGACTTTTGTAGAGTGGGGGGAGGCTGAAGGCTGGGACATTCTGGTAGATACAAGCCGTGGTACATGTCTTATTGAGCGTGTTGACACTAGTGGGACCGTTGTTCAAATGGGTCTAACATCGAATGCTGAATTTGGGTATTTAGGCGTATTTACCCAAGCAGATGTAAGTCCAAAAGACAATTTGGTGCATGTATCACTTGATGGAAAACAATATTACGGCGATGCGGAAGCACAAACTTCGAAATTAAAGAACGGTTATAAAGGTGGTTATATTTTGGCCAATAACCAGAACTTCGTGAATGATGTGATGAAAAAGTATGTCATGTCAGTTTACCCGGAAGACGCCAACACTTTCGATGTGAGCCTGGATGGTACAAACGAAGCGATTAAACAAGCGCGTCAATGTAATGCTGAACAAACAAGCTAATAAATTTGAAGGTCAATTGGCGCTTACACGCGCCAATTGACACCATTTATTACAACTATCCGTTACGATAATTCTCTCAATTTCAAATTGCTGTCTTTTAAGATCGCTATTGAAGTGACTTGGCTGCTGACCCAAGTGAGAAAAATGCCAGACCTGATGATATCATATTTATGCCAATCATCAATCCAATAGCCCATTCTGCCGTGCTTGGGAGACCTAGAATTATTAATACTCCTGCCAATACACCAACAAGGCCTGAGAACATCATCCATCCCCATCCGCTGTTTGGTCGCAGGTTGTTTGCCATTATAGCCTCTAAGGTGCCATGTGCGATGAAAGTAATGGCCAAGAGAACCGTCAGTCCGATAATTCCTGCAAATAGATCAAAAGCTAACCAACAACCTGCAACTAAGTATAAAATTCCAATCAGTAGGTTCCAAAAAAAGCCACCCCACTGACGGATTGAAAACGATTGCCATATTTGAAATGCACCTGTGATGATAAATAGCCAGCCAATAAAGACCTTGAAAACAATGGTTACAGCCAACGGAAAGAGTATCGTTATCAATCCAAGGATTATGAAGGCAATCCCTAACCACGTTAGCCCCTTAGCGAAGTGGCCATCTGTGGCGCCATTTTCTTGAGTATTGTCCATTTTTAACCTTTTATAATTTACTTCGGTTGGCACTCCATAAGTGACGTGCCTAAAATTAAATGAGACTTTCTCACAATTTAAATCAAGTTAAAAATAATTATCTGGGATTAAAAATAACTATGCGGAGCTATACAGAATTATTGGAAATAAAGCCAAAAAACTAATTGCAAATAGGGAGAACTAAAGGTGTCTGGCTTGGTAAAGATTGCCTCCATTGGTTAATTATTGGCTGAAGTGTTTCTTTAGGCCAAAATTTTGGTGAGCCTATTGCTGTAAGACAATTTTTGTTCCAGTAAAGCCCTGCGTTTCTCAAAGGTATTCCCTTATTAATTGCTTTTCTGATGGCGTCGATGTCTTTGGACTCCGGATAGATATATAACGTTGTCGGTTTTTCTTTTACAATTTTCAGGATTTTTTTAGAGTCAGGTATCGACCATGTTGTGCATCCATTACTACGACCACCGGTATAATTCACCAAATTTCCATAAGGGACATAACCGTCGTCATCCGCATGAGGGCTGTCTTTATTTTTAAAGCGACACTTCCACTTAAGAAAAATTGCGGGATGCCCCCCAATGGCGCGTTCTCGAGCATTGCTTGTTTCACCTTCACCGTCAAACAACAAAAACGTTCGGAAAAAAGGTATTTTATGACCAGATTGGGTATAAAAACCCTTAAAAGAAGTGCGTGTTTCCGCTGTAGTATAAGAGCCTCCCGCAGTTAGCTTTGAACCTTCTGCATTACTAAAGTTTTTTGCACATTGTCGTCCGTTGGAAAAATTATTATTTTTTAGTTTTCGTCCATTTCCATAACCAGAAGAAACGGTAGAAAAAGACCGTGTTTTCTCGCAAATAACGTAAAATCTCGGCGCCGGGTTGCCGTTTATCGAACTACTTGGCTTGGTTGCATCCATAGCAAGGTAACAAGGATTGTTAACTAGGCCTTGGCGTTTCTTTTTTTGATATAGGTCCCGCGCTCTTTCAAGAATTATTGGCGCAATCTTTCCATCATTTAAACCCACATGCTTCTGCAGCCATATTGGAATTTTCGTCAGTGAGCTGTCAGCGCTTACCGTTTGTGGATATATTAAGATAACTATGA
>Ga0115008_10003042_pt1 | contig 13864 bp, 21 predicted proteins | sample FraStrMetagenome_FD_87164 | JGI IMG/M metagenome (GOLD analysis project Ga0115008, IMG submission 87164) | Marine eukaryotic phytoplankton communities from Arctic Ocean - Fram Strait ARC3M Metagenome | ecosystem: Environmental > Aquatic > Marine > Oceanic | place: Fram Strait | collected...
GGCTCTGGGTTAGATGCTGATACTGTTGACGGCATACAAGCTAGTAACTTCTTACGTAGTGATACTGCTGACACTGCTGCTGGGGATATTACTTTCTCAGGCGGCGCTGGTGCTATAAGTTTAAGCAATAGTGATATTAGGTCAACCAGTGCTAACCCAACATGGACAGGCAATCCTGGCGGAGTAGGTAAAATACAATACCACTCAAACCGTTGGTATTTTGTAGGGGACAGTTCTGCAAACCAAAACATGATTACTTTTCGCAAAGATAGCACAGACGTTGCGTTTGTTAGAAACAACGGAGAGTTTGACGGTGAAGGGTTACGAATAAACGGAACACTTGTGGTTAACTCTTCTGGCGCTTGGGTAGGCGCTGCTACTGGTTTAGTTGGCCCGCAGGGGCCAGCGGGCAGCAATGGCAGCACCGGCAGCACGGGACCGCAGGGACCAGCGGGACCGCAGGGAAATACCGGCAGCACGGGCAGCACGGGCAGCACGGGCAGCACCGGCAGCACCGGCCCGCAGGGACCGCAAGGACCAGCGGGACCGGGCGCTAACCAAACTCTCAATACAAACAGTAGCGTTACATTTAATACCGTTACAGCCGCGTCGTTTAATGCAACATCAGACATTAACTTGAAGACCAACATCAAGAGTATAGAAAACCCTCTGGGTAAAATAAGTGAACTAAATGGGTATTCCTTTAACTGGAAAGATACCGGAAAACCCTCTCTGGGCGTAATGGCCCAAGAGGTAGAAAAAGTATTGCCCTCGGCTGTGACTGAAGATCAAGATGGTACGAAAAGCGTCAACTATAATGAAATAATCGGGGTTCTTGTGGAAGCAGTGAAGGCGCAGCAAATTGAGATTGATTCACTAAAGGAAAAGCTCGATGGTTGATTACTACAAAGCCAGCGGCACCACTATAATCTCTGGCAACAGTGTTAGTGGAACTGAGTATAGTGAAAAACATTATAAATTATCAGCAAACTTAGACAGCGGCTCTAAAGCGGCTGTGGGCAATCATGGGGCGCACGGCCAATCTGGATCATCCACTATCGCGGGGACGGGAGAGAATGGCTTCGTTACCTACACCACAAACCACGTTGAGTCAGACGCATTATTCAAAAGCCGCTCTCAAATCACATCCGCCGTTTCGCAAGTCCTCGTTGACTTGGATTTAGATTACACTTGTCACCACATCCGACTTAGAAACGTATTAACTTCGAACAGTAACGTGCATAAAGTTTGGATGCGCTTTGGGTATCAGTCAAGCACTAGCCCTTATAGTCTGAACACGCACACTGCCATCCTGAGGGCTTCAAACACAACAGGGTTTCAAGGTGTTAGTCACAGAAGGTCATCTGGCTTGACGGGTTGTATGTTTCCAAACGACAACACTCATGACGACCAAGACAATATTTTCACCGGCGTAAAGTGGGGCATCTGCGCAGATATAAAGATATTCACTTCCACAAATCCCGGCGTGGCAGAACCAAGTGGCGACAGAGGAAGCATCACTGGCATTGCAAAATTCTGGGGAACCACGGGGAGTTATCTAATTCAAGAAGATTCTTTTATAACGTGTAGGTCGTCTGGGACAACGTCTGCTAACGATATTAATCGTCTCTTTTTTAGTGACAACTACGGAGGAAATTTAACGGGCGGTCAAATCGAATATTACGCCGACGAAGGGATGCCCGTGGCATGAGCTATAAAATTGGAAATACAACGGTCCTTTCTGGGACCACAGCGACTAACATTGCGGGCATTGACGGGCAGAGTATCGCTGGTTTTAGAAAAACATACGAGGGTGGCCCTTGGACTACTGTGCATAGTGTCAACACTTCGACGACAACTACTAGCTCGCTTATAATACCTTTGCATCGGAGTTCTATTACGACTGAGGGTACAATCTTCCCCATGATGAGACTCAGGTTCAATCGTGTCAGAATAAATGGCACGGCATCTGATACTGTTGCAATTCGCTGGATAACTGGGAATGCTTCATCGAATACTATCCGGTCCTACGGTTACACTTATTATATGACCGGGGGGTACTACGCCAGCACTGGCGCTGGTAGCCAAGCAAACTCAAGCTACAATCATCATAGGTTAACGGGGTTTTACGGCACTGGTGCAAGCAACACGCTTGGTTATTCTGGCGAATTTATCATCGACTTTAACCCAAAATATCGAGGTATAGGCGATGTTGGAATAGTCGGGGCTAGTGTCAACGGTCAAAATGTTGGATCTTTTCCCGGCATCGTCACAGCTTTTGGAAAATTTGGCGGGGGCAATACGGGGATAAACGGAGCCGAATTGTATGCGATGCGTATATATCCGGGGAATAGCAGCAACAATTCATTTGCCCGAGGGTCTCAATTTTCACTCAGTTACTGTTTCGATAATAACATCGAAGAGTCACAACAGTCGGGGGCTTAGAAATGGGATTTAAGGCAGTAAACAGCTCCACTACAACAGAACTCATCGACGATAATAGAAACCTCACAAACTTTCGAGAATTTAGTGGAAACGATAGCGCGGTTGGCAACACAAACACCAGCTTGGTAGACAACAAATGGATGCGTTGTGACCGTAGGAATTTGTCAGGTAGCTCTACGATTTCTAATTTTAACCTGTTTTCTAACGATTACACAACCAGTTACAAAAAACATCTGGTGGTATTCAACTCGATAGTTGCAGACACTACGGGCGGTAGTTACGCAGCGTTTAGAATATGGATAAGAGCCTCAAACGGACAAAACTATCTGATTTCTACCAACGGGTCTTACTACAATGTTGGGAGACGGTCTTCAAATTACCAGACCCGATACACTGCAAATTGGTCCCCGATAAGTTATTATAATAATTATGGCGGATACGGCCATGGACATCAAAATGGGTACGTTGAGTTTTGGACGGATTCTTCTAGTAAATTTACGGTTTTTCATGGTGAAACTAGAAATTATCAAAACGGATCGTACATGAATTTCTGGTCGTTTTCTGGCATGTTCAAAGACGAGAGAAAGTTTGCCGGTATCCAATTTCTCCCATCCACGGGCGGTTTCCGACGAAACGAAGGTTGCAGCGCAACACTGTACCGATCAATATGAGGAACATTAAATGTCAGAAGAAACAGAAGAAGTAGTAGAGCAAAGATACATCCAAATGCCAAATGGTGATATCCTTCCGTACACGGATGAAAACTGGGCAGCGAGCTTTCCGAGTGAAGAAGAAATAGCCAGTGAGCAAAATCGAGCTTGGCGAGATTCTCTTTTGGTCGAGACAGATGCGTTTGCGCTCTCAGATCGCAACATCAGCGATGCGATGGTCGCCTATAGAGCGGCGCTCAGAGATATAACAACACACGCTAACTGGCCCATGCTAAACGAAGAAGATTGGCCCACTAAACCCGAATAATAATCTGTTAACACGTTAACATATACAAGAGTAAGTTAGTACGAGAGGCGGCTGAGTAATGGAAATGGACGCGCTTTGGAACGTCGGGTTAACTGCTGGGTTAGGCTTCATCGTGTGGTGGGCCAAAAGCCAGCACGACGAACTGCGTCGCGTTCAAATTCTACTCAATAGAACCAGAGAGGAACTCGCCAAGGAATATTCGACCAAAGTTGAGAGCAACGCAGCCACAGACCGCCTAATAGTTCGTTTAGATGCCCTCGACAATAAAATGGACCGGATGCTGGAGAGGTAAATGGACCCTGTAACTGCCATGGCTGCTGCATCAGCTGCCTACCAAGGAATTAAAAAAGCGGTCGACGTTGGCCGCGATATTTCTGGAATGGCCGGAACAATTGGTCAGTGGTCTAAGGCTATTAGCGATCTTGATTACATGGAGCAACGTGCGCTCAAACCCCCTGCGTACAAAATGTTTTCTAACACGGAAAGCGACGCGCTCGAATTGTGGGCGCATAAGCAAAGGGCCAAGGAAATGAGGGAGGAACTCCGAGAATTTGTATCTTGGCATTACGGACCATCAGCGTGGAAAGAAATTGTCAGGCTCGAGGGTGAACAGCGCAAACGGCAAAGAGAGTTAGTCTACCGAAAACAGGAGTTTATAGATAACTGCGTCAACGCTTTAATAATTATTTTACTCTTAGCTGCGGGCACAGGGGCATTAATTACGGTCCTGTATCTGTATAGCAAACGTCAGGGGAACTATTGATAATGTGGCTATTGGTTTGGTTCATTTTCTCTAACAACCGGCTGGATCATTACGTCTTAGGGCAGCACAGCACAAAGTTATCGTGCGAAGCGGCAAAAGAAGAGGCTGTGGTACTCATCACCAAAAGCACGACGGCGGTATATTGTTTTGAAGCTGTACCGGAACAAGAAGGGTGACTACGTGGTGTACGATACGAACGGCAAGGTCGTCATTATCACGCACCATAAAAATCATGCAGTTAGCTACGCAAGGAGTTTAAGCGATGGCAGATAAACCGATACGCAAAACCACCGGAAAGGGCGGGAACTACCGCAAGACTAAGTCTGGTGCTGGCATGACAGCCAAGGGAGTTGCTGCGCACCGACGCGCCAACCCCGGTTCTAAGCTAAAGACTGCCGTGACAGGCAAAGTCAAAAAGGGCAGCAAGGACGCCAAGCGACGTAAGTCGTTCTGCGCACGTTCCGCTGGTCAAATGAAGAAATTCCCTAAAGCTGCAAAAGACCCGAACTCTCGTTTGCGGCAAGCTAGAAAAAGGTGGAAGTGCTAATGGCAAACGCGAAACCTACGAACGCAGCCCTGTGGTCAAGAGCAAAGTCTGCGGCAAAGGCAAAATTCAAAGTTTACCCATCTGCATATGCTAACGCGTGGGCAAGTAAGTGGTACAAATCTAAAGGCGGCGGCTGGAGCGGCGGCAATAACAAGGTAGCTAAACGTGGCAAAAGCAAAAGCAAAAAAGCCTAGTGCCAAAGGCGGTCTGGGTAAGTGGTTCGGGGAAGAGTGGACTGACGTCAAGACAGGTAAAGCCTGTGGACGCAAATCGGCTAAAGGTAAATCCAAGAGGCCGTATCCCGCTTGTCGCCCAAAAAAGGTTGCGTCGAAGATTTCTAAATCGGAGGCAGCAAAGAAGACCGGCTCAAAACGAGTTAAGTGGTCAACAACAGCAAGTGGAAAGAAAAGGAAATAACATGGCTTACGGTAAAACAATGAAGAAATCATCTGGCAAGAAAATGCGGTTCAAGACCTGCAAAGGTTGCCCAACCCCAGCGAAGTGCAAGAAGATGGGTCGCTGCATGGGTAAGTCTAAGAAGTAGACATTGGATGCAAAATCGGTCACTATGTGTTAACACGTAAGCAAGTGTTGAGGTGCAAGGATGCCAAATGAATTTGATCTGAACGGCAATGGCGAGATTGATCCAATCGAACATGAGATCATGTTAGAAGATCGTCGTCGTCGCATGGAAGACGCTGACGCCAAACGCGACGCTCAGCGTCGAATGACGTGGTTCGCCTTGGTCGGTATGATCCTATACCCATTTGTCATCCTTGTAGCTTCTCTAACGGGCCTCGACACTGCCGCAAAACTCATGGCCGAGATCGCGGCTGTGTATGTGATCGGTGCATCTGGCATAGCCGCTGCATATTTTGGGTTCAACGCAATGGAGAGTAAAAATGCTTCAAGCTCTGATAGGTCCAGTAGCTAATCTTGCAGGATCATGGTTGCAAGGTAAAGCGGATAAGAACGCCGCCTCTGCGGAGTTAAAGCTCACAGAGGCCAAGGCGAAAGCGCAAATACTTTTGTCAAAAGAGACTAGCGTTGCCGATTGGGAACGCATCATGGCAGAAGGTGCGAAATCCAGCTGGAAAGACGAATGGTTCGTAATTGTTCTGTCAATTCCGTTAGTTCTAGCTTTCGTCCCCGGTGCCGAGGGCTGGGTAGATCGAGGGTTTGAGCAGCTTTCCAAAGCGCCCGACTGGTATTTTTATAGTTTAGGTATCGCGATAAGCGCCAGCTTCGGTGTTCGGGGTGCGCAGGCTTTGTTCAAGAGGAAATAAGATGACTTTTAAATTATCACAACGCAGCCTTGACCGAATGGAAGGCGTGGATACACGTTTAGTCGCCGTTGCAAAAGCCGCCATAGGCCACACAAAAACTGATTTTGGCGTGATCTGCGGGCTAAGAACCATCGGAGAACAACGCGAGCTTTACAACAAAGGCGCGTCGAAGACGATGAAATCCAAGCATATTGAGGGCCGCGCTCTCGACCTTATGGCCTATGTTGGATCGCGTGGATCGTGGGAAATAAAACTGTACGACGACATCGCAGACGCTGTGAAGCAGGCCGCTATGGACGTGGGTGTTCCTGTGCGGTGGGGCGCAGCTTGGCATATCAATGACATTCGCGATTGGGATGGCACGATGGAAGATGCTTATAATGCCTATGTGGATTTGCGCCGTAGCCAAGGAAAACGTCCGTTCATTGACGGTCCACACTTTGAGTTGAGGGATTAGGGGAACGCTATGGCTGTCTTTTCAATAAAATCTTTCGGTGGGATAGCACCTGTTGTTCCTCCGCGTTATCTTGCAGATAATCAAGCTCAGACAGCCATGAACTGCCCTGTGTTCCAAGGGAGCATCCAAGCTATTGCCGATATTGGCGCATCGGTGGCGGACTTACCCAAGACAGGCACGATTAAGTCTCTGTACCGCTATGGACAGGACACGTTATCTGACAACAACTACTGGTTTCACTGGCCCTCAGATGTTGACGTTTGTCGTGGGCAGATTGCGGGAGATACTTCGGAGTGGACTTTCTTTACTGGGGACGGTGGCCCAAAAGCCACGTATAACGCTCTGGCGCTCACAGGTTCTAACTACCCCGCTGCTACACGACCTTTAGGCATTCCTTCGCCCACTGCACCCGCGACGGCTTCCGCTGACACTTTCACGTCCACAAGTCACGTGGCTACCGTTAGGCTGACGTCTTCTCATGTAGAAAGCCTGACCACACAGTACGGTATTTCGATAAGCACCGTGGCGGACAATGCGTCTGATTACACAGTCGTAACCTTGTCAGGAACTATTACAGCGGCGAGCGTTGTCTCAGCTATTAATGCAGCGTTGTCGTCCACAATCACTGCTTCAGAAGAAACAGGCACCGTAAAAATCGACACAGTCGCCACTGGAAACGCGGCTAAGTTATTTGTGAAGTTTCAGACAGGCACCACCGCAAACACAGACGGGACGTTTACCTACGATAGCTCCCCCGACCTTCAAGCTACGGGCGCAGCCACAACTGAGGCTTTTGTAGTAATTACAGATGCTGAAATCACCTCTATCACATCGGGTGACAAAATATTTGTAAGCACTAACGTCGGCACCCATGTTGACGATGCAGTCTATACGTTTTCTGGAACCCTCACGGCAGCAGCATTTGCAACGTACTTAGACACCCAGCTTGGTACGCACGTCGAAGCAACTGCTTATGGCTCATCCGTAGTTCTTAAACCCGACCAAAGTGGCACAGGCGCGAGCGGTTCTATTACCTACCGACGCACAGTAGGTACTGCCGTAACCACTACCATAGAAAACTCTGGATCGGATTCAGAAAGTCCAGCTAGATTATTTGTTACTCAGGCTAATGTAGACGCAATGGAAGGTCAGTACCTGGCGATTGAAGTTGACGGGGAAGAGGAAATAGTTCCTGTGTTTGATCCTGCGTACACAAGTCAGTTTAGTACGTTGTCGGCTTATGGCGTGACTGCTGTCAACTATGGGTCGGTTACTCCGTTCGCCGTTGTCACAACTACGTCGGTTGGTACGAGTGCAACATTACGGATAAGAACAGGTGACTACCCCCCGCAGGCCACTTTTTCACTGCAACAAGCGGTTGGTTACGTCGACGAAGACGACACACTAGAAACACGCGTCTACACGTACACATTCGTGAACAAAGAGAGTGGGTTCGAGTTTGAGTCTGCTCCCGCAGAAGCCTCTAATTCAGTGGATGTGCGAGATGGTCAAACGGTGTCGCTATCAGGATTTTCTTCTGTTCCCAGCGGGTACGTAATTACCCACAAAAGAATTTATCGCGCCGTCAGTGGCGTGTTTCTTTTTGTTGCCGAGATTGTTGCAGCAGATGCTAATTTTACAGACGACGTAAAACCAGATGCTTTGGGAGAAGAGGTTCCTACTCTCACGTGGACTGCCCCGCCGCAAACTTTGACGGGTCTAACCAATCTACCAAACGGTCTTATGGCCGGGTTCAGCGGCAGAGATGTTTATTTCTGCGACCCGTATCACCCTCACGCGTGGCCCGAGCAATATATCCAAACCGTTGATTACCCGATTGTTGGGCTGGGTCGAATGGATACCACGCTCGCGGTTTTGACCAAGGGTACTCCATATATCATCCAAGGGACGCACCCCTTAAATATGTCTGTGGTAAAAGCCGACATTGAACAGGCGTGTGTGTCAAAGAAAAGTATCGTAAGTTTGATGGGGGGTGTTCTGTACGCAGCGCCCGATGGTTTGATGCTTCTTTCTCCTAGCGGCTCTCGTATTGTTACGGAGCAGTTATTTGATTTTCAGCAGTGGCAAACATTCTTTAAACCGGAGTCAATTCACGCGTATCAACAAGATAATCAGTACATTGCGTTCTACAACAACGGTACGCAGAGTGGTGGGTTTATCTTCGATGTGCGCAGCGGGCAGTTTATCCTCCATAACATTTACGCAGACGCAGGCTACCACGATCTGCTGAGAGACAAACTTTTCTTGGCGGTGAACGACAGCGGCAACAAAGTAAAAGTCTGGGGTACAGGTAGCGCAAAGTCGTATACTTGGCGGTCCAAAAAGTTTTCACTCCCACAGGTGATGGGCTTTTCTTGCGCTCAGCTGGAAGCCGAAGCCTACCCCATGACTTTGAAATTCTACCTAGATAACACGTTGTACCACACCCAGACCGTGCAAAACCGTGACCCGTTTAGGCTTCCTTCCAAAGTGGGACGCGATCTGGAGATGCAAGTCGAAGGATCAAACGAAGTGTTCTCGCTCTCTATTGCAAATTCTATGACGGAGCTTGCCAGTGGCTAATATCCCCTCAGTATCGTCCCCGCTCCCAAGAGACCTTCAACAGTTTGTTCAAAGGGTCCGTGAAGTGTTGGACGGCGGCGGAGCGGATGCTGTTGTAACAGCGCGGCAGCTTATCGCTGCGGGAGTAGTAAAAAATAGAAGCGGTGGCGGGTTTGCTCCCGTGAACGGACCAATCGAGGCTCCACGCGCCCCGCGCGATCTAAGTACGTCCGGTGCGCTTGCCAATATTATTGTGACGTGGACTGCTCCAAATTACAGCGGGCACGCCTATACTGAGGTTTGGGCGCACACATCAGACGTTATCGGTGAAGCAGTCCTTGTGGGTATGACTGCGGGCAACAGTTTTGCGCACAACTTAGGTGAGGCCGCTTCAAGGTATTACTGGGCGCGAAACGTAAATCAAAACGGGGTTGCAAGTGCTTACAACGCCACGGATGGCACCCAAGGCGCAACAGGAACTAGCCCTAGCTACCTGCTTTCGGTGCTTTCGGGCGCGGTTACTGGCACTCAGCTTGCCGCATCTCTTAGCTCTCGAATTGATCTGATAGACGGCGCATCTACTTTAGCGGGGTCAGTTAATGCTCGAATAGTAAGCGAAGCAACAAATACAACTAACGCACTGGCACTAAAGGCCGATGCTTCGACCGTCACTTCGCTTACAGCCACAGTCGGCACAAACACCGGAGCTATTACTTCTGAGACAAGTGCCAGAATTAACGCGGATACATTACTGGCAACAGACATAACAACCCTGCAAACCACGACAGGCGGGCACACAACATCTATCCAAACTAACGCTACGTCTGTTAACGGGCTGGAGGGTCAGTACACAGTAAAGATCGACAACAATGGGCATGTCTCTGGGTTTGGATTAGCCTCAACTACGGTAGATGGCGCTCGCGTAAGTGACTTTATAGTAGCAGCAGATCGTTTTTCTGTTGTTAACCCGATTGAGACGTTCGACATTGATGTATCCTATACCGGTTCTGCAACCCACAGAAGGTACGTGCAAGTTCCTGCTTCTATTTATAACGCGTACACATATGTAGCGGGGGCGGGGCATACAATTACCATAAGAGACATGGGCGGGTACAGCAAAGAATATAATATCACTGGAAAAGCCAATCTAGCAATCCCCAACCTTGGGTACGTTATTGAGTTCGTACGAACAAGCAATTACCCCGCGCCGTTGGTAACTTTTCCTGTCCAATCGACTAGTTGGTTTACTGCAAACTACCCCAACGCAAATGCGGCGATCAACCTTGAAGTAAAATCACCGTTTATCATTTCTACTGGTTCAACACAGATTAACGGCGTTGCTGTCCCTGCCGGGACTTATATAGACACAGCTATGATCGGCGATGCCACTATCACAAACGCTAAAATCGGCGACGCAGCTATCGACAGCGCAAAAATAGCCAACGCAACCATTGTGGCAGCAGACATAGCGGACGCAACCATAACGGGTGCTAAAATAGGAAGCGCAACTATAACGTCTGCGAACATTGCAAGTGCTACAATTACAAGCGCAAACATCCAAGACGGCACAATTACAAACGCTAAGATTGGTAACACTATTGAGTCTACAAACTATAGCGACGCTAACAACACTGGCTGGAAACTAGAGAAAAGTGGGAACTTAGACTTAAACAGCGCGTCTATTACGGCGGGCACTCTCCAATCGACCGACGGCAACTTTGTGATTGATTTGACCAACGGCACAATAACCATATCGGCTTAACCATGAGTATAACAATAACTGACGCAGCAGGAGTTTTAAGAGAGTTCAGGGCGTATAAACCTTGGAACTTTGCGCGGTTTTATGAAGAAAGTTTAGCCTTGCTTGGTCAGCGCGTAAACGTGGTGTTGGGCGACCTTGTTGCAGATGAAAATGGCCCTCTAGTCGTAAGCGATACGCTTCTGGCAAACAGCATTCTTGTTAGCAGACGCAAGCAGACTGCCGTGGCGATAACTCCACTTAAAATTGCGCAGCCGTACACTCGAATGAAGAATGACTGCATTTCTCTCTCCGCACGATTCATGGACGAACTGACAGGTACAAAAAAATATACGACGCGCTATCGTCAAATTACGGTTCGAGAGTACCTTGCAAACTTAGGCGGTGGCGCTGCCGACTACATTTTAGAACTTGGGCTGCAAGAGGTCGACCCAGCAACGTTGCAGGTAAACGACATAATTCTTGGGGGTCTGCCTGACATACCAGAGATCACTTCACACACGGCGGTTTATCTTGGTAACGATAAAATTCTTCACCACAGGCCGTACAAACTTTCTTCCATAGACGATCTTGCTACCGCCGATGTTCAGAGGGTTTTTCGTCATGCCAACTAAAACGCTGTATATGAACAAAGTAACCGGGGCGTTGATGATTACCGATTACGTCTCCGACGCTTCTACCCGTGAAGCTACAATGGCGTCTCGCCTAGCTAACCCTAACTCTAATCTGGCTACAGTTAATTTCCATACCGACTTTGAGTTCATAAGTGTCCTCGATGAATTGACCTTATCGTCCGCAAGTTTTTCGAGCCAAGCTTTGAGTACACGAGTGTGGAGTACAGGCGGCGGGGGCTGCTGTTAATGGCAACAATCTATGTACCAGAACTTCAAGTTGAGAGTGTTAACGTCGGAACGACCAGCGTTAGTAATCCATCTTTGTTCGTTTTGGAAATTGGGGGCGTTTTGTACGGCGACCAGTACACAGATTCCACAGACACTTATTCGCGCACAGTTTTTTGTACGTTCGATAGCACTTCAAGCATGGTTAAACTCACCTGTATATCAGTAGCCATTCGAGCAGACTGTCCTGCGCTTTCGCTGTCTAGCATAAAGGTGTACATCATTGGTTGATCGCATCTCTATAACAACAAGTCGGATTGTAACGCGCAATAGCTCAAACGCTGTTACGTTTGATACCAACGATAAATACATTAAAACCGTTAGCAGCGGCGCGTTTAAGGTCGGGGGGTTAGCTCGCGGACCATGTCTTGTGGGCTTCGCAGTCGAAAACAACGATCAGTTTTTTGACTACCATCAGAACAAAGGGTTTACCACTTTACTTAATCGCCCTGCGACTAATCTAACCCCCGGCACGGCACTTGCCCTCGAGTTCTTTGTCCCATCTCACAACTTTTCTTCGTCAGTTTATTCTGCAAGTTTTAGCGCGTCTAACATCGGGCAGCTTAACCTTGGCGGCGTTAGAATTCCGCCTGCTTCGTTGTCGGGTGCGACTATCACTAACACAGCGCAAACAACGAGTAACGTGGTATTCTTAAACCGCCGAGAAAGCCCATCTGACAGCTGGAGCTTCGTGACTTCGGGAAAAGTTATTTACCAGTCTTTGCAGTTTACCGACGGTATTTTTAACGTGACAACTAGCGCTTACTTACTAGACGTTGATCTGCTTAGCCCCGCTGTATCCGCGAGAAGCACATCTTACTACTATCGCCTTTCGTTAACTTCCTCGTGGAACAATACCATGCAGGCGGGCGGAAGCTCTGCAAACTACGGTACGGCAGAATACCGAGTTGTTGGGCCTTCAGTGGGACGTCCCCCCGTTGAATTAGACTTGGATGTAACCCTATGAGTTTGCGCGTTGATAGCACCAAGATTTACATTGAGAACGCTGCTGGGGATACAAAATTTGATAGCACTCAGCGACTGGTATTCCGAGGCGGGACCAAAACTGGTAGCACTACGATTACCTCCACGCAGTACAGCAAACAAATAAGCCATGGACTGACGTTTGATCCAGACAAGTTTTTTTACAATCTGTTTATCACTATAACGGCGTGTAGCGGCAACGGAGTAACTGACCTAATCAACGTTCGCGTCCCTGCCAACAATCAACTTTTGATTAACTTAGACACAACCTTGATAAACTCGGTGGTTGACTCGTACTCCCTTGTTTTATCGGCGGCGGTTAGCAAGTCTGAGTTGATTTTTACATACGGAGAACACGGGGTAGCGACACTGTTGTTCCCAGAGTACCGGCCCCCCGGCCTGTCGATTAGCTTTGACTACGAACTTTATCTGTTTCGGTTCAGCGAGTGAGGATAACATGGATTTAACCAATAAAACTATTGACGTTGAGGGGTTGGCTATCAACCCACAAGCTAACGAAACCACTGCTCAAGTGGTACTACTAACTCAAGTGGCGGCGGGTGTTTTTCAGAAAAGCGATAGCTACGCGCTCGTGCTTGACGATACCTTCTTATCCGTCGACGACCCCAATCTAATGGTAGAAGTAGTGAGAATACTGGAGCAATTGCCGTGAAGTTTTTTTGGTCTATGCTTCCACTATCTTATGTGTTAACGTGTAAACAGGTATTGCTATGCCCGCGCCTTCTTTAGTGTTCGACGCCAAGGAAAGGGTCGGCGCATGGGTTGCCGATCAAGTAGATCAAACCGCTTCGTGGGGAGATTTTTACGCAATGGGCGCTGAAGTTAAGGGCGAGTTGGTTAGCGGTGTTGTTTTTAATAACTTCAACGAGTCTAACGCGACTTGTCATATCGCGGTTAGCAAACCCAATAGACTGTTTTTAGAGCTGTTAGATCACGCGTACGGCTATGCGTTTGGGCAGTGCAAACTAAAACGGCTTACTGGGTTAGTGGCGTCCGACAACCACAAAGCCCTAAAGCTAGATAAACACATAGGCTTCGTTGAGGAGGGTGTGATGAGACAAGCAGGACGGCAAGGTCAAGACATAATCACGCTCGTTATGTGGCCAGAAAATTATTACAGAGGACAGACCCATGGGTTCTAAAGGCGCACCACCCCCCGATTA
>Ga0115008_10003043_pt1 | contig 13860 bp, 9 predicted proteins | sample FraStrMetagenome_FD_87164 | JGI IMG/M metagenome (GOLD analysis project Ga0115008, IMG submission 87164) | Marine eukaryotic phytoplankton communities from Arctic Ocean - Fram Strait ARC3M Metagenome | ecosystem: Environmental > Aquatic > Marine > Oceanic | place: Fram Strait | collected 2012-06-18
ATTTGCATATATATTGCTAACGCAGCTATTTATGTTTTCCCATCTCAAGTGGGCCAAATCGAAGGAACAGGATGCAGCTTCCAAAGCTGAAGAAATGTTGGTTGCGATGGGACGGCTACATGCGTGTGGTATCCCTGGACTGAAACCAGATGCTTTCACGTACACTGCTGTTATTGATGCTGTAAGTCAAAACAGAAATCTATGCATTTATTGTTGTATCGGAGTCATAATTTCATGATCTTTCTTTTATTGTTTATAGTGGGCTAAATCAGGATATCGTGGAGCAGCAGCTCGAGCAGATCAGCTCTTGGATAAAATGGAGGCACAATATCAAGCTGGAGACTTTGATTTAAAACCAAACACATTCACATACAACGCGGTAAGATATATTCATCGCCTACAAAAATGAGACAATTGATTTGTTAAACATAATTTACCTTTTATTGTTTTTTCAAATTAAGGTTATTAATGCCCTTGCGAAATCTGGAGAGCCTGGTGCTGCAGCCCGTGCTGAACGTGTCTTGCATAATATGGTGAAACGCCATAGACAAGGTGGAATGAACGATGATGTCAAGCCTACAACTATCAACTTTAATACCGTGTTAGATGCTGTAAGTGACTCTTTGGAACACATACTTGTCTCCATCATTCAAATATATCATTTCTCATGAGGCACTGAAATTATCATTCTATGCGAAATACAGTGGGCAAAAACCGGTGGAAAGGGTGCAGCCCAACGTGCAGAAGAGATTCTGGAATGGATGGACCACTTGAACAAATCTGGGAATGCTGATGTGAAGCCGGATACCATTACTTTCAATGCCGTAATTGATGCTGTGAGTATCAATTTTGCTGGCAATATATAATCTCACTTTTTTATTTTATTTCGATTTTTGCTAATCATCTACTTTTTCAAATTCACAGTGGGCAAGAAGTGGTGATAAACGCGCTCCCATCCGAGCTGAGCAAATTTTAGACCACATGGATGACTTATACCAAGTTGGTAACAAAGATGTCAAACCAGATACGTGTAAGTTTCAAAGACAGGTCTTTGCATTCGAAAGTATTTTCTTTCCTAATTTCACAATCCTTACAATCCTCTCTCAAATTGTCTTTACACATGAACTAGATACATATAATACTGTCATTAATGCGGTAAGGATCCAATTGTGAATATGTCTCGAAAAATCCTTTTTTTATTTTTGTGAATTATATCTTATTCTGTTTGATTTTTTACAACTAGTGGGCAAAGAGCGGTGAACGTGGATCTGCAGCTCGTGCAGAACAGATTTTAGCTGTTATGGAGCGTCGATACAAGGATGGGGATAGGAATTTTAAACCTAATACTCGAACTCACACTTCTGTAATCGATGCCGTGAGTACAAACTTGATTTTTGTGATGGAACTCGCTGATGATACGTATCGGAACCCCTAACACAAGTTATCTCAATTCTCTTTATTATGCTTATTTACCTAGTGGGCCAAGAGTGGAGAACGTGGGGCCGCATCTCGTGCAGAACATATCTTGAATACAATGCAAACTCTTTATGAGTCGAAGAAAGATCCTGACATCAAACCCAACGCACGTAAGTCATAGAATGAAATCCGACCTAAATATCTCATGATGTTGCTAATATTCTCTTTATTTTTTATTACAATATAGACACATGCAACGCAGTAATGAACGCATGTGCTTTCACCAAAACTGAAGAGGATCGCGCCGAAGCTTTGGAAATCGCCTTTCGTGTTTTTGATTGGCTATCTTCTCGCTCAGATATGCACCCGGACGCATATACTTTTACAATCTTACTCTCTGTTTGCTCAAATTTGCTACCCAAAGAAGACGAAGAAAGTAGATTCACTTACGCACGTACTCTTTTCAATAAGTGTTGCGAGGCAGGCCATGTGAATCATTTTGTCTTGAGAAAGTTAAAGCAAACTGTTACGGAAGAGGAATACGCTCATTTAGTAGGCGACGGTGGTAAACGTGATCCATACAGTGATAACTTACCACCAGAGTGGACTAGGAATGCGAAGAATGGCCCACGTAATCGTAGGGGCAACCAGTGGAAGTCCAAAGGAAACCATCGCCGTCATCATTGAAGACCTACATCTTTAAAGTAGGAGATATGTGTGCGGCTATAACTTTCTGGAAACTGTCAAACAAAAAAAATCTCACAAAAATTCAACAAATTCAAACTTTCATACAATTTCAAATTATAACAAAACAAGAGCAGCGTAATCTTTAAAGCCCGTTGAAATGTTAACTTTCAACTGTTTCAAGGCTGAATAGATTTGCTGACTCCATACAAAAATTTAATATTTTTTCAAAACCGAATAAGGAAATTCATCAAAAATACCAAGACCCATTACATAAGTCAAGAGATGTAAGAGACCCAGATTAATCGCCTCTTACAAAATCGTACAAGTTTTTAATAAAATGACAAATATAATGAAACATTTATCAAAAAGTTGCCTCATCATTAAATAAGCTTATTGTTGATTCTTTCCACTTCATTTCGATAGACGCTAAATACAAAAAAGAAAATGCGAAGCACGTTGCAAATATTTCCAAAATAAAGTCGAGTTAGGTGTCATCAGATACGTATCAACTTCAAGCAAGATTTTATTTGTTGAAGAAAGGACACTTGCGTATGTATCAATATGAAAAATTGTCAAATAAGGCCAGATCGGTTTCACCTCTTTTGACACCTAGACCATTCAAATACAGCCACTCGATTCCAAAATGAATAAGCTACCTTTCTTCAAAATCTCCTTGTTTGGATTCTTGTTTTTTATTCTATCATCCAATCATGTTGATGCATTCGTTCCAGGGAAAACAAATTCGCCCGGATACAATGTTCAAAACAAAGTTTCCTCCACTGCCATGAATATGGGATTTTTTGATGACATTCAAAAGAGCTTCAAGAGCCTTTTCATGAGGGCTGATGCATCTCATATTTTAATAAAAGTAAGTAATGAATCGGCTATCGGATCGATAAATGGCTATCATGGATTTCATTTTCACACTTTTGCATAATTTTCATCGCCTCATGCTTTTCTTCGCCTAATGCTTTAAGGGAGGAGAAGAAGCAGCAAATAAATTGGAGGACATGAAAGAAGAAATCGGAAACGATCCTGTTAAGTTTGCCGAGTTTGCAAGCATGTATTCAGCATGCCCATCTGGTCGAAGTGGTGGCAACCTTGGAGAATTTGGCCCTGGTCAAATGGTGAAAGAGTAAGTTATGTCAAATGAATTAAAACCTAAAGGTCGTTGTAAAAAAATCTCATTATTCTTCTTTCTACACATCATTATGGCGAGTAGATTTGATACAGTTGTTTTTACAGATGATGTTGGACTTGTTCATGGACCAATTAAAACTCAATTTGGTTACCATTTGATTTTGATCAATAGCAGATCTGATTAATAGAAAAAATATCCATGGCTTTAAACTTTATAGGCCCCAAATAGAGCTAATTCTGGGATAGATGAGATCTCTGAACAAAAAATGAAAAGTATAGATAAAACTTGTACACAGCGATTTTTTGACGCTAAAAAATATGTATCTCGAATTCGCACTTCATGTAGTCATTAATCAAATCAAGCTACAAGAGTTTTGTTTGTACATGAAGAATTTAAATCTATTTGAAAGACTCGTATTCTATATAATGCCTCATAGATATAAAATCTTTTATCTCTTTTTCATTTCAAATACTAGAAAAGAATCTTAACAAACACTCTCTCTTCATATATCAAATTATTGATTTCTTGTTCCAGAGGATAAATACTGTATCTAACGTAAGCTAATTAAACAACAATAGCACAAAATCAATATGGAATAAAAGAATTTTATTCCACCATGTTCATGTTTTTCTTTTTCGGTTCCAAAACTTGATGATGAATCGATTTATGGTCGTACAAAGAAATTATAAAATTCAATTCAATATTTTTGACATCCGTATTTTCAGAAGTGTGTGTAATGTTTGCATCTCGCTGTCGATTTTTTTTGTGTAGAAAATTTACATCATGTCGTAGAAGAATTTAGACAAAGAAGGTCATCTTCTAATTGAAAATAAAAAAAGAATTTCTATTTGAACCTAATTGTCAACATCAGAATAGCAGATTTAGAAAGTACAAGATTGTCATATAGAGAAGCATTCAGAGAATCTCAAGGACATAAACACGATTAGGTACTCTGAGAGAGCTTCTCAACAACATTTAAAAGGAAATCTGTTCATAAGCAACTAATATTGGTAGGAACGACATCAATATGCGCATTCAAAGTTTCGTTCACGAAAGCGATGATGACGATGATGATTGGATACCTTTGTTGGAAGAAGACAATAATGATGTACCTTCTACCAACAAGGATGATGCCCAAAAGGCTTCATCTTCCTTTCAACTTAATTCCTCCGCTGAAAATAAATACGGAATTCGATCCTCCTCTGCATCGGGATCTTCTTATGCAAAAACTTATGAAAAAGAAAGCATTGAAACCATACAGGCTCGTTTGGAAAGTCGAATTAAACTAAGAGAAGGTCTTGTGAATCATCCTTTACAAGAATTTGGAAGAGCTTTTTGCAAACATTTGGTGCACCAATTGTGGACAGGAAATATAAGGATACGCCTAGGTTAGTTAGTTTCTATTGATATCAATCAGAACAAAATGGATTTCATTTTTAACTTTTTAGCATCAATTTTTTAGGCGTAGCATTTATTCTAGTGGGACTATTTCTGCATATTTTGAGAGGTCTTTCACATATCAAAGTTCTCTTTTACGTCAGTCTCCTTCTTTTGGGTGTGGGATATCTTTTTCGTTGGGATAGATATTTTTCATCAAAGTCTCTAGACTTGGACATTATTCATGCTGTAACAGACGATATTCGGAGTTTTCGATTTCTATTTCTGTGTTTTCTATTTCTTCCTACATTTGTAGAAGTTCAAACTTACATCTACTTTGCTCGAACGATTGTTTTTCAATCGGGAAACCACAAATTCCTCCAAATTTTGCTTGTATTACTGGTTCAATCTAGTTTTCTTTATTATTTAAAATCTAAGATGAAACTGTCTTCCATGAAATGTAATCGGTACGGTCGTCTCATGCTGCAATCATTAGCCTTCCTTTACTCTGTCAGAAATTGGAGGAATCTTCATTTGGGTGGTCCTTTCTTCTTTCTTCTGGGTGGATATTTGCTTACCTCCGTGTGTGAAGATGAAAACGGACACGAGATAGATGAGATGGAATGGGCAAATCGAGTCATACGTCTTTGTTTGCGTTTAACTCTGAGAGATGTCTTGAGTGATTTAGGTGATAATGTTGCCGAAGATGAAATGTTACAGCTGGCAATGTTACGATGGATTGTTGATTATTGGGCTTACAGGAAAATTAGTCTTTCGGGGAAGGATTCATCCTCTGGTAGTACATCTACATCTTCAACAAAAAGTACAGGGCGAGCCACTGCACCTTCTGGACCAACTATCTCCACTCCTACCAACATGAAAAAATCTGATGTCCAACAGAAAACTGCCAATAAGGATGATAAATCAGAAGCACCAGAAAAAACACCACCACTTTCAGTAGCAACAAGTCACGGCAGAGATTTTTCACCAGTCGACTTAAATTGGGAGGATCTCTCTCAGATGCTTTCAACTACAACTGGTTTGATGGAAAATGAAGTAAATATGAATAGCAACGACAGTGCAATACCAACAACAACTCCATTTGGAACTCACACCTCCACCCAAACAACTTCTGATGGTTCTATTGATAATCTACGTTCGCTCCTATCTTCCATTGATGTAGATAATCGAGCCAAACATGCTATTAAAGCTTATAAATTAGCTATCCAGTCATTTCCACCTTCCAACCAAATTTGTGAAATTCTAAGCATCATCAAAAAGTGTCCTGCATCCATAGCAGCAGTATTGCTTCAAAGTTATGGAGGAGAACAATTGCTCCTAGAATCGTTTCTTCTTATTCCTTCCATTTATGTCGAAGTGACGCGTTTGCTCACATGGAGAAAGTCGATAATTCAATTGGAGTGTTATCCAACTATTAATTCCGGAAATGACTCAAATCCACCATCCGATGTATACGGAATGACAATCTTATTGACAACTCATACAGATTCTCCTCATTGTACTTTGCCAAATAGACCACCTACGCTATTGCAGGTTTGGCTGAATATTTTGAATTCGGTTACTGTATTTGAGCAAGGTTTACAAGGAGTTAAATGTGCGCAGACATCCATTGTCGCCAAAGATTTTTGTAACAATGTAGTTTCACTTGCAGGGCTGGGTGTGCAGGTTTACAATAAAGGTTTAGTGTATGGAATTGGTGTTATTGCTCAGGATCTCTTGTCAAATGAGATTCATATGAGGGACGAAGATGGTTTAATCAATCTTAAAAAGGGCCGGTATGTTAAGGACGCTCTTGGAGTGGTAAATAACGGAAGTTTTGTGCTTAAAAATATGAATGAGATATTAGAGGAAAACGATAGACTTTTAGGCCCCATTATAGAGGCTTCGTTGGGAGCCTTTGGAAAGGGTTGGTTGTGGGGGAAAACATCCAATGAAGAGGAAGAGCTTGATGAACACACCAATGAAAAGACGACCACTAAAGACAAGAATGAAGACGGGCATATTTCGGTCATTTTACAAAGTGCAATTCAAGAGACGATTGAATTGAATAAAACAATAAAGGATGGCGAGGAAGAAGACCTTCATAATCAGAGTTTAAGGAGTAATGATAAAGAATCAAATTCTACGAATGATTATGGAAGAAAGAGTAAAATGGATAAAGTTTCTCTTTTAAATGACGCAATCAAAGAGACATTGAGATTGAACAATGATATTCAAGAGAGAAAAAGAGAAAAGTCTCTCCTGAATGTAGAAAAAGAAGATGATTTGGCTTCACTTTTAAGTCTGATATCTGAAGCTCTAGAGAAAGACCTTATCGCGGAGGTAAGATTACAGTAATACATTTATTTCTCACGAAGTTGTTTATGCTAACTTCAATGTTATTACTTTTTACAGGTTGAAAAGAATCAAATAATGGAAGTCATTCTTAAGTCTAAAACCTCAGATGTTATGAACGAAAAAAATATATTGGAATCAATTGCAAGGAGCCTACGACACTCGTTACAGGATAGTTCATCTCATTTAGATCTTGCCAACATGAAAAACAAACAGAATGAAATCTTTGGCGATACAATTGATAATTCTATAGTGGTCACTGATCAAGTTCAAGTCAAAACAGGAAGAACAATTTTCATCGATGAAAATAAAGCCAGTGAAGAAACAAATTCTGAAAGTAAATTAAAAAAGAAAGAGGAACATAATGAAAAGCCTCAAACATTTTGGGCAAAGGATTTGGAATTGACAAGTGAGACTGAAACATGTCAAACAGGTGATAATCATAATGAGAGGGATGAAGATGAAATAGACGATGAAAAAAGTTGGACTAAAATAAGTAGTGAGCCTATTGTTACAGAGACCACAAAAGAATTTGATTCCAACATAAAAAATGACCAAGAAAGAGAGTTACAGAGCATTCAGAAAGAAAATGATGATAATTTACTTCAAAAAATTGGTGGAGGTTTAACTATGTTAGGTGCAGTAGTCGGAGGTTTGGCTATTATAGCCAACAATAATGCCAACGATGAAAGTGAACAAAAGACTAAAGATGTATCAAGTGTGATAATTGAGGAATTAGAGGATGATCAGGAGTGAGGCTTTCAATCTTGGTTTGAGCCATGAGAATTTTTTTATTCCCTGTTTGTTTTTATTTATATTTAATGCTTTCAGTTTTAAATTCTTCATTATGTACTGTAATATAAGATACACTCATTGCGAAGCAACGATTCACTTCATTTTTTTTTCGCACCTTTTGCTACCCTAGCTGCCTTAGCTGCTGCGGCTGCGGCTGCTTTAGCCTTCATTCTTTCTCGCATAGATCTTTTCTTGTTCTTGGTATTCTTTGCTTCCTCTTCAGATTTTGCTTTTCTTGCAGCAATCATCATTTCTTCGTCGTCTGCTTTCTTTTGACATCGAACACATAATCTACTCGCTTTTGTTTCTCTATGTTCATAACATGGAGTATCAGGTTTTCTTAACTTTGGGGGATCTCGCTCTGGTGGTGGCATATTCCACCAGTCAGGCGGTTTTACGTAACGCTTTGCTATTTGGTTGCAAACCATTTCCACATAATCCAAACAAGGTTCTCTCGCAACATATTTATTAAAAAAATTTTGAGCTGCGATCCCTATTTGCTTACATTTATCATCATTTTGCCTACACCACCGTATTTTTTCTTCCAAGTCCGAAAGGTCAGCTTTTACGGGAACATGATCAACATATGGTTGAAGTAGGGGAAAGTACCACATTTCTTCTGCGACTTGTCGAGATTCAACCTTAATAATCACACTTCCTAAACGCATCATGAAACCATAACGACAGGCAGCGCAATGACCATCTACATAGACCAGATATTTGTACTTACTCTGCTCATAGATGGGAGTAAAATGGTGTTTTCCTGCAGTGAATCCAAAATCGCTTTGTCTGAGAAAGGTCATGGGTCCTTCAGATATCTTTTTGTCACGCATATTCCAACCGACGATAGCAGCATCAAGAAAAGGCTCCTCTCCACCCTTTTCTGGATCATCTCTCCACTCATGACTATAGTGTGCTACCATGAGGCGCTGGTTATTGTGAATAGTTGTTCCTCCCCCGGTGGCAGTTCCACGAAAAAAGGCCGTCCTTTTGGAGTTGGCAAAAGAGATAAAACAGAAAGAAATTATGGCAATTAGGAAGCATCGAATGATTTTAGGAGCCGTTATTCTGTCAAGGTTAATTGTATTGTACTCACGCTACACGGTTGTCTTCCCACTTTCGTTCAAACTTTCGAAAATTAGCTTCTGTGAATAAGTCACGTGGATTACCATCAAAGACAGCATTACCTTCTTTATCCTTTTTGTGCATAAAGGTATTTGGAAACACAAGGCCACATGCGGCCTCCCAGTCTTCAGATGACGGCCAGGGTATATCTGTGAACCTATCTGGTTTTGCTGCATAAAAACTAACAATCGGAGCATATGTTGGAAATTTATGAGAGGGATCTAAAGCAACATCCTGTATCAAAACAACCAATACAATTTGATTCATTGAGAACGGAATGATAATTTAATATTCAGATGGAACGAAACAAAAGCAATCTCACCTGATCAGCAAATCTATCATCTTTGTCAAAGATGAAACCATACGGTTCTACCGGTATACCCATTGGAATATTAAATTTTAATTGTGGATAATCTCGTTTGTTAATGAAAAATTCACAATCTGGAATAGTCCTTTCTCGGCAAGCTTCACCTAATAAATCCCGTAATGCTGCCAAAAAATGATCCCCCCAAAATTGCATCGTATCCTTTTCACTCGGTTTACATAATTCATTACAAATAATATTTCCATTTGCCCACCATTTGAATCGATCCTTTTCAATATGTTCTTCTCTGTAAGAACCGGCCTTTTTCGAATAATATGTATCTAATGAATTATCTCCCTCTAGTTTGATCTGATCACCCCATGTGTTTCGATAATCTTGATTGACAAAAGGACAAAATATACGAAGCTGTCCATTTCGAATCATCACGAAAATACCACATTTCATATGAAAGAATAGGTACTTGAGAGTATATGTTGTAGAAGCAGGTGTAGTGCATTTATGTATTGGTGTGTCTAATCGGAATGCGATATCTTTACGCACATTGGCAGTTTCTTCTTGCTCATAAATATTGACACGTCCAGATTCGTTTGCATCATTGTTCTTTTCATTATGAGAGACTTGATATTTTGGGGCTGAATATTCTTGCCTAGCTTTGTTGATGTTGGGTAATAAGATTTTCTCAATTTGATCCCAACTTACTAACATAGTGAAAATATGCATAAGATGTGGATATTCAGGATTGCTCCCTCCATTGTAAGTATTATATTCTTCCATGAACTTTTTGCATTCAGCACGTGATTCGAATCGAGGTACTCCATTTGGAAATCCAGATACTGCATCATTCCAGTTCATGGAATCTCCTTTAGGGCCAAACATTCCTCTTATTTCTGATGGACCGCTCTTTATGGTGGTCATTGTGCCAATTTGTTGTGATGAATTATGTCTTCGTGTCTTTGATTTGTTGGATGATTGTTGATAATAGTAATGTTTGCCATTTTTGACTTTCGTAATTTGGAATAGGTTATGTTTAAACTTTATTCGTATGTTCGTTTGTATGATATGTCATGGCGTCATTGTATATAAAATGACGTCATTTGATCAGCAAAAGATCCAATATATGTGATATAAAAACCTTCAAATTAATTATTATCTTTGCGTTTTTCAGGAACAATTCTTTTGTGTTCTATTTCTCAGATTTTCACAATCATTTAATCATCATGAAAATTCGTCAAGCACTTGTGCTGGGAGGGACAAGCGGAATAGGCCATGGAATAGCGCTTTCTCTTGCCGAACTTGGTCATAACGTCATCATCGCAGGAAGATCTAGCAAACGAGGCGCTGAAATTGTATCAGAACTGAAAAGCTGCTCTTCCAATGATTCTCAAGAACATTCCTTTCACACTGTCGATGGGTTCAATCTAAAGTCTGTCAAGGAATTGGCTGACACTGTGACACAAAATAATACGAAGTCTGTTGACTTACTAGTCATGACGCAAGGAATGGCAACAATTCAAGGGTATACACCAACAGTCGATAATCTGGATCAAAAACTCCAATTGCATTATTTTTCACGCATGTATTTAGCAAAACTGCTGGCTCCTACCATATCAGAAGGAGGTAGAATTCTTTCAGTTTTATCTGCTGGAGTACATGGAAAATACAAAGGATTCGAAAGTGATTTTGAACTAAAAGAAACCTATTCCATTACAAATGCAGCAGATGCAGCTGGAATGTATAATGATGTTGGCTTTGAAGGTATTGCGAAAGAATACCCACATTTGATAGTGTGCCATGCTTCACCTGGTTTCGTGAATACTAGATGGGGAACTGAGTTCCCTTGGTATTTGAAAGCTATGATTCGACCGATGCAGAAACTCGGGAGGAGTCATACAAAATGTGGAACTATTTTGGCTAATGCATGGTTGGGTCTTCCCCAAATCAATACTTTTACCGGAAACAACTATCATTTGATGAATCAAGATGGAAAGCCAATTCACAAAAGTATGAAACATACCAAAGAAGAAGGAGAATTCATATTTCAGAAAACTCTCTCCTTACTTCCTTCATCATAATCGTATTAGATTGTGTTCCTTTTTCTTCAATTCTTTAAATTTATTAATGTTCCATTTGAATAAAAATTGAAAAAGGAATCTATACATGTAAAACATTCATTTTCGTTAGGAAGCTTTCGTCACAGGAATAAAATGGATTCTATTTCGGTCTTTCTTCACTGCATTTTCTGTGTTTAATAGTAGTGTGTTTTTTTGTCACAAGATTATATCTTTTGGTTTCATTTTTTAAGCTATTTGATTGTCTCTATTTTTGAAATTTAGAATAAAAAATTCATATGCTGATCATAAAGAGAACGAAACAAACACATAATCGTTCAATATATCAACCTGTGCTTAGTAACAATGAATAGATTCAAAAACAATTTAGCGAATAAGTCACCAAACCATATCTCAAAACACATTTCAAGGTATCAAAATAGTGGCTCTGACGCCAAAGAATTGATTGGACAAACTTATCCCTCTCCAAATCCAAACGTTAGTTTTTCACAAAGATCAGTGTGCAAGACAACACCTGAGAAAAAAAATCATCAAAAGGACCATAGAAGGACTCTGAGAGAAATACAAGAAACAAATAAGAGAAATGCGCTTAAAAATGAAGAAAAACAGGAAAAAGAACGAGCACGATTATTTAGGAAGAAACAAGAGCAATTTGGTGATGTCCAATCAAGAGTCTACGATGTATTTTCAGCAGGACCATATTCTCCACGATCTTTTAGTTCTTCGAATGAAGTTTCAACTATTTCTAATAATTCACTTACAGAAGAAAGCGGCTTTCCAGTTTCATGCATCAATGTAAAAAATGACTTACAACCAAGATTCAACTCCTCTGGAAGAAGTGATAGTCAGAGCGTACATTCAAACGAGCTATTAGTTACGTCAAAGCACAAGTCCTTTGGAAAGATCCCCAATTATATACGAAAACGTAGAGCAGAGCTTCAAAAAGAGCAAGAGGAAAAACAGGGTGAAACAATGAGTGGAGATATTAATCAGCCTTCGAATAAAGAAAATGGTCATATGGTAAGAATGTCAGAAATTGAAAGAGTTGAAACTCTATCATTACTTCAGAAAAATGAGAAAAAGTTAAAAACACAATTAATGCGACTGCCCTTTGGTGCGCAAAGTGATGGGACTATCAAGAAAAGGGAAGCACTTGAAATTAAAATGAATGAAATTCAAGAGGCCAAGAAGATATTTTCCAATACCAAAGTTTACATATTTAAAGATTAAAGCTTTACTTCTCCTTTTCATGTTCACATTACCATGTCTGCTATTTTCTCAAAACCCTAAAAGTATTATTTAAAAGTATTCAATCACAGAAGATTTTTTGATAGCCTTTTAGAATTTCATCATTTAAAAAACGATAAAAATGGCGAATTTATAGGATTATTGGTCAAAATTGATCAGGAAAGTGATGGAAAAAAAACCACCTGATCGAAAGTCAGAATTAAATAAAATACAATGAAATTCAGTTGTCGTATCGCTCCAAAATACATGCATGCCCCGCGCCACCATCAGCACAAGCTGCTATAAGAGCGAAGCGTTCATTTTCTAATTGCAACCTTCTTGAAGCAGTCGTTACAAGTCTAGAGCCTGTAGCACCAAATGGATGACCCAATGAAAGACTTCCACCCTTTGTATTCATTTTTTCAACGTCTATTTCACCTACTTTGTTCCCATTAAAATTTTTGTCAGCAAAGGATTGAGAATTCATGGCGGCTAAATTTGATAAAATCTGTCCAGCAAACGCTTCATGAATTTCAAAAACACCAAAATCATGCATCTTTAGTTTGTTACGGGAAAGTAATTCCTGTGTACAATACGTTGGTCCAAGAAGGAGTTCTTCAAATGGATCACATGACTTGAATGACCAATCCCTTAGATATGCCATGGGTTTGTATCCAAGCTCCAACGCTTTTTCTTCGCTCATGATCAATGAAGCTGAAGCACCATCAGTTAAGAATGAAGAATTTGCGGCGGTATGAGTACCATGAGGTTTAACAAATGCAGGTTTCAATTTCGATACCTTTTCATAAGATGAATCCCCTTTGATCCCATTTTCTTCTGTTGATCCTTTGTACGCAAGAATTTCATTTTTGTAAAATCCATCTTTATGTGCTTGAGACGCTAAGGTATGTGAGCGAACTGTATAATGATCCATCTCCTCTCTGGTAATTCCGAATTTAGCTGATAGTCGATCACTAGACACTCCCATGACTTCACCAGTTGTGTAATTTGCGATGGCGGGCGTCTCAATGCCTAAATCTTTAACGTTTAAGCCTTTCAAAAAATACTTGGCTGCACCTACTGGGCCTCCTTTCTTTACAGCTTTGGGCAATCCTATTAACTTTTGTCTAACCTTACGTCTCAAACGAATAGGTACATCACTAAAAGTTTCTGTCCCACCTGCAATAACAACACTAGCTTTACCCGCCATAATTTTTTCTGCTCCAGCACAAATTGCAGCATTGCTGGATATGCACGCCATACTTACGGTATGCGCACCAATATTGTTCGGTAATCCGACATTGATGGCCGCTTCTCGTGCTATGTTGGATGTTCGGACCTCC
>Ga0115008_10003047_pt1 | contig 13858 bp, 8 predicted proteins | sample FraStrMetagenome_FD_87164 | JGI IMG/M metagenome (GOLD analysis project Ga0115008, IMG submission 87164) | Marine eukaryotic phytoplankton communities from Arctic Ocean - Fram Strait ARC3M Metagenome | ecosystem: Environmental > Aquatic > Marine > Oceanic | place: Fram Strait | collected 2012-06-18
CTTTTTACTTTTAAATACCCTTCAGTATTGCACTGCGCCGAGCTCCTGGCGCGGTATTCAATCGAAGAGCCACTGGAGATAAGTTGTAACCAACCCAGGTGCAATCTCCAGCTTTAATTACACACATGTACTTATTTGATGACTTTCCTGTGATAATTTTCCACAAAAAATGCTACGTCTCCTCCGAACAAGCGACTAGAAGACGATTTCCAAATCACGAGATGTGACTAGATTCTGACAATTTACAATGTTAACATGTAAACTGCATTGAGGAAACTCTAAACATGTTTGAACATGCTGAATGCCGAAGCCGGTCATCAGGAGGAAGGATACAAGGATACCCATGCTTACCTAGCAGAAAAGATAGAACAATAACGTGTTGTTTCATTCCCTATATCCTATAGCATTGGTAAATAAAACTCGAAGTATAATAAGGTATGATATGCTAGAGCATACAAATATGTTTAAGCATTTCCGTTTGATGAGAAGAAAACTCTCATCAGAATTGATCAATTCCAAATGACACAGATAAATAAATAAAACAACGGATAACTTTCCTGAGCATAAAAACTCATTTACAATATTCGATTTGATGTGAAGAAAATTAAGATTGTACGTCTTGATTTATTATCTATGGCATTGGTAAATATTCACGACAAGGGATAACTTTCCTGACCATACCATACAAATACGCTTCAACAACTCGTTTTTGATGTGATTAAAAACACTCATCAAAATTGGATGTGTTGCTTTATTCCCTTAGACAATGGTAAATGAAAAGAAGCAACTTTTCACTTAACTGCATTGTAGAAGTCGAGACCTGTGAGGATTTTGTTGTAGGTACTGTCTAAACAAGAGGGTTATACACCCTTGTGTCTAAAGCAATAGCCTCAACATAAGAGATATTGTCATTTTCCATATTCGCCCAAAGACATGCTTACCGTAAGTACTTACAACGTAGTGTATTCATTTAGCCATAACTTCGCATCGAAACGTAAGAAACGTGGAACGACAGGATTGGTCAGAGTAAAAAGACGATCCACACCGCCAAATAATGACGTCAACGTCGCAGTTTGCAACTCCATCCACTTCACGAGATGAGGTACTACGTTAGACACAACTAATTAAATACACCTCAGTACGTGAATTAAGTTGTAGTTGCAGTCATCGACATCACGTTTGGAGACTCCGTTCTTCTTCGCTTCTTCGTTTTCACCTTCTACGCAACAAGAAATTCCAATGGTCCAGTCATGGCATCGCAATCCAATCACACACAAAAAAAATTATTCCAATTCTCTACAAAGAAAGTCATTTTTATTTTCTGAATCATACCTCTCCTCCGATTCCATCGCACTTTCACAAACTAAATTTCCAATTCAAAAGAAATTGACATGAATCCTACCACCATCCGACCAACTTTCATCCTGCGTCAAACTACTGGCATTTTACGCAGAACCATGTTTTCCACACAGCCTCCTGCTGCCGATCGTTTGCGTTGCATCTTTGAAGAATATCGTCAACAGAGTGAGTAATTGCACTTGTTTTCGTTTGTGTGCAAACTCAATAGAATTGAGATTGTGTTTTCTGTCATATGTTTTTGTCATGTTGGACTCACATGTTTCTTGTTATTACTTACTGTATATTCAGATTATTCTCAGGAACTTCCGTCACGTTTTCGTAAAGAAATGGTGCAGGCTATGCTACGTCGTTCGCAACGTCACGATAGTCGCATTCATTTGGAGGAAGTTCGACGTGTTTTGGCGAATATTGGTGCTTCTGAGAAGATTAGTCAGGAGGAGCTGCATGAGATTTTTCATGGAGATGATGGTGTGGACGTGAAGCAAATGGTTATGTACTTGTAAATGATGCACATGCTGTGCTAAATTTTTCGATAATGATAATGTAAAAGTGATAAATGTGTAGACCAAGATAGTCGAGCTAGTCTCGTACCGTGGATCGCTTAGTGACATGAAGTTGTTGATTTTTGTTCGTTTTTACTGTTGGAAACAGAGATAAGCATTTCATGTTGCTATAGATTCGATAATAGATTGTAAAATCATAGTAAAAGAAACAATTTTAAGTAATGTAAGTGTTCAATAAGTCTTTCCTGTTAAATATTCCACCTGACAGTGTTCAGAGCAAGTCTATAGTGGGAAAAGCTTGTTAGTTGCACCTTTTGTTTATTTACAAGAGTCAGCATTAACACTTATCCATTTTTAATGCATACCTTTCGTGTTTCAAGTCATGCTCGCGTGACGAATTGCCACAACAATGGCACGTAATAAGAGACGGTTTGTAAACGTTTTGCATTTCCTCAACCATAGCGGGAAAACTCCTATGGTAGCAAAAAATTAGGCTATTTCGTGCGATGGTCAGGGATAGAGAAGATTTGCGCATCAAAGAGATGCGATGGAAAAGAAATTAGTTGATAAGTAGCACTATTTAATTTTTCGTTTGAATTAAATATTAAACTGTATTTGTTAGAGATATAATGCTTCGGCTTATTCAACACTTTCTCACAACACAGGAAGTTGTGAACATGTTCATTCTTCATCATGGATAGGACGACTTCAGAGCGCCGCAAATGAGTAAGCCTTGATTTAAGCCTTTTGGAAAACTTCCGGTATAGTATAGTATTTATTTATTCAAGACTTCAAGACAGACAAATTACGATTTGAGACTTCTTCGAGGATGTACGAGTTGATAAAGGTGAATTGTAAGTTAGATAAAGTACATACTATTGTATTATGAAAAGTTATGTTATGAATTTAGGCATCAAAAAATATTCCGCTTTATTTGGTATTTATTCTGTTTTATTATCAACGTAGAATATTTATTTATATATATATATATATTCTACGTTGATAATACTCAAAATTAAAGTTTCAATCGATTTTTAAATATTCGCAACAACTGATTCAGCCATAATTTGACCACAACAAAGCGGACGTTTCAGGAACGTTGTTTTCCCACACTTGTCGCAAACCCATACACTAATTCTACTAGTATCTTGCTTCGATGGAGAGTAATGTGGTTGGTTAACTATTGCTGCGGCTGCGCGAGCCGCATCTTCCATCGATACAGACAATAGGGTTGGATCAGTTAATGGATGAGAAGCAGAATTAGCGAGATGTGCTGCATATTGTTCCAGCGATTGGCGGCTATTATATTCATCTGATAATGCTGCAACAGCGACGCCATCATCCTTCAACATTGGATTAACAATAGCATCAATAAGAATATTGTCGACGTTCACGCCTGAATCGTCAAGGCTGAAATTTCCATATTCATCTGTTGTTTGTAAAGATATGTTGGTAGAAAATGCATTAACAGTGCTATGAACCCCTCCGACGTTCGTGGGTATAGCTGAACTTGATCTCAGAGTAAAATATGGGTTATTATCACCAAGAACATTTACAGTCGAAGTCGCAGCTGCTGCAACGAGCAAAGAATTCGTAGCATTGCTATTTGGAATATTTTGAATACTCTTCATTTTATTCCGTTGCTGTTGTATTTGCAAACTGTTACTTACACTCCTCTGTTTTGCACCTGTGATCGTTGCCGATATATTTGAGTTGACGGATGACTGTGCCGATTTCCTAGAACAACTCGAACTCGGCACCAAAAAGACAAATCCTACTTCTTCAAGCTTACGTTTTCGATCTTCAGTCATTGAAGTTGGCTTCTTTAAAGAAAATAGCTTGAAGTGGCGCCTCTCGTTACTAACCCAGTTGCCTAGTTTTGGGTCAGCAGAGTACTTGGTAGGCACAAGGCAATCGCCATTCTTTTCCTTATATTTCTTTAGTCTCAAAAACATCTCTTGCCAACGTTTTTCATCTCGTCGATTTGCGCACTTTGATGAAGCGTCCCAAACAAAACCAACATCATTAAGTTTCGCTATTCGATCCTCCGTCATGGATGATTTCTTTCTCTTCTTCAAAAATAAGGAGTAATGCTTTCGTTGATTACATACCCATTCTCCCAAAGCAGGTAGAACTTTGTAACGCTATGTCACATTGCAAATGCGAATAATAAGTCCATGCACATTTTCGACACTAAAATTTTATTCTTGCGTACCTTAGGAACTAAGCAATGCCCGTGCTCTGTCTTGAATAATCTCAGATTTTGATACATTCTGTTCCAGCCTTCCTCCTTTTTATAACCACGTTTCGGATGACGAGTGAAATTTTTCAATGCTTCTGCTGAAAGTAAACAGTATCCACGTTTAATCGTCCATTTCAATGTTTAATATCAAAAGGAAGGAACATACCTTTTTGTGTCGATTCCATGTTTGAAGAAGTCACCACAAAATTATCTCTAGGTAACATCCCACTGGGATCAGGAAACTGTACACCAGCAGCCTCCATCAAATATATTCTTTCAATTGTTATTTGACTAGGCTTTCCTCGCCGATAATTCGCGTATTGAGCTCTCTGTTTATGCACCCAAGTTCCTAACTGAGGATTAGCAGCATACTTTTGAGGGACATTTCCATGCCCATGTTCGGTACGAAATTGGCGAAGCTCTTCGAATTTTTCAAACCAAATACGTTCATTCTTCTGATTTGATGTGGTCAACGGACGACGTAAACCCTGTTGTTGCTGTTGTTGTGGCTGCTGTTGGGTCGTACCATCTGTTGTATTGTTATGACTGACATTGTCACTCTTGCTCTTCAGATTACTTTTATTAGCTAATAATACCTGCTCAATTAAAAGAGCATGTGCATCGTCAGAAGCTACGGATGTTTTGGCATTATGATTCGTCGACAACGCGTCCATCTTATCTGTCACCTTCGACCCAACTCCTTCATGATTGTTATAATTACAACTAAAATCATTTACAGCATTAGCATGATGCATCATAGCATCATGCAAAACGGCAAGAGTAGACACAGAATTACTCCCACTGGTATTCATTGGAGCCACTGTCACATTATTGATATGAAGTTGAGACGAACGCCTCGAAGCAAAGTTATTCGATCCATTCGAAGGCATTGAAAAGTTCGGAACAGCAGCATCCAGTATGGCAAACGCATTATTCGACGAAGTAGCAATGGAGGAATTATGACAACCAACATGATCATTATGGCTAGTATTGTAATTATAATTATTATCGGATGATGATAGTGCAGGTGCAGGACCAGGTGCCGGAGGATGAAACGGTGCATAGGAAGATGCCATACTTGCATTCACATCCATAGACACTTCTCCTCCAACAGCAGCAGCAGCATTATTATTATTATTATTAGTAGTAGGATGTAACACATTTAATGGCACGTTTACCGAAAAGGGATAGACGGAAAAGGATGAGGATGATGATGATGATGCTGCTGAGGCCGAAGCTGACGTTGTAGATTTGTAATGATTCTTATCATCCTCATTATTATCATTATCATTATTAGTAGTAATTTCTTTTACTTCCTTGACAGCTTCGGAAGAAGGATTATTACTATTCATATTATTATTATTACTATTATTATGAAACAGATTCGGATGATTGTCAGTATTAGATGTAGTATGATAACTTTGTGACATCGATTCCTCCTCAGCAGCAGCAGTGTGAGTGTGAGTATGAGTGTGAGCAAAAGCAGGATTAGGATCCCAAAGGATCGAAGATGCGTTGACCATGAATAGTCCCTGAGTATGTTTTTCATCCATGTTGTTGGTATTGGTATTGCTGTGGTTCATGATATGGTGAGTGTGAGTGTACGAGTAAGTGTGATGAAAGGGAGGATGAGATTTGGATGACATGATTGGTTGGTTGGTTGGTTGGTTGGTTGGTTTAGCTGATGTGACTGTGACTTTCTACTGCTTGGACATGTACCGGTAGAGATGTAAAAGGACAGCGTTGATCACCAACAGACGGACAAGGACATTTTGCTTGATGTCCGGACAATTGTTCGGACATTTACATAATTCTTCAAAATCCAAATACTACGTGTTATCGTAATTTGCAAGCCACATAAATATATATTATATTAATCTTTCAAAGTATTAATAATATCATCTTCATTGCATTCCACATAACGTAAGTTTCTTCTAACAAGTACCTGATCTCGCAAACCAAACCCAGATAATCTTGTGCGTTTGGCGGTCACAACCAGCCCGCAATCTGAAAAAACTCTTTCAGAAGCTGTAGAAGTTGCACCAACGCATAGCCATTTTCTGGCGACCTTTGCGATTCTTGGAAAATTTACATGGATGGTGCTATCAGCTTTATGCAACGCCAATTTTCCTTTTTTTAAATATGTTTCGGGAGGAACAACGGTGGTAAGCTGTTTGCTGCATTCTCGGTGGTTGTTTGATTTGTTTCTGCCATATGCTATCAATAAATGTGTATCTGTGTATCACGTTAGCCCTACGACCACATCTGTATCTTGTCAACCTCCTTTTAGTAAGTGTCACAATGCACAAACATGCTAAATTATGCTAATTAGATGTTAGTATAAGTCAAAAAAATAGTTCTAAAATGAATTCTGAGAGTGTTATAGGATTTTGGAATTTATCCGTAAGTGTCCGGACAGAAGGCAATGTCCGTCCTTTGTCCGTCCGTTGACCTTGTCCGTCCGTAGTGTCCGGACATGGTGGTGTCCTTTTACATCTCTACCGGTAAGTTAGGTAAAATCAGTGTCCGGAACACCCCTAGTAACAACTAGATATGTGAAAATTGAAAATTGATTGATTAAAAGTTTACATCTGTACAATGTGTGTACATGTACTAAACTTCTGTTTAGCTAATGACACTTTTTGCGTACTCAATTTATGAAATTCACAATAAAGTAATTTTCCAACAAAAATTCCAATAGTTCTCATCCCATGTACCCACGGTCCCACGGTCCCACGGTCCCACGGTCCACGGTCCCACGGTCCCACGGTCCCACGGTCCACGGTCCTGTAAATGCTAACTTTTGTTTTTTGCAGTCGCAGGTCGCAGGGTTTGATGCGAACTCTAGAGAGAGAGAGCGACGTTTTCGAGCCAACCATGTTTTTTACCACCCGAAGGCCGAACGTATCAGAGTTCACTCTCTTCATCAAAAAAAATGAACTGAATATTATGAAATGAATATTGGGATGGGGGCCATGAAAACAGAAACATAACCCGTTTCTCGCTTTGGAACTAAGATATTTATTTTGGGTTGGAACGATGTAAGTTGGTGGACGTCTCTATTTAGATTGGTTATTGTGTTTTGTTCCGACCGTACATGGGCTAAGGGAAGCGTTTCAATTCAACCGGAAATTAAAAATTATGCATTGGTTTTCGCTATGTTGGAAACTCGCTGAGAAGTGAAAAAACGGACGCGAAAATATCGCTTTAGCCTCCAGACACTCTTTTTGCTCAGTTGACTTAAACAAACAGAGTCACAATTAGGCTTACATTGTCATTTTTTTTGTCATTTTCTATGTAGATAAACGAAGAAAAATATCTACTTTCGATTAATTCATTCACAGAAAAAGTCTTAAAGGTAAGAGAACGTGAAATTATTACACATCCACAGGTAGTCAGGACTCTACGATTTATCCCACATCTAGCGTTCGTTACATCTGTGGAAGATTATTTCATGACCAATAATGAATGACTTGTTCTGAGAAATTCTCACCGGTCATGTTTGCTAGCCCGAGAGTTGATTGCGAAAAGCCATTATTGGTGCTTACATAATAAGTTAATCACTTATCAATCATGGTGGCTTAGCTTACATTATCATTTAAAATGCTTGTTGGTATTTCCTAAAGTTTGAACTAATTTTCCAACTTTCGAAGCGTTTGTTCCATGAAACAATAATAGATTAATCGAGGTTGCATTTAGTCTTAGAATGCCTTGACAGTTCACGAAAATGCAGTAGTTTCTGTGAATATTTTGTCGACTAGGGATTGTTGCGAACATACAAGAAAAATTTAAATCTGTCGTTGTATGAGGAAGAGTTAATTTCATGTAGTCAAAAGTTGTGTGCACGACTTATTTATACGACGAATTGATCTTACAGACAAAACATGTAATTTACGGAATGAAAATAAACGCATAACTCTGCGTGTAACGTAGTGGACTGAACACGAGACTCTAAAATCAAAGCGTTCTCTATTGAGTTTGTCATTGTCTCAGAGAGGGACAGAGTAACGATGATCTCATTTGAACGTTGGCATCATGTTATATGTTCTTTTCACAAAGTCTCTCCGTAGGAGTATTGTGGGGTATATTAAATTCATTGCAAACAAAGTTAGGATTTAATGTTCCTAAAGTAAAGTAGTAGAGTCATTTAAACATAGAGATTATATTTTTGGTGTTTGACGCACGATAACTGATGACGTCAAACGTGTGAACGAGTCTTGTTAATAAATATTTTTCAAACATTAGATCTATCCAACGACACAACTCAGGAGAATGCTCCGATATATCCACCTTGACTTACATTTTTAAGGTCTCCTAGAGATTATTTAGTTGTTAATGTTCCTAAAGTAAAGTAGTAGAGTCATTTAAACATAGAGATTATATTTTTTGTGTTTGACGCACGATAATTGATGACGTCAAACGTGTGAACGAGTCTTGTTAATACATTTTAATAAATATTTTTCAAACATTAGATCTATCCAACGACACAACTCAGGAGAATGCTCCGATATATCCACCTTGACTCCAATTTTTAAGCTCTCCTAGAGATTATTTAGTTGTTAGGTATTACGTTAATTTTCATCTCGTTACTGTCGTACAATTTTTTATGAGGATAAGGAGTATGAATCAAGATGAGTTCCCAGGCGAAATCACGCATGACGGCAATAAAGTTCAAGTTATGAGAAACGAATGGAAAGAGAGAGCCACGGTGGAGGACCGGTGTAAGGGTCATACTGATGGTACTGATTTGGTGTATGGGTTGACGGATCATAGAGAAAATTAAGAAATCGATACCTTCGACTATTACGGGTACAAGCCTTCAATAGGAAAATTCATTGCTCACAAATGGATTGCAACAGAAAAAGCAGTTTATGTTTCATTAGATATTGAAAATTGTGGAATAATTCAGCTCAGTGCACATATTTTTCGTATGGTCCAGCATAACGATACTGCCGAAGAGAGGTTGAAGTACCAAAAATGCCAAGCTTTCGAAGCAACGATTTGCACGACTGGTGTGTATGTCCCAAATGTCTGCTCTACTTACTAAGTCGACAGCTAGTATAACGAACAATGTTCTATTTATTAAACGTCACTGTTGTTGTCGTACATTCCCCTACGTATTGATTTCACGTTGTATCATTGGGAAATCATCTTGTTTTCATTAACATATTTGTTTGTTTTTGAAGGTTGTGGAGAAATCGTCCATTTTTTTCTGGGTTAGGTCATTGGGATATCGTCTTGTTTTTCGCGAACACATTCGTCATGCAGAAATCGTCTATTTTTGATGGACACATTTATTTATTTTGCATCTCGTAGGTTTGCAGACATTTACAAGGGATGTATCAAACATAAGTCGCGTTTGAGCGGTATGAGGTATTTTGGAAACGACCGCAGCCTTAGTTTCTCTACAATCGTTGCTGTCCAGGTGTTGTGTGATCATTAAATTTGCGCTACCTCTAGGTGTTACGACACTTTTCAAAAGCGTCAAACACGTGAAAAATACCGGTACTTTACATGTTAGTTGTAAATAGGGGCGGTAGATTCATGAATAATGAGAAGGTGATTTTGGGTTCCTGGTCACTGCTCTCCCACGCCTGGGTTCTGGATTGTGATTTTAGTTTAGACATCGTGAATCTTTCTACATTGTTTATGATAACATTTCAAGGTGTACCGGTAATTTTACTTCGAAATATTTTCGGTTGAGGCCCGAATCTTAAATGAATCTTTGACAACTCCGTCCTACCACCCACCAAACACTTACTTACAAATGTACTGTAGAATATCATGACATGACAGAGCATCTTTCACTCGAATGTCATTCTAAGTACACAGTGCACATGTACCGGAGAAAATTTCCTGAAAACCTTTGCGTATAGTAAAACGAGCTTAATTAAGTCGACTATAATCTTAGCCTGTATGACATCCGATTTATGAATATGTAAAGAATTTTGAATCCGAACATGTAGCTTCTAGCTTACAATATATATAAGAAAATTTCATTTTGAAAATTTGTAATTCGCGTGTTGACCAGAACGATAATAATTAGACGTGCTCTCTTTATATCATATACGGTAAATCCGAGATGGTCGTATTCCTTTACTCGTGTTCGGACACGTGAATAATACGTGTGTGTAATTCATAGAGCTGTATTTGTGTGTGTGTGTGTGTGTGTGTGTGTTCGTAGGGCCGAATCTTGAATGAATCTTTGAAAGCTTCTTCCTACCACCCACCACCCACCAAACTCTCACGCGCGGATGTACTGTAGAGTATCGCGACAGAACATCAGAAGATCCAAAGGTCAAGAGAGAGAGAGAAGCATATTGATTGATTGTTCTTCTGTCATAATTTTTTGATCGCTGCAAAGTAAAAGCAATCATGACTGTAAGTGCAAACATTAACCACTTTGTATTAAGGATACAGTGAGGCATAGGATAGGAAACATAACATGAAGAGGAGCACAACATCTCGCAAGTCGTTGGACGTGGTATTCTTTATCATGTATTATGTTTTGTTATTATGTTAGGAGAATGCTTTATTCTGGGACGGGTAGCTTTGACGAATTATCTGTCTAACTTACAACGAGATAATTTTGCTCATATCCTTCACATTTTATCTTAGGACGCTGAACCGAAAGAAGTTGTTGTTGATACCCCTGTCGAGGAGGAGGAAGAGATCGTAAAGCCTGATGCCAAGAGCTCTGTCCACATCGGTGATGAAGACTTTACCACCGAGATTGTTGGTACTGCTACATGGAATGAGGTCTTCCAGAAGTGCTGCGTGCACACTGGCGAAGAGTGGTTGAAAGTTGCCGCTGGAACTACTATCGTGTGCTTCTTCCTTTACTTCTTCCTTTTTGGTCTTGAGTTGCTTGGAACTGCCGCGAAAATTGTTGGTGGTTGTTCAGCCGGTGAAGTTCTTGGAGATGACACCAACCCTATTGGTGCTCTCATGATTGGTATCCTCGGAACTGTCCTCCTTCAATCGTCTTCTACCACCACATCTGTTATTGTTGGTTTGGCCGGTTCTGGACTTTCTGTAAAGACTGGTATCTACATGGTCATGGGTGCCAACATTGGTACCTCCGTTACCAACACAATCGTGGCCATGGGACAGATGGGAGACGGAGCGCAGCTAGAGCGCGCTTTCGCTGGTGCCACTGTTCACGACATTTTCAACTACCTCTCCGTATGTATCCTTCTTCCGGTTGAGATTGTAACTCATTACCTTTATTACCTCACCAAAGAAATGGTAAAGGGCATTACCACCGAAAAGGATGACAAGTGGGAAGGACCTATCAAGAAACTTGTCAGCCCTCTTTCCAAGAAGATCATTGTCGCTAACAAAGACATCATCAAGAATATTGCCAAGTACCAGCTTGATCCCACAAATGAAAAGGGAATCAAGGATTGCTCTGAACAGTACGGTGATGAAGCGGGTCATTGCAAGGGACTTGATGTAAACTATGAGAACTGTAACAAGGGTTCTGGTTTGATTACTTGTGACAAGAAGTCTGGAGATTGCCCTCTCTTTTTCAATGAATTTTCTACCCAGGAAGAAGATGAAACTGCTGGAGGTGTTTGTCTCTTTATTGCCCTCGTCATCCTTGTTATCTGCCTAATCGGTATGGTTACGATGCTTCAGAAGATGATGCTGGGAATGTCCACCCGCATTATTTACAAGGCCACTGACTTGCACCCGATTATCTCGATTATTCTTGGTCTTGGTGTTACAATGATTGTACAATCTTCTTCCATCACTACTTCCGTACTAACTCCGCTGTGTGGTTTGGGAGTTATCCGTCTCGAGGTCATGCTTCCCTTAACTCTTGGTGCGAACATTGGTACCACAATCACAGGTATTCTTGGCGCGCTTGTTACTGATGGATCTGAGGCCCTTCAAGTTGCTTTCGCACATACTATGTTCAATATCACCGCCATTTGCATTTGGTATCCTATTCCTTTCATGCGAAACATTATTCTTACGGGCGCCCGAAAACTCGGAAAAGGTGCCAGTATTTACCGCTTGTTCCCTGTCTTCTACATTCTTGTAATGTTCTTCCTCGTTCCCGGTGTATTCATTGGTATTTCCTTCCTCTTTGAGGCAGATGAGAAGGCGTTCGAAGCTCTTGGATCTGTGATTGTTATCTTTATTGCTTTTGCAATTGGAGGTATTGCATATTGGTACAAGTATAAGGATGGCCCGGAAAAGATCTTTGAGTTTATGACTGCCAGGCAGACCCGTTACGAGACAAACCAGTCCCTTCCAGAAGACATGGCTTTCCTCAAGGCCGAGGTCACCCGCCTCAGGGAGCACACTGGCTTGGCCGATCCTGAGACTGAAGAAGCTGAGGAAGGTGCAGATGCATAACTTATTGTCATTCGATGTTGTTAACGATGAGTAGTTGTGATGTGACCTTACTGCTTGATTATTTTAAAATTGTGTTTTAACAGAAAGTTTATTATGATATTTGTTACTTTATCGTCCTATGGAAAATGTACCAAATCAATTATGATTGTGTCCGTTGCGTAGTACATATTTTTCATCGCTGCATTTCCTCAAACTGCTTGGCATTTCCCCATATGCAACCTCAAAATGCTTGTCTAGAAGCACTATCTCGATTCTTGTAAGTCATGCAAAAATAAGAATGGCGTCGGTACAATGTCTATCATCGCCATTTCGGCTCTTGGAAGTCAGGCGAACAGTGAATTGCGAAAGTGGCATGTCTAAAGTCGCCATTTCGGCTCTAAGAAATAAATAATTCATAGTAGACAAAAATAAATGACGAAAGTGGCAGAAACGATTTAAGAAGTGGATTTGTTCACTATTGGCCAATGGCCATACCTGCCAACCATCAGCGCTACATCGGAATTTGCACGGGTTAGATAGAGACTAATCTGTAATAAAGACTTTAGATCACCTTGTATTTTTCAACTGTATGTTAACACTCTTAGGTTTCGTAACTTCACTTCCAGACTTCCAAAAGCTTGACTTTTAACATCTCACGTATCCCAAACACTAACGTGCGAAAGTAGAGAGATGAAAATATGTGTAATACAAGTGTACATAAAAGCTAAGTTCCAAGTGAAAAGTACCATCGATTTACCTGAATCACCGACACTAGCGCAGAACTGTTGAGTTGAAAACCTTTGATCCAGTGATGCTGTTGCAATTTGATTGTGTCAGAGTAACCAAAATCTGAAAGAATAAAGTAAACCTGGTAAAGATAGAGAGAGGTTAATGATGCGAACGCAAGTGTTATTGTTGGGGGTAGACCATTTGAGATGGATAGGTCAGGCTTAACGGGATTCACTTCGGCAAGATTGATTTATTCTTGGATGATCCTGATACCAGGTAGAAAAATCAAATTATTTGAGCATTATTCCGATAATTTGATTTATTTTATCTAATCAACAGAACAATAAAAAGTATTATAGCACTTACGTTTGTATCAGTTACCTCTCTCTGCATTTACCAGGTGTATTTTATTCTTTAAGATTTTGATAATTCTCACCATTCATGTTAAAAGTAACGAACTTTCGAGTGGCAGTTGGCCAAAACAGCTTGCTTTGTCTGCAAACACTAAAAGAATTCAAAAGAGTACGAGCTCATAATTATAATTGAATCCTCAGTCATATGGTCTAATAGTAGATAGTAATTGATAGCTAATCATTTCATGTCCAAACCATTGAAGTTATCTAGAGTATTTGCGTGATCTTAGAGGTTCGTAAAGATAAATAGAAGTGGATTTCTAACA
>Ga0115008_10003048_pt1 | contig 13858 bp, 9 predicted proteins | sample FraStrMetagenome_FD_87164 | JGI IMG/M metagenome (GOLD analysis project Ga0115008, IMG submission 87164) | Marine eukaryotic phytoplankton communities from Arctic Ocean - Fram Strait ARC3M Metagenome | ecosystem: Environmental > Aquatic > Marine > Oceanic | place: Fram Strait | collected 2012-06-18
ATGTCCAACTCAGGATTTCCGATCTCAGGATTTCCGAGCTTCGGAACGGACGCCATTCATGCCGGCCAGGACCCAGCAAAGTTCAACTTCAAGTCGGCCGTTCCACCGATCACCATGGCGTCGACGTATCAACGAAGCGACACTGGTATTCCAGATTTGACTAATGGAAAGTATATTTACTCGAGGTAAGGTTAGATTGATGATAAAAAGTAAAAAGTGACGTAGACTTGGTAACCCAACGCGGGACTGCCTTGAGCAGTGCATTGCCAAGCTTGAAAATGCAAAGCACGGGCTAGCCTTCTCTTCCGGCATGGCTGCTATCACTGGCTGCATACAGACATTCGCAAAGGCAGGTGACCACGTTATCTGCGGCGACGATGTCTACGGTGGCACCAACTGGTATTTCAACAACATCGCTAACAAAAATGGACTCGAAATTGACATGGTCGATATGCGAAGTGTCGAAACTGTCGTTTCCGCTGTTCGCGATAGCACTCAGGTAGAATCATCAAAGCACTTTTTTATAAAAATCAAGTTAGATCGTCTTCTTCGAGTCGATGACGAACCCTCTTCTTCGTGTCGTTGATGTCGCAGCTGTTGCCGAAGCTGTGCATAAAATTCGAGATGACATCGTTGTCATCGTCGACAACACCTTCATGACTCCCTGGAATATGCGCCCACTTGATCTTGGAGCAGATATCGTTGTTCATTCGGCTACAAAATACATCAACGGTCACTCCGACGTTGTTTGTGGCCTTCTTTCAACTAACAGCAGCAACATGCGAGAAGCGCTATTCATGACGCAAATCACGCTAGGTGCAGTTCCATCTCCTTTCGATTCATATTTGGTCAACAGAGGAATGAAGACTCTTCATCTTCGTATGCCAAGGCATGCTGAGAACGCGATGAAAGTTGCTGAATGGCTTGAAGCTAATCCACGGATTGAGAAAGTCTTTTATCCTGGTAAATATAAAAAAAATAAAACAGAACAATAATCTTTTAGGGCTTCCATCTCATCCAGAACACGATATCCTGAAAAAAGTAGCACGAGGTGCTCCGGGAATAATCACATTTTCGACGAAGGGAAAAGAAGAGAACGCAACCAAATTTCTCAAATCGACTAAAGTCGTCACTCTTGCAGTCTCGCTTGGTGGATACGAGTCTTTGGCGGAGCACCCAGCTAGTATGACTCACGCGAATGTGCCCAAAGAGCACCGAGAAGCTCTCGGAATAACAGATACCATGATCAGAATGTCCGTCGGACTTGAAGACGCAGACGACATTATCGCTGATTTAGAAAATGCACTGAAAGTTGCTATTCCTGACGGTCAATTTTAGTTCCTGCAAATAAATAAAAAAAAAATCGCGTGAAATCTGTCTGAGCACAAATTCTTTTAAATTCGAAAAAACTTTTTATTTCAGCTTTAGAAATATTACTAGAATTAAAGAAAGACCGCAGAATAACGCCAAAAAAGTGAAGAATGATATAGCGTGCGGCGAGTTGAATGACGAACATTTATAAGACTCTTATAATAAGAGCCTAATATTTAAGATGGAAATAATAATTTACACCATATAAAAATGAAGGTGCTTTTAATTGGAACTGAGTGGAGAAGCAAAGAAGAATAGAGGTGAGAAGTATGAAGAGAGAATAAGTTATTTAAATATTCTTAATTCGATATTTTTCACGCTTCGTATATAAAACAGCGGGTCAATTATATACGCAGCGTTGACAAATTATCGATGGCAAAAAATAAATATATAAATATTAATTGTGTGAATCGAGAAAAGGTCCAATCAGCTGAACCAGCAGCCGAGAATGCAACGTTATGTTTTACGAGACGCGGTTAATGACTTTCTTGGCTACGCCTCGGACGAACTCGTTTGTGCGCTCGTAGTTGACAATATCTTGGAGGCACTGAAACCCGCCTTCGTCGTGCATGAGTCTGCAATACTAGTCTTTGTTATTGATTGAGTCTTCAAGACATCGCTTACCTTTTTGTCAGGATCGCCATGTGTTAAACTGGCGAGTGCCCATGTGGCCCACGCTTGTGCTTCTGGACAGTGGAAACACTTCAGCAAAAGAATAATTGGCTACAAACCGGTCAGGCAACAGCTTCCTCTAGTTCAAATACCTTGAGACTTCTGTAATTGATGTTCCGCTCAGCGGACTCGTCCCAGCTTTTGATGGCTTCGCACATCATTTCAGCAATTTCAGGTTTCCGGGCTTTGAAAATTTAGGTGCATGTTAAATAAATATTAATACCTAATAACGAATCTGGCCACGGCGTACTTGTGTCGCTCATAAGATGCGATAGAGTCCCACATGCATTGTAAGCGACTTCCAAGCTGCTTTCGCCACTTTCTGTGAGCGCCTCAGTGTAGAATCGAATAGTTTCTGTGCGAATAAGATCTTTGCGTAGTTCTGGTACTTCCGCAATATTGCCTTAAATTTTATTAAAATTTCTTTGAAATCAAGGAAGAGAATTTTGTGTGAAGCAGAATTCTATATGACTTACCAACCAGTCCCATTATATTTCTTTTGAGCTCGGTGTCTTCTGGGAATTTGTTGAGGCACTTTAGGAATAAGTCAACTCCATTGTGTCTGATGAAACGCTCAGAGTTTGCTGGAGCTTCGTCGGTCACATTCCACAGGCAGCTCCAGCAGCCTTTCAAGCTATCATCCACCGAATCGAATTCCAGGCGTTGTGTTATAACTTTAACCGTTTATTCATAATACTTTGAGGATAATTATACCTTGGCAGATAGTATCAATGAATTTAATCTTTTTTGTCGCAAGTTTTCGTTCTTGATTAACTTGGCAAACGATCTGGTTCGCAATTTGTACGGCCATTTGAACCAAAAGCTCTGACTCTCGATCGTTTTGATATTTCGTTAAAATCTAAAGTAAAAAAAAAGAAGAAAGAAAGCTGAAAAAGGTTTACCTTTAACAATGTCGAAGCAGAGGTTTCGTATATGAAAAGCAAGTCAGCTGGAATGCGGAATTTTAATAGTGTGAGCAAGCAATTACGAATCACGCGCATATGATGCAAGTTGAAATTGATACATCGAATAAGACATTTTATTGCACGCTCCTTGACTGCTTTTACGTGCTTGCACGCTAGAAAAACACTGTTATCTGGATATTTTCTATTACTTACGATTAGGATCAAGCAAGGGCGTCACCACATAATACATGTTTGCCGAAAGAATGAGTGGCAGCTTGTACTCATGGTCATTGTAGTATTTTTCGAACGTACAGATACAATCCTCAAGGAAAAATGCTGGATCATTCGAATTCTTTAAAAAGTCGAAAATGCAGTTCCAGATAGACGCCGCCATAGCCGGTTCATTTTTCCATTTGCGAGCAGTTATCAACAGCTGGTTTGCCGATTTTGACCCGGAAATACTGTGCGCTAGAAGATGCATGTTCTCATAATCGATGCCGCATCCCCAAAGACCAAGAAAACTCAAAGGCAGACGATTGAGCCAAGCTGGAAGTGATGGCGACATGTCGTATGCTGAAGATGGGAGCTCGATCCGCTTGCATCCATTTTCTCCAGAAACAATTATCAGTTTCTCTTCTTTGAGGCGTCTTCCCGCGCTTGTTCCCGAAATATCCAAAGAGACAAGATTTGGCAATCGATCGAGGAATGTGCTGATTTTATAACCCTTCAAACGATTGTCTATGATTTCTTCTTCAGCGTAGCGATGCTCTTTAGGTACCTGAGAAACATCGAGAACTTCGAGTAAATGGCACTTGAACACTTGAGCCTCGAGAAAATTCTCGTCGAACTCAGTTTCGTGAAGGATTAGCGACTTGAGCGTGTTTCGAAGACATCCAACTGGAAATCTGATGAGGTCGAGGTGGTTGAATATGTCGGCTTGATAGTTGGGCTGGGAAATGTGTGATAGATCCAAATAGGTAAGTGCTGGTGGATTTGGGTGGAAAAGGCTTAAACACGTTACAGAGCCGACACTGAGCTCTCTGAGAGCTGGAAAAGTTTCTTTCGATAGAATTATCGTTCTCACAGTGCTGTAATTAATTCCAGAAATAGTCCCATTATCTTCCGGTGTCATATTCGGAGAAACATCCGTGCAATCAATCAGGAATGTATTCACAGCATGTCGAGCGGCATGTTGTTCATTTGCTGGTGAACGCCGCATCGAGAGACGGGACGGAGGGGATTTGTTTATATCAGGAAACTTTATTGTCTTGCAGGTTCGAGCGAGCTTGATTCGCTTGCTCCGTCGCTCGGCATTCTTTCGATAACGCATTTCCAAGCATCGTTCACGTTCTCGAAAACTGTCACGTTCTCTCGGCGGTACAGTCATTTGTTCCGTCTCCATAGTTTCGTGGCCACTATCATTTGTCGGGTAATCCATTTCTTCTTCCAAATCGACCATGTCAAGAACAGTCAGTGCATTGTACGAGATCTGCTCCGAAATTTTCATGTTAGTCAAGTCGACAGACTTAAAACGGTTCTGCGGCTTTGCCAAGATGTCGAAAACAATCTCTTGGTCGAGGTGCGGGTAGTCTTCAGTAGAGAACTCCTCAAGCATCAGTCCATCGAGCTTTTTTAAGTTTTCACGGGCTTTTAAACTGGGAGATTCGACGAGCGCTTTGACAACAGTGTTCTCGTCGTCGGAGTAGTAATTCTCCGGATCATCGGAAAGACGTTTGTGAAAGTTGGAGACTATTTTGTCTACAATAGATGATGAGACAGTGCAAGGGATAGGTGCGGAAACAGCATTTTCTTTTTGCTCGAGTGTATCAACAAATGTAGAGTTGGCGAGCTCATAAAGTGACTGTCCTTTCTGACCCGTCATCTTATCCGATTCCAGTACAGTCTAAATTAAAGCACGATATTTAATGACAGTTACTGTGATGTTTTATCTCCTTCAGAGAGTTTGCGGCAATGAACTTGAGAAACAATTCGTAGTTCATAAGAAAATTTTAGGTTTTTTGCCTAAAGTAGGCGGCAGTTGATAAGTAGGGAAAGAAAAAATTACTGAAGGTACAGGTAAATTCGGGTAGACAAACACTCAAAGCGTGCCAAGTGTCAGGTGCAAAGGCAAATAACAGTGGCAGCCTACCATTGTCCGAAGTTTTGCTGGTCTTGGTACCACTGTGAGTCGTCTTTGAATCGTTTGGGGCCGCCAAGACCGCCTTGGTGGAATCCTGGATTTCCACCACCTCTGAAATTTCGCTTGAATCCTCCACGACCAAATCCACGGCCAGCGCCTCGTCCTCCGTAGCCTCCGCCATTATATCCGCCACCAAAGTGTCCTTGAAAACCTTGTTGGGGTGCATAGCCGCCGGCATACCCTCCTCCGCCATTCCAACCATAGTCAAAGTTCCCCTGCTGATTCCGCTGGTTCATTCTCTGCATCTTTTTCGCTTAAAACCGGTCACTTTTTTGATTGCATTTCTGTAATAGTTACCTTTTAAGTTCTTATCATTAGGTTTAGCCAAAGATACATCAATAACTTCGTCATTTCCAAAATTCTTTCCGTTCATCGCTTCGATAGCTTGTAAAATCTTGTTTTTATTTGATCTCTCTTTAAAAAAAGATACCTTTGAGTGCAGAGTCTCTCTCAACAAAATGAACAAATGAAAAGTTGTTGATTTTCTTGACCTTCTCAACAACTCCATAAGGTTCAAATAAAGCTTTGATTTCTTCCTCTGTTCGTGCTTCGGACCAACCTAAAAATTATGATCTACGAGTGTCGCTAGATAGCTGCTCCATCGCCGCGTGCTATCACACTCGCTGCAGGATACCTTTGACATAGAGGTTTTTCACAGTTGACATGACGTTATCATCCGGCGTATTTTCCGGATCAGCCCAGTCCACATTTTGATAGTAACGGCCAAAGAGAGCAAGTGAACGATTAAGAAGGTTTTTCTTGAAGCATTCGTAAAATAAATGTAGCTTATTAAAAGACTGTACCTTGACGGTGGAGGCGTCCATATGACTCTCGAACTCGACAAAGGCAAATCCACGATTACTTGCTCCATTGTCTTTTTGCGACTCTAGCGGTTCGTACATGATTACTTCCTTCCACTAAATTGATAACATTAATCTTGGCATCGTATATTCGGCCCGTAATTTTGGATGATTTCCAGTAAAAGGCAACTCTCACTGTTGATTGATTGTATTTGTACAAACAAAATCAATTCGGCTCGTGAATGTGACCGCCCGGCTAGAAGACTTTTTTAAAGATAACCCATAAAAATGCGAGTTTTTGCGCCTTTTCTCAGCTGTACTCTTGCAGGTGACCAGTGAACTTTTAAATACATGATTAATATTATTAAGGTTACTTGCCCGAGTATTTTTGCGTTAATACGCCGAATGGAAATGCTGGATCTAGTACCAATGCGCCAGTGAATTATATGTGCTTTGAGTATCAGTGCCCGAGGCGAGAGAATATCATGCAACTTTACAATGGACTGCTAGAAATCCACGCAGGTGAAAATTTTTAGTATGAAACTTTCGCTGACGTTTTTAAGATGAGAGGGGCCTTCAAGTTGATTGCAGAGATAGATCTTGCACGGAGACATTGTACAATCATTATGAGTTCTGCATTCCAGTAAGTTACGTTAAAAGGCCTGGTTAACATCTGTTCTTACAGTGCTGTAACAGCCCGTATTCGCGAAACAACGACTACCGCTTCCCAACTTGCAAAGCAATTCGAACGTTTTCAGATGCATGTGATCACTTTCGCCGATTTGGCAAATTTAACATCCGAAATTATTGAATAAATACTTACAGTGGAGACACCGTTGTTTGTCAACTCTTCCTCGAATTGTTGTTTCGATTTATCTTTCGGAATTGAGCCGATGAAAATGCGGGTGGCGGGGATTGAGACGTTGACGTGTAGCTTTTTCTCCATAAATTGCTAAAATATGTTAAGAAATAAGCTTATCTTATTTTTTGTACCTTAGTGTCGAGAAGCGCTTTGCATCTTTGAGCCGCACCATCTTCAACAAAGCTGACAAAGGCGAAGCCTCTCGATTTCCCGTCGTATCCCATCATCAGTCGAATTTCATAAACGGTAGCTTCAGGCACTTCTTCGAGCAAGGTCCAGATGTCAGGTTCAAAAGCATCACGATGAAGTGAGCCGATGAAGCATTCGCCATTGTTCTTCTTCTTCCCAGCAAAAACGCTCTCTGGTGGAGGACCACCAAACTTTCGCTGGCCAGTGGTGATTGTCAGGTTGTAGCCAGTTTTTGAAATGAGCTCTTGAATTGGCTCGGGATCAGGTGCATGGTAAGACCATTCGATAGGGTCGGCACCGGCTTGCTCACTATCTGAAATGAAGAATGAATCGCATTTTTTTTATTAATTTTTCTTCTATTTTAGATAATTTTTTTTTATCTCTATCTGATTGTCTGTTTTTTGTAAAGTACTTTTTGTAAGTGGTTTGTAAATCGAAAAATGTAAAAATAGGAATAAATTAACAACTTGCTTCACTGAAGCGTAAAGATAAATAAAGTAATTTACCTTGGTTTTGCTGATGGCAAGCGATAATGTTCGCAAAGAACTGGCTGATCTTCTCAATCGGCGCACTTTGGGCGATTCGATCAAGCTCATTGAGTGCCTCCTTGGCGTGCTTTGCATTGAGGTTTTTCAATCGTGTGAGCGCAAACTTGTCGAGAGTCTGGCCGGCGCAGTTCGGATAGGCGAGAATCGATTCCGTCTTCTCTCGAAGCTCAGGATCGAGATAGCCAGCAATATCTTCAGGTAGTTTTGGTCCTCCGTTTTGAGAAGTATTGGAGTTTTCAACTCCGTTTTCAGCTTCGATCTTTATTGGCTCTTCAGCGATGGTTTCATTTTCACCATTGGTTTCAGTAACTGCTTCTGGCTCTCGGGGAGCTTCTTCTTCCTTGACGTCACCCATAGTTGCTTCCGGCTCGACCTTAATAACAAGCATTGAACATGACTTTTGTCGGATATTATAGTGATCTATTTCCATATCAGCACTTACCTTGGGTTCTTCTGTTGGAAGATCCTCTTTGATGTCCATTTTTCACACGCAACCTAGTTACTGAAAAATAGATATTTTGTTAGCTTTTAACACTACAGAAGCAATTTTGAATTTGAAATAAAAGAAAGAATTTCGATTGAAGAAGAATTTTATTTGAAAATGGAATGGTGGATTTTTTGCGGCAGATTTGGATTTATTCCGTTCATTCTTGATTTTTTTGATAAAATGGCGAAATTTTCTCGGCAAACTTTTTTGTAAAACGGATTCGAAGTGATGCAAATTTTGGCTTAACTCGTCGGGTCCAAGAATTTTAGGGTCAAGCTGCAAAAATTTGAACGAAACCTTTAAAATGAAAATTTTCGATTTTGATCACAGCGCGCTAGGTACTTACCAGTTCTCTTCCTTGATTTCAAAATACGCTTCATGATCACTCTAAAAAAGCTCGTTGATAAAAATATTATTCCGCTAATCCGCTGTTATGCGTTTGCAATTTTTTTCCTCCCTTATCGGAATAAAGCGCCTGGGGCACTGTCAAAATTCTTAACTCCTTATCATCAAAAATTTGAACTAACCCTTGCGGGGAAGGAGAGAAATTAGTTTTTTGTTCAAAACAAGACATCGTTTCGGGCTTTCGAAAGTTTATTCCATTTCTGCGATAGTACAGCTAGTCCTCTCGTTATCGTAAATTTCGAAAGGCTCAAACCAAACACAGTGGTAAAGACAGTTAATAATGAGTTCAAAATTAAGCTGATAAGCTGAACCCATTTGAAAAAGTCTGGTCATTGATAGAAATATACTTTTGATGGTAAATAACTTGGAAATGGTAAGTTGACATTTTTTTAGTTCGAGGGTTTTTGTATTCGGAGGCGGCCCGAAGGTAAAAGAAAGAGTTTTGAATCATATTTACAAAAAGTAAGATGGAAATTAGACAAATTGAAACTTATTATCAGTTAGTAAAGTTTTCGTTAAACATAAGTTTAAAAAGAAAAGAAATAAGTTGGATTTAGGAGGTTTTTGCTTGAAAAATTGAGAATGAAAATTTTTTTCATCGTTGAATTCATGTTTCTTGGAAATGTTGATTAGTCTATAAAATGAAGATTTCAGTCAATTGGTCACTAATTCGTTCACTGGTAAGAAAAACTGATCGTACGAATGCTGTGGATAGAAGTTAAGGATAACAAAAAATAATAAAAAGGTCAATAATGTGTAAGTACGTTTTTTTCATCTTGGTCGGGAAAGAAGCAGATAAGGTTTCGAATGAGGGGGAAAATGGGTGCTAGAAGTTTTATAGGTTCTGGTGGAAATTAGACATTTCCTGTTGGTGATTGACTCGTTTTTGCGAGGCTCGGCGAACTGGTTTACGACCACCTCCGTTGTTTCCGCCTTCTCGGCGGACAAGAGGCTTCTTTTCGGGAGCTTTCAGGCGCCACATTACAACCTTGAAAATTTGATTAAAAATTCTGCATACTTCTTTGATTGTTTGAAAAACGCAAGACTTACCACACTGGAGTTGGTTTCCATGCGCTTGAACTTCGTGGATGCAACATATGAAGCTTTGACAGTTTGAACTACAGCATTCATCAAGTTTTTCGCAGCCTTAAATCATTTGGTAGCGATAAAATTAAACTTAAAAAAGTACCTGAATAAGGGAAGTGGCGGAGTCAAGGCCAGAGACGACAAGTTCGCCCGCGATATTTTGTACTTCGGCCTTGACCTTAGCGCACATATTCAACTGATGGCAGTAAAATTTGATCTTGTTGATGTGTGCCATGAGTTCGTTACGCGCCCAGTCTTCCGGACAAGCCTACAACATAGCGTTTCACGCCTGAAAATTTAAGATGGTCAAACCTCGGCGATCTGAGATGCAAGACTCTCGAGCTGGTTTCCCAAATTGGCGATCGACGTTGCCGAGCCGATGACATCGCTTGTGCTCTTCAAAGGACCGGTGCCTCGAGTGAAGTCTGTCATCTGCATCATAACCATACACATCTTCTTAGCCAAGACGATAATATCGTTGGAGGACTCGTCCCACTTGCCAACCTAAAAATGCCATAAACGACCTGTTGGTTTTACAGATTCTTACCTCACGATCCATTTCAGCACGCTGTTCATTGAACTCTTTGATATTTGCGTCAATGACTTCTTTCGCCGGCTCTGGAAGATTTCTAAAAGATTATGAGTATGATTCTTAGTTTGGAATTATTACTTGAATGCTTCTCGGGAGGGATCACGATTGAGAGTGTCCGTGGTCTTGTTAGTTGAAGCATTAGAGTGAGTATCAATATCTGAGTCGATATCTTCGTCGTTCGGATCGCGCATTTGGAGAACTGATCTTCGGACATCGCGAACAGCTTCGTAGACCATTCTTGCGGCCTCTGAATTAATCCGGATTTAAAAAAATATAAAAAAAAAATATTAAATACCAATGAACTCGTTTTCATCAATCTCTTCTGGGGGATCTCTGTCAAGCGCCTCAATAACCGCAGACACTCTCTGGGTGAAAATGGGAGTAATCTCCTCAAGTAGTCTCTCAGTTTCTTCTCGAACTTTGTCTGTGTAAAAGTCTGGCTCGTAGTTGTCCATCTCGGCCATGACGACCTGGTGTACGCGCTGCACGCGTCCTTGAATAGCTCCAGCTGTTCTATCGAGCTGATCGAGTTCTTTTGACTGCAACGCTGCTACGCATTGCGTAACGTCCTCGAGAACATGCGCTTCCGAAACGGCTAAAAAGTCGCCGATCGTGACGATTTCGTCAACAGCGTCAGTCAGGTTCTGCACTTCGCCTTCCCATTTTCGTCTGAAAGCTTCCATATTTTCCTGCGCGATTTCAGAATCTGTTCTTGCTGCAAGAGTGAGTGCCGCATTGATGACTTGGGGACACAGCGTTTCGATTTGATTGCACGCCAACTTGACCATACGCACGCCTTCTTCGTTATTTGACATTGTTGTCGCTAGTTTCGCCACCTCGACAAGCTTCTCGGCATGCTCGCGGAAGACCTGCGCGTATTCCTTAACTTCTTCTTCGTTGCCCTTTTTCGCAGCTTCAATAAGAACCAGCAAGGGCACGGAGGTCTGAAGATAGGTGTCGCTGACGTGATCTACGACGGCCTTTCGGAGTTGCCGCTTGAGATCTTTGTTTTTGACGACCATCGCGTCGATTGCATTTTCCAACATCGCCGATCGATTCGGATTTCCTGAATTGTTGATGTACTCGTTAAGCAGATCCTGGAGCGCCTGTCGGACATTGTTGGCTTCCTCGACGATTCTCTCGCGTCTATCCTCACGCGTGCAGTCCGCGTCGGCCATCAGCGCAGCACCGGAAATGATCCTCTCGAGTTTTTCTTCCAGGCTTGGTCGGACAACGCTTTCTTCGAATTTGAGCGGTGAAAAGTCAATTTGATCTTCGAACGCGTCGAACGCATCTGCCAAGTTGTTGCCCGTGCCATCGCGCGCAGAAAGCGGCCCCGTGCCAGTCACAGCACGCTCGATGCGCTGCATGGCGTCCTGCACTTTTCTAAGCACAAAGTCGCGATTCTGCTTCGCCGCAGCGACCTCGGGATGTTCAAGAGCCGCTTTGGAAGCAGTATAAAGCATCAACGAATTGTCCTTTAGGTCACGTCGAGCCGCAGCGAGCTCATCCCGTCTAGTCGGATCTTTCAAGTCCTTTTGACGGAGACCAGCGGCCGCTTGGAGCTTCGCCACGTCAGAGCCGAATTCTTTGAAAGTTGCGTTCAGCTCGTCTTGTGTGCTAGCTTCTTTCACTTTGCCTAAACTTCCTTTTGCGATTCGCAGCTTCTCCAAAAGTCGCTCTACATCAATCATATCTGCAAGCACGAGCAATCTTGTAACAGCAGAGAGCACTGCACGAGCATGTCGAACAACCTTCTCTCTTTTTTTCGTTTCGAACGGGTCATTGACAAACTCGCCAGCGGAGGATTTTAAACTGGCACCAGAAGTCGCGATTTCTTGAAGAATGCCGTTCATGTCATTTCCTAAAGTGCCGTATTTCGAAGCAATCTGTGAGACTTCATGCCCAACTTGCATAAATCCATCGAGCGCCCTGTCAACAGCCTAATAATGAAAATAAATGATCAAGCTGGAATTCTACGTCAAAAATAATTACCTCAATCAGAACTGCGCCTGATTTCGATTGACCCTTTCGGTAGTTTGATGGCTTTCCGGACACCAATGTTGTGACCTAAAAGTACTGTAAATATATCTGAACAATCGATAAATAGTCAAGTACCTGTTTGACGAGTTGCTCCAACTGCCTCTCAACAGACAGTGTCCTAATTTCAAAATTTTTTGGATCCCACTGGGCGTGGTGCTGCTGTCTCAGCGTCATTTCGATTTTTCTTTATATTTATTTCCTCTCAGAATGATCGTACCAGTCTTAAAAAAAACCGGTTAGTTTGACGCCTTTTTTCAATTCAAAAGATACCGCCCCGTCAGAAATCGATAGCGTCTTTTGAATATTGCAAATTTGGAGAAGGATAATGTGAGTAATAAGACTCCACAGGGAAAAGAAAAAATATAAATTTAAGCTTGTAAAAGAATTTTTCTCAAAATATTTTGGATAAAAGGAAATTTAATACTTTTAACAAAAGTCGGCCACGAGCTTCTCTTTTTTGTCTCCCATCGCTGTAGTATTTTTCAAGAAAGGTGCGAATTTATAATTCTGTTTCAACGCGGCGCAAAACGGAAGTACAAATTCATCTTTTTAAAAACTCGCCACTGGCAGGTTGGGTATATTTTCTGCCATCTGCTCCAAAGCCCTGGAGAAAATGGCTAATTAAAAGTTCGAGCTAATAGGCAAACGCGCACGAGAAATCCGATAACCAGCGCCGTTAGGCCGTGTTTTTTAAAATGTCAAAGCCAGATTTAAATACCTATTTGAACATGATTTAAAAAAGGCTGCTCCTCTGACTCGCAATATTACAAAAACGCGTTTGACTTTTTGGCATTTGTTCTTACAAATTCTAATGTATACCAAGTGCGCATTCACAAAACGCAAATTTGAACAGTTCCCCACGTAAGAATATCTCCTTCTTATTCATCCTGGTGAGCTTCTCTAGCTTCTTTTAGCTGCTGAAAAGCAAAAAACTTGGTCCAATTTGCTAATCCAAGGTGAGCTAAAACACCTTGTAAAGCTAACACGGGTCCTTAAAAAATATAAAAAAGGAAAAGAATAAAACAGTAACATGTTCTTTGAAACCTAAATAATCGAATCCGATCGAAAAATTATGGAAAAATTACGAATAGTCTATAAGAAAAAAAAATCTGAATAAAAATGCGGAAATAGGTCATAACAGAACGTCTATTATAAGGATAAACTGATTCAAATCCTGTCACAGATGGGAGAGAATTCACATCCTGGTATGTAAGAAATATGTAACGTCGAGTAAGAAAAGCCGGATTTACAGCATTAAAAGCGTCGGAAAACTCGCTGCTCATGACAGTTCATTTGAAATTTCGTCCACAAAATAACAAAAATGAAGATTTCCATCCTTGTTTATGTTTTACTGCAATTTTGTGAAGGATCATTTTGCCGATACGACTACTGTAGCGCCTGTAAAATTCTGCAACTGAAAAATCTGGCTTCTCAACAGAAAATTTGTGGCTTTCTCCAAAAAACAGTTGCTGTAAAGTTTACTTCGATGCAAGTGTGAAACTGATGTCCCAACTGTAAATAAATCTAACGTGATTTTAGAATTACTATGATAGCGTTCTTCGTTAATTTTTCTTCCATAAAACCTCTTTTTAGTAAAAGTGCAATTAGCGGATTTGCCAATGTAAGGCATGAAAGAAGCATCGTTTGAAAAATTATGTGAAAAGTGAATCCATGTTTGTATGAATCAAGCATTACCTA
>Ga0115008_10003049_pt1 | contig 13857 bp, 6 predicted proteins | sample FraStrMetagenome_FD_87164 | JGI IMG/M metagenome (GOLD analysis project Ga0115008, IMG submission 87164) | Marine eukaryotic phytoplankton communities from Arctic Ocean - Fram Strait ARC3M Metagenome | ecosystem: Environmental > Aquatic > Marine > Oceanic | place: Fram Strait | collected 2012-06-18
AGAGAAGAAATGACAACAAACAGTAGACAAGCAGAGGACAATAATGTCGTTGACATTCGTCGTCTAGCTGGATTAAATTAAGGAGATAATTATGTCAGAACTACTAGAAAGTCGCTGGCAGGAAACCAAAGGCGCACTTCTTGAAGGCTTAAACGGCAACAAGAAAAGCGTGATGGCTGCTACACTTGAGAATACTCGTAAGTATTTGTCTGAGAGTGCAACAGCTGGTGCAAGTTCCGCCGGTAACGTCGCAACCTTAAATCGTGTGATCCTTCCAGTGATCAGACGTGTAATGCCAACCGTTATTGCTAACGAGTTAGTTGGTGTACAACCTATGACTGGACCAGTTGGTCAAATCCACACATTGAGAGTACGTTATGCAGATGCAGTAAACTCAACTAATGGTACAGATACAACAGCTGGTGACGAGGCGTTAAGCCCATTCAAGATTGCAGAAGCCTACTCAGGTGCTTTAGATGATAAAGCAGCTAGTACTTCAGCATTAGAAGGCTCAGCTGGAAACAGACTAAGCATTCAAATCTTGAAGCAAACTGTAGAAGCTAAATCCAGAAAGCTATCAGCTAGATGGACTTTTGAAGCTGCTCAGGATGCACAATCACAGCACGGTATTGATGTTGAAGCAGAGATTATGGCTGCATTAGCACAAGAAATTACTGCTGAGATCGACCAAGAAGTAATTGCTAGTCTTTACAGCCTAGCAGGTGCAGCTGAGTCAGATGTTCAATATGATCAATCAGGTGTTAGCGGAACAGCTACATTTGTTGGTGATGAACATGCGGCATTAGCTGTTATGATTAACCGAGCAAGCAACAAAATTGCTCAGCGTACACGTCGTGGCGCTAGTAACTTTGCTGTTGTTTCACCACATACCTTAACAGTATTACAAAGTGCTACTACTTCAGCGTTCGCAAGAACAACTGAAGGTTCTTTTGAAGCACCTACTAATACTAAGCTAGTTGGTACATTAAACAATGCAATGAAAGTATATGTTAACACATACGCTTCAGACGCAACTGATGTATTAGTTGGTTATAAAGGTTCAAGTGAATCAGATGCTGCTGCATTCTACTGCCCATATATTCCATTAATGAGCAGTGGTGTTGTACTTGACCCAGACACATTCGAACCTGTTGTGAGCTTCATGACACGTTATGGATATGTTGAGTTAAACAACACAGCTTCATCGCTTGGTAACGCAGCTGATTACTTGGCACGTGTAAGCGTAGCTAACGTAAGCTTCAGCTAAGTTTAGACTTAGTAAAAGCGTAAAAGCACTAAAGGGCTCCTTAGGGGGCCCTTTTTTTATGACTAAAAAATTACTATCCGGCTTTTCTCTTATTTGATAAATACTATTGTCGTAAATCGTGCTGCACAACGCAGACTTATGCAGAATTGACCCACTGCGTATTACATAGAACGTAAACTATTAAGGAGAAAAAAATGGGACGTCCAGTAAATAAAAAGAACTTCGGTACACCAGGTGATGGAACAAACTTTACAGTAAATTGTCAAGTTGCATCTAACGCAGAATCAGAAGAAGGTTACATACTTTCACAAAGATCTGTAAATAAATTCAAAGTTGACGATGCGAAAGCAGGCGGCGGCAACGTAGGTATATGTACACTAGTTGATGTAGCATCTGGAGCACTAGGTGCTAACCAAATGTCAATTCAAGGAACATTATCCGGCGGTGGCGGTGGACAAGTAAGAATTGCAAAACTTTACAATAGAACTTGTAGAGATTTCAACAACGTCCGTTACACTTGGGCTATACAGAACGATTCTACAGAAACTATTATGGTACTGACAGCAATCTAATTTAATTAGGGGAGTGTAATATCTCCCCTAGTTTTATAGAACAGGAAAACATTAAATGGCAAGATATTCTAAAATAGACGGTAATTATGTACTAGCTGTTACAGACGGCGGAGAGATAAAACTTGACGTAGGTCCAAACTCCGGTGGCGGCATTGTTAGAATTACAGGCGACTTAGTTGTCGAGGGTGATACTACAACTGTATCAACAGCTGAATTACAAATTGAAGATAGGATTATTACTCTTAATAAAACAGCATCTGCAATAAGTGCTGTTCCAGGTAGAGTAGCAGGACTAGAAGTCTACAGAGGATCATCAGACGAAGTATATTTTGTATTTGATGAAGATGTTGAAAATGGACCAGGTAACTCATTAGGTTACGGTGCATGGGCAGCTAGAAAAATTGTTCCGTCAACATCAGGCTCAACACTATTAGGAATACAAACACATAGTATTGACACTAAGGGAGCAAGTTTATTTCTTATTAATCAAGGCAGTGGCGGCATTGTTACTGTTGAAGGTTGTGTTGACTATCAAGAAAGTATTTTTCCTTATGTGACACCAGGTAGCACTAACATTAATGTTGATGCCGCAATTACAAAACCAGATGGACTTGTAAATGCACAAGGTGTAGCAGATTACACAGCATCATTCTTCCAAGGTAAATTCCAGGATAAAATTTCAGAAGGCACAACTACAAAAACATCTGTAGAAGTGTTTGACTTAGAAGTTGCTGGCGCACTTGATGTAAGCGATGTAGGTTATCGTGCTGCAAGCGCAATTGAATTTGAAATAGACGGTGGTATAGTAAGTAAATTCTTTGCTACTAAAGTTCAACTACAACACATTGAAATAGACGATACAACAATTTCAACTACATCAGCAGCTGACTTGGTAATAAAAGCACCAGGTCCTAACAGTGTAAGAATAGATGATGTATTGCATTTAACACCAGGCCCGTTTGATAACGATGCTAACTTAGGTGTTGATGCTGATACAACAAAACCTGACTACCCAACATCGGGAATTAAAGTGTATGCCGATACCGAATCAGCAGGTGGTACTGGCTTACATTTTGTAAATAGTAATAACAAAGCAGACGAAGTAATTAGTCGTAACAGAGCTATATTATATTCGATGATATTTTAGAGGATAAGAAATGGCAATACATAATGTAGAAATTGGTAGCGATCATGATGGAAACGGCCGTACTAGCCTATTACCAGATAGTAACCCAGGCGGAGCAGCAGACTACCGTGTTCCAGTAGGAAAGTCATGGGCGATTACAACGATCATGTTTTGTAACACAGGAATAGCAGATCCTGATACACCAAATAGTGATTTAACATTTTTAAGTTTACACTTAGTAAAAGGTGGAGACCCTGCAGGTGATAAGAACATGGTTCTTAACGCTATACCTATTCCAGGTGGCGAAACATTTACATTCGACACTGAAAAGATAATTTTAGAACAAAATGACTTAGTATATGCAATTACTACATCCCCAGAAGTTATCAGCGCAACAATTAGTTATTTGGAAGTCTAATGAGATATATACGTAGGCAAAGTACAAACGCAAGAGGACTTGTTGGAAAAGGTGTTAACTACACTGTCGACGACGAAGTAAGACTTGATAGTGCTAAAGCTGTACTAGTACCAAAAGGTTCTACAGCAGAGCGTCCTACCTATCCAACTAACGGCCATTTACGCTATAACACAGATACAAATGCATTTGAACAGTACGAAGCAGATTCATGGCGTGGAACAAGATATGCAGAACCAGTGCGTGTTGGTATTAAAGTACAGACATTAGGTCTTGGTGATGCATCAGAACAGTTCTTTGGTGTATTAGATAGTGGAGACGCAAACTTTCCAATTCCAGTAGCTCCACAAAACGTTTTAGTATTTGTTGAAAACGTTTTCCAACTTCCGAGTAATGAACACGGTGTTGGTGGTAACTACGATGTAATACAAAACCCAGCAGGTAAACCAGCAGGCTGGTACATTTATTTCAGCGAAGCTCCTCCAGTAGGCAAGCCAGTTACAGTTATTCATAACTTCGACAAATAACTTTTACGCTAAATACTGCATATAAGGGATTAATCGTAGTATGGCACAACTCGGCAGAATTTCAGGGCAAATATTAAAAGACAACCTTTTACGTGAAGGTGTTGACATTGCCTTTGAAACAGATTTACTTTACATTGATGTAAACAATGATAGGCTTGGTGTTAACACCAATACTCCATCTCACGATTTACAAGTTGCTGGAACTTTAAGATCACCTAATCTTATAGCAACTACATCATTGCTTTCAGGCAATTTAAATGTAACCCCAAATGGAAATATTACTCCTACTGTAGGAAACATATACTTTGCTCCTACACGAAGTGTTGTAGTACCGTCTACATTAAACACTCCTGATATAAGAATAAGCAACAACTTTATTAGCACAAACACTGCTAATAGAAACTTAGAACTTCGACCTAATGGTGTAGGTTCTGTAGATGCAGAAGGATTGTTAGTAAATGCAAATTTACATGCAACTGGCGACATCACAGCAGATGGAAACATTATACTAGGTAGCGGCGATGATGATAATATTACATTTAATGCAGATGTAATTAGTAATATTATTCCAAATACACACGATACATTTGACCTAGGTGAAACAAATAAAGTATGGAACAACTTATATACTAAACTAATTAACGGCCAGAATGTAGGAGTTCAAGGTGCATTAATATCTGGTGTTAATCCATTTTTAGATGTAGGTAATAGCTATTACGTTACTAAGAACGGAAGTGATTCAAATGCAGGATTACACACTTACGAATCTTTCCTAACACTAAAGTATGCGTGTTCACAAGCGTCAGCAGGCGATACAATTATTGTATTTGCAGGAGAATACGAAGAAGTATTGCCGATCACAGTACCAGCTGGTGTTACTATTAAAGGTAACGATTTTAGAAATACAATCATTAAACCAACTGTGGCAACTAATGACAACGATGTATTTTTATTAAATGGCGAAACGTCTATTGTACATCTTACTATTAAAGACTTTTACTATAATAGTACCACTAATGAAGGACATGCTTTTAGGTTTGCACCTAGCACATCAGTTACTTCTCGTAGCCCATACTTACAAGACATCACAGTAATAACAAAAGGCTCAACAGTAAGCGCAAGTGATCCAAGAGGGTTTGCTGCCGGTGATGCAGGCAAGGGTGCATTAATTGATGGCGCGGCAGTATTAAGTTCAAGTCAAGAAGCAAGTATGTTATTCCATAGTTGTACATTTATAACTCCTGGTGTAGATAGTATTACAATGACAAACGGTGTTAGAGTTGAATGGCTAAATTCATTTACATACTTTGCAAATAGAGGATTATATGCTGTTAATGGTGTAACAGGACATCAAAGTACAGATGGAAGCACACTTAAATATGGTGCTGAATTACGTTCAATTGGCTCAGCTAATGTATACGGCAACTATGGTGTAGTAGCAGATGGTGCCGATTGTTTAATGTACTTAATTCAACATAACTTTGGCTATATTGGAACAGGAAAAGACGTTACTAATGATACTGGACTTGCGCTACAAGCACGAGAAGTTTCGCAATTAAATTCAGGAAAAATATATTACAGTTCAACTGACCATTTAGGAAACTTTAGAATTGGTGACTCGTTCTTTGTAGACTTTGAAAATGGAAGTACAACTGTTGACCTTGATGCATTAACAGCAAATGCACTAAGAGGCTTAACAGTTACAACAGGTGAAGTATCAACTGTACTTGCAGGAACTTCTGTAACAACAGGCAATTTAAGACTCTTAGGTAACGACATTACGTCCTTCCAAGGAGATATTATTATTGCTTCAAACTCCGGCGAAATTAATTTAACTGGGAATACTTCGATAGATAATGATTTATCTGTTACAGGTAATTTAAGTTTTGATGGATCATTAAACTTATTAGGTAATGAAAGTACAGATACTTTAAACTTTAATGTAGACTTTGATCAAGACTTTAATCCTCATTCAACAGGCAATTTTGATTTAGGTAAAGCAAACAAACTTTGGAACACTGTATACACATCTGCAGCTGATGTCCAAAATATTAGAATACAAGATAATTTCATTACTACAGTCAACTCTAATGACTCTTTAGAGCTAAGAGCACACAGTACAGGCAAAGTTTTAATACCTGGTAACAATGTACAAATAAACAACGATCACGCTGTAAACGGGCTTACAACGCTGTCTACGACGGGTATTACCGGCACACTAACCCATGCTGGAAACTATACACAAACTGGTAATACATCAGTAACTGGTAACTCAACAGTTAGTGGATATATTGACGTATCTGGACAAGCACAGTTTGAAGAAATATTAGTTGATGACAACTTTATTACAACAACAACATCAAACACTAATTTAGAACTTCGTGTAAATGGTGTTGGTATGATTTCTATACCAACTAACAATGTTACTATACAAAATGACTTAACTGTAAGTAGCGATATTGGTACTACAGACAATATTCAAGTAACTAACGACACTGAGTTTAACCGTGCAAACGTAAGTGACATTGATATTAATCAAAATTATATTCAGACTAACAATGCAAATAAAGATTTAGATTTACGTGCAACTGGCAAAATTATAATCAACGATGACGCTAGTATTACACAAAATCTTAGTTTACTTAGTAGCATTGGACAGTTTGATAATACAACTGTTAACGGAACTATTGCACATACCGGAGTACGCACACATACTGGTGATTATAGTTTATCAGGAGAACTACTTACTAATCAATTTAGATTCGAAGATAACTTTATTACAACTAAAACAGGTAATACTAACTTTGATCTACGTGCAAGCGGCAGTGGGGAAATAATAGTACCTAGTAACACATTACGCATAACAAATAACTTAACAGTAAGTACCATAACCGATGTTGATGCTACAACATTGACTGGAACACTTACAGTAAACGCTCCCTACAACCAAACTGGCGATGTTATTATTACAGGAGCAACAGAACTAAACAGCACAATTTCTATAAATGCTAATAAGATAGAAACTATAGTATCAAATGCAGATTTAGACATACGTGCAACTGGCACAGGTGAAGTACGTGTACCATTTAATAATACTGTAATTAGTAATGACTTAACGGTTAATGGCACAACCACACTTAATGGATCGTATACTGTAAACGGTGTAATGACACATGTAGGCGATATTAATCAACAAGGTAACTTTGATCTTAGTGGTGAACTTATTAGTGATGAGTTAAAAATTGAAGACAACTTTATTACAACAGTTACGTCAAATAGCGACTTAGAACTAAGAGCGCACGGCTCCGGCGATATTAATGTACAAAATAATGATGTAACACTTGCTCAAGACTTAACTGTTTCTGCATTAACAAATTTACAAGCAACTGATATAACTGGATTACTTACACAAGTAGGTAATAGAAATCAAGTTGGAAACTATTCCTTATCAGGAGAATTTAAAGGTACTGAAATCTTAATTGAAGATAACTTTATTACAACTACAACAGGTAATACTAACTTAGAATTAAGATCAGCTTCTAGTCCAATTACTATTAATGACGGGTTACAAGTAGACAATGCATTAACTGTAATTGGTAATTCTGTATTAACAAATACTGGGATTACTGGACTTATTACACTTAATGGACAGTGGGCACAGACTGGTAATGTAACAGTTACAGGTGTTGTAGATGTTGATGATATAAAACTATCTACAACAGCAAGTAACCCAACAATCGAAACAGTAGTATCAAATGCAGACTTAGAACTTCTTGCTAATGGTAGTGGTAGAGTTAACTTTGCATTCAATGATGTTGACTTTGATCAAGACTTAACAGTAAATGGCATTTCTACTTTTGGTATAGATATTAATGTATCTGAAGTAAATGTTAATGGTACACTAACACACGCCGGTAACTATGCACAAACTGGCAACAGGACTATTACTGGTAACTTAACTGGAACACAGGATTTAAATGTAGGTTCGCAAGCACAGTTTGAAGAAATATTGTTTGCCGGCAATGTTATATCAACTACAAACACTAATGCAGACTTAGAGTTACGTACAAGCGGCACAGGTGATATTGTTTCTCAAAATAGAATCAACGTTAATAATGATTTATTCGCGGCAAGTATTACTACAGGCGACATTAATGTAACACAAGATATCGATCTTGACGATATTGTTGTTAACAGTAACAACATACAAATAAACGAAAACTATATTGAAACTACTATTTCAAATAGTAATTTAGAATTAAGAGCAGACAACTCCGGAAGTGTTATACTCCAAGAAGATGTGTCCATTACTAATGACTTAACAGTTAACGGAATATCAACGTTACAAACTACTAATGTTACAGGCACATTAACTCGTGTAGGTAATACTGTGCAAACAGGAAACGCTGTTGTTACAGGTGACTTAACAGTAACACAAGATCTAAATATTAATGCTAGAGTAGAATTTGAAGAAATTGTTATTGATGATAATATTATTACAACAAAATCTTCAAACAGTAATTTAGAATTAAAAGCGGCAGGATCAGGAAGTATTATTATTCCTAATAACAATGTAACTGTAAGTCAAAACATGTCAGTAGGAACACTTAATTCTACAGGTATTACAATTAATGATTCGTTTGCATTAGAAAATATGGTTAGTAGTACTGACATTGATATTTTTGATAATGTTATTACAACTACAAATTCAAACAGTGATTTAGAATTACGTGCTAATGGCACCGGATCAATATACTTACAAGATTTAGAATTTAATACAGCTACTATATCATCTGAAGCAGGTATTACTTTACAAGCACCTAACTTGCTCATTAGTAGTACTGGAGCATTTCAAATTCCAGTAGGTACTGTTGGCGAGATATTATTAGCATCAGCATCAGACTCAATAGACGGCGGAACAGCCTCGATAACAGGAGCAATAATATCAGGTGGTAATGCATCTACAGTGTTTGTGCCAGCAGATGTTATTTACAATGCAGCAGGTGCAGCAACAGGTGGAAGTAACTTAGGCGAAATTGGCACGTTACGATATAACACTACAGATAATGCATATGAAGGATTTAATCAATCAGTATTAACATTAGGACAAATTACGTCTGATAACAGAAATACTAGTGTAAGTGTACATCCTACAAATGATACTATAACATTTATTGCAAACAATTCAAGTGTGGGTACTATTGACTCTACTGGATTGCATGTGAATGAAATACAAGTTGATGATATCAACATAGCAAATAATGTTATTTCAACAGCTAATACTAATGCTGATTTAGACTTAGTAGCACACGGTACTGGTAATATAAAATTAGAAAATGTAGAGTTTGATTTAAACTTCCTTGACATCGACGTTATCGGCGGTACTGGTACACATATTGTTGTATTCCCCGGTAATAGAGCTGTTAAATTTCCATCGGGTACTACAGCACAGCGTCCTGCATCTCCAGTAGTTGGGCAAACACGACACAATAGTACACTAAACGAATTAGAAGTTTGGATTGGCACCAAGTGGCAAAATGCTGCTGGTGAGTTTGAAGCTGTAACACAACAAGAGATGGAAGATGAAGCTCTTGTACAGACTCTAATCTACGGCTAACAATACCCTTTTAACCTTAATTGATAAATACTATTAATGCAAGTACAGCGACCATTGTACTGCAGGTACAAACTGTGGTTAGCCAGCAAAGATCTTTTTAAAGATGAAAATTCGGCTAGAGGGACAGGATCCCCGTTAAAGGAGAAAAGATGGCTGTAGGTCGCATATCAGGTCCGCTTTTGAAGTCCAATCTCATACGTAATGGTGTGGATTTGGCCTTTGAGACAGACTTATTATATCTAGATGTAAACAATCAGCGTATCGGTGTTAGAACCGCATCACCAAGTCATGATCTCGACATTAACGGGACTACACGATCAACTAATTTAATTATAGATACACTAGCAACAATAGGCGATGTGTCTATTAGTGGAAACACTATTCAAACAGCTGGTGACTTAAACTTAGTTACTGTTGGTTCAGATTCCGTTGTTTATCAAACACGTTTAGAAGTAAACGGCATAGGTATTGATGACAACACAATTAGCACACTTAATTCAAATGCAAACTTAGAACTTCGTCCTAACGGAAATGGTACTGTCGAAATATTTGCCAATACTAATGTTACAGGTAATATACATGCGACTGGTAACATAACAGCAGACGGTAATATAGTTTTAGGTAATGATGCTACAGATAGTATCAACTTTAATGCAGATGTAAACAGTAACATTATTCCAGACACAACTGAACTATATGACTTAGGATCACCAAGTCAAAGATGGCGAGATGTTAGAGTAAAAAATCTAGTTGCTGATACAATTGACACCGGCGACTTAATAATTCAAGGTGTTGATTTAAGTACTCGACCAGGAAATTCATATTTTGTTTCAACTAATGGTAGTAACACAGCAACAGGTACACATCAACAAGATCCGTTTTTAACACTAGACCATGCTGTGACTGTTGCAACAGCAGGCGATACTATTCACATTTATCCAGGAACATACGAAGAAACGTTTCCAATAACTGTGCCTGCAGGAGTAACAATTAAGGGTGAAAATATTCGCTCTGTATTTTTGCACCCACCAAGTTCAAATAATTCACAGGATTGTTTCTTACTTAACGGTGAAACAACTATACAAGATTTAACAATTGGTAACTTCTATTACGACTCTGGTAACAATACTGGACATGCGTTTAGATTTGCACCAAACATGAACGTAACATCAAGAAGCCCATATATTAAAAATATAACTGTAATAACAAAAGGCTCAGTAACAACAGCAGAAGATCCAAGAGGGTTTAATGAAGGCGATGCAGGGCGTGGTGGTTATTTTGACGGTGCAGCTGTAAATGCTAGTTCTAAAGAAGCAAGCATATTATTTCATTCAGCAACATTTATTACTCCAGGTGTAGATGCAATATCAGCAACCAACGGTATTAGAATGGAGTGGTTAAACTCCTTTACATATTTTGCAAATAAATCAGTTCACGCTTTTGATAGCAATGCAGGTCTTTATAACGATGGTAAAACACGAGTACGTCTAGGCGGAATAAGTGGAACATTTGCTGCAGGAAATACAATTACATTTACATCAACTGATAGTTCATCAGTAGCAACAGCAACCGTAGAAAGTATTGAAGGTAATACTATCGTTGTTGATGGCAAGTTTACAGGACTACAAGGGTTTGATACAACACCGGCAACTATAGCAAACGGTTCAGGCGCGACTGCAACTAGTATCGAAAACTATGATCTAAAAGACTTTGGTGCAGAAATACGTATGATTGGTTCTGCAAGCGTTTATGGTAATTATGGACTTTATGGCAACGGCCCGGGTGTTATTGTTTATGCTATCGGACACAATTTAGCATACATTGGTAACGGTAAAGAAGTTACAAACGATGCAGGAACAGTAATTCAAGACAACGAAGTTACAGAATTAAATGATGCTAAGATTAGATATAACTCAGTTGACCATCAAGGTGACTTTAGAGTTGGAGATTTATTCTTCGTAGATCAACAAACAGGTACAGTAGACTTTACAGTTTCAGACTTTACAATTAACACAGCAAACGGTGTATCATTTATAGATGGCGGCGGAACTACATTTGTTGATGGGACTAAAATTGAAACAGGTAATTTTAGAATAAGTGGAAACACAGTAGAATCCTTAACAGGCGCTGTTAACTTAACAGCCGCTAACAATATAATTAATTTAAACGACAATGTTAATATTACTGGAAACTTAGATGTAACAGGTAACGTTACAATTGGCGGCAATATTACAATTGGCGACGATGCAAACGATACTATACAAATTGTTGCTGGCATCGATAGTGACATTACTCCTAGCGTTACAAGTACATATAACTTAGGTACAGATGCGTTACGTTGGAACAATATAAATGTTAATAGAGCTGTTATTGACGATATTACAATTGAAACAAACTTTATTACTACTACAGTTTCAAACGCAGACTTAGAATTACGTGCTAGTGGCACAGGTAAAATACTTGTACCAGACAACAATGTACAGATTGACAATGACTTAACTGTAAGTGGCACAACTACGTTACAAGGTACAAATATTACCGGTACAATTACACACGTAGGTAATTACACACAAACTGGTAATTCAAACATTACTGGTAATTTAACTATTACAGAAAAGTTAGATGTTTCGCAATACGCACAGTTTGAAGAAATATTAATTGATGATAATTTTATCACTACAACTACAAGTAATGCAAACTTAGAGTTACGTGCAAATGGCACAGGACAAATAGTTGTTCCTAGTGCAAATGTTACTATTACTAATAACTTAACTGTTAACGGTACTGTACTTGCTGACAACTTAACTACAACAGGCTTAATTACTTCAGATAGTTTTAGCACTGGTGACATCTTAATTGATGATAACATCATTCGCACTACAACATCAAATAGTAATTTAGAGTTGAGAGCTAATGGATCAGGTAAAGTTATTGTACCAAGTAATAATGTTGATATAACAGGAACACTTGATGTTACTGGATTAACAACTACAAACGATCTAACAATTAATGGCGCATTAACACATGTTGGTAACGTTGCACAAACTGGTAATTATTCTATTGCTGGAACTTGGGACAACGGCGAATTACAAGTTAGTGGAAATGTAATAGAAACAACAACTAGTAATGCAAACTTAGAGCTACGTGCTAGTGGCACAGGCCAAGTATTAATTCCAAACAACAATGTTACTGTAACTAATAACTTAACTGTTGACGGAGTAACTGATTTACAAGCAACAACAATTAACGGAATAGTTACACATACAGGTAACCATGTACAAAACGGTAACTTAACAATTACTGGAATGCTTGAAGTTGATGACATTGAGATTGCTGGCAATACTATTCAAGCTGCATCTAATGACACAGATTTACAATTACAGGCAAACGGAACTGGCGAAATAGTTGTTCCAACAAGTGATGTAGTTTTAAGTCAAAACTTAACTGTTAACGGAACAACTACTTTACAAGATACTAGTGTTACTGGAACGCTTACTCATGTAGGTGACAGAGTACATACAGGTAACTTTAATATTGGCGGCACATTTACCAATGGCACTATAAAAATTGATGATAACTTTATTACTACTACAGTCTCAAATGCAGACTTAGAGCTACGTGCTAGTGGCACAGGTGAAGTTACTGTACAAAGCAATGATGTTGTATTTGGACAAGCATTAACAGTAAGCGGTGCAACAGATTTACAAGCAACTACAATAACTGGAACAATTACTCACGCAGGAAATGTTACACAAACAGGTAACCTAAACTTAACAGGTGACTTTGATAATGGTAACGTAAGCATAGCTGCAAATGTAATTCGAACTACTGATAGTAATGCAGATTTAGAGTTACGTGCTAACGGGTCTGGCAAAATACTTGTACCAAATAACGATGTTGATGTTACCGGTACACTTGATGTTACTGGAACAACGACACTAGGTAATACTAATATTACTGGAATAGTAACCCATGTTGGTAATGCAAATATTACAGGTAACTATGATATTACAGGACAGTTGAATGTTGATGCTTTAAGTTTCGACACTAATAGAATTTTTACAACTACATTAAATGCAGATCTTATATTACAAGCAAATAACAATGGTAAAGTTCTTGTACCAAACAACGATGTTTTAATTGAAGAAAACTTAACAGTTGACATTGGTACAACATTAAAAGATACAAATATTACAGGAACAGTTACACATGTTGGTGTATATACACAAACTGGTAACTCAACAATAACTGGTGATGTCACAGTAACACAAGATTTAGATATTACAGGTTCAGCACAGTTTGAAGAAATATTAGTTGACGACAACTTTATTAC
>Ga0115008_10003053_pt1 | contig 13840 bp, 10 predicted proteins | sample FraStrMetagenome_FD_87164 | JGI IMG/M metagenome (GOLD analysis project Ga0115008, IMG submission 87164) | Marine eukaryotic phytoplankton communities from Arctic Ocean - Fram Strait ARC3M Metagenome | ecosystem: Environmental > Aquatic > Marine > Oceanic | place: Fram Strait | collected...
ATAAGGTCCCGATAGATTGATGACGTAGGGAAAACCAGAAGAATTAAAAGTAACTTATAATTTTTACACCTTGTTAAATTCAACACTAGAATTATTCGAATGTCGTTTTATTCCATGAACCGCTAAAATTAAATGTAGGACAGCTGTTTTTAATTTTAAATAGAAATAATGTGTACTATTTGATCACAGTCTTTGACCGCATTATATATATGTAATCAGCCGGCTAATGCCGTTTCTTCTGGGTTCTCGTTATTTTAAGTCTAAGAATAATTTTGTTTTCAACCAATATAGTCTTATGAAATGATTACTTGACTTTAATTACTTATTGGAAAATATATTCGAAAGATACTTAGCGCAAAAAGATTTTGTTTCGTATGTAAGTTTTGTAAAATCCAAATAGCTTAAAAATTATGCATGTGCACTTAAAGATTTGAGGTTTTCACTTTTTAACAAACCGGTACAAAACAACACATATTTACTCATAATTAGAGGACAGAAAGAAAATGGGGCAAGGAACGTCTAAGGATGAAACTCCATCACAAGATTTGGCTGTGAATGGAATCTTACCAATCGGAAGCGAGAAATGTGAAGATTTTACCTACAGTGAGGCTCAGGAAGAAGAAGAAATTGAAGGAGTTGTTAACCTACTTGAAGAAGTTGGAAAAGAGTCTGAAAATCTTGAACAGGAAGACTCAGAAGCTAAACCAAGCCCAAAGCCATCTAATGGCAATGGTTTATCTACCATGAGCATAGGTAATGTCATCCAACATAAACCATCCATCGAGTGGACAGGTGTCACACCTGATGAGACACAATTGTGTGCTGCAGTTTCTGGTCAAATCTATTTTTCTACAAAAAAAGATGATTTTAACTTGAATAAAGAAGGCGTAATCGCGGAGTGCATTCGTCTTGATCTGAACGGAGATCAGCTTAAGGAAACCACCCCTCGTTTTGCTATCTGTGTGACAGGTGAAACGAAGAAGATGATCTTAGGGATCCGTGGTTCATCGACTTTAATGGATTTTATCATGGATATTGCTTTTGCGCCAATGGCCAATCGTGCGTGGCACCACACGGCCCCTGCACTCCGTGTGCATGGAGGCTTTAGTTCCTATGTAGAAAACTTTCTTGCAAGAAATGAAGATTATATTTTGGAAGAAATTAGGTCCCGTGGTATCACAGAAATTATCTGTACTGGACATAGTCTTGGAGGGGGAGCTGCACAAATTCTGCAATGTTTCCTGGAAGGACAAATGCAAACTGTCGGTAATAGGTGGAATGCTTTACTAGGCAAGGTCCATGTACGTTCTGTTTCTTTTTCGGGTGTTATGACGATGTACAATGATGATAAGAATGATGCAAGCACTCAAAACTTCATTTACAAAATTGGATCGAACTCGACAAACATTATTTTCAAAGGCGATATGTAAGTCACATGATTGTTGGATTATGTCTTCATGAATAATTCTTGTAACTTATGGAAGTGTATTTTGCTTTCTTTTTAAGTGTTCCGCATGCGTTCGGAAATTGGGTTTTCATTCAAGAATGTATCAAGGCAGTCGTTAAGTATGACAAAAATGCGAAGCTCCCACCTGTCATTCGAAGGTTCGTTAGAGTATCAAGACTTCTAAAAATATTGAAGGACCTTAAAGAGGATAAAAAAGATCTGGTTAAAGTTATGCAGGGCTTGCGTCACCCTGGAACAATTGTCTATTATGATAATGTGAGAGATACACCAACCCTTCATTTCGATAAGGGCCCTGGTGTAAATCTGACTGAAACTTCAGAGACAAAACTCCTTCGTCAAATTCGTTTCACAGCTAAAGGCAAAGGATTGATGGAAATGATTGGAGACCATCACAATTTCCTCGTTCGAGGACCAGGTCTAGCTTACAATATTCCAGCAGACAAAGTGTATAAAAATGGCACAAGGACTTAAAGTTCCATTTTTCTATATAAATGTCGGTTTGCAAAGATTCAGAATTTTCAATTTATGTTTTGTCTTCATTTCTCATGACGAAAATAAAAAGAATAAAGATAAATAAGCATTGCATTTTTAATCCATCAATGATAACATGCTCAAGGTATTGGATATTTATGACTGAAATAGTGCATAAAGTGTTTCAAAGGAAATCATTAGTTTTATCATCTACATTTTTGTAAAATTGATGCAAAAGATCGTTTGAGCATGATTCTCTAGCATGAGTTATTCCTGTACTTGACAAGATGTAGAATCTATACGACGAAATTATTATTATTATGAAAGATTCTTTTCACGAATCAAGATACAAACAAGACCCCATTGTGGAGTATCTTGGATCTTGATTAGAATAGTAAATTGTTATTCTTATATTCATACAATTATGGCCGAGTTAAATCAAGTTGTCAATGATCCAAGCTTCATTGTGGAACTCGCTGTAGGCGATCCATCTCCAGATCTAAGCCCACAACCACGTGGCTCCGGGATTGTCATGTCAAAACTCTATTATGACAATGTGAAAAGATTCATCATGAAGAAAGCACATATGTCACGTGAAGATGTCCGAATAATTGACAGTGAATCTGGTCAAGTTCTTCTCGTAAGCCATCATCCAGGAAAAAATCCCTATGACGATTTTGATCCATTGGGCTTGACTAACAATGATGCTGTGTATGCTCAAAATGGAGGAGAATGGGAATCAGTATGTGATGTATCATCAAGGCTTCATGGTATGCCAAGCTTTAAAATTCGTCCAAAGGCTTTAAGTCGACATGGGAGACAATATATCAAACGTCAAAATGATGATATAATTATGAACATTGGAAAAATGGGCAAATTGAAATCTCAAAGTCTACGTCCTCATTTTACGGTAGGTGAGGGAAAGGATGGTGATGTAATTTACACCATTGTGGCTGATATGATGGGTCGCACATTCACAATCACGAATGAAAGAGATGAGATTGTGGCACAGGTTGCCAAAACATCGAAAGCTCTAATTTTGACGGTACGTATCCAAAAGCTACTTTTGTTCTTTTGTAGGTGCCTGATTTATTATCAATTGCCACAATTTTGTTTTTGACTTTATGATCGCTTGTGGTATTCAAGGCTGCTTTTGGTAGTGGATCGGAAAGCACAATCGATATAGCACCAGGAGTAGATGTTTCTACCATTCTTGCGATTGTTTATGGGATTGGTCAAGTTGGGCACCATTTTGTCAAAGACACCATCAGCAATTATATTGTTGATCCCATGCAGGACTCAGCGACAGACGGAGCTATCGATACATTAGGATTGGGAAGTCTTGCTCAAAAGTACAAGAATGCCTCTAACGATGCTGCTCATCATGTGAATAAGTTAAAGAATCAAGCCAACTTTTTTAACAGCAACTTTTTCAAATGATAAAACATGGTACAAAAAGTCGATGTGAATATCGTAAGATCGATTCCATCAAAAATTCTATAACACTCAGATACACATTTAGGAATTCATAATGCGAAATATATTAAATTTAATCTACAATATTATCATACAAGTTGTTCTTTCAAAAGTTTCATGATACCATTGCAATGAGCCATTCCTAAGACAGCCACAACCACTTTCTCTTCGTCCTTTCCAGTAACAATAAAGTTCTTAGATGGAAGATTACCAAGTGCCATTTTGTCGTCCGCATAAACAATCTCAGTATCATCAAGGTTATTCGAAGCGTTATTCAAAAATGGTAAACGCAATCCAAATAAATTTGGAATAGAACCTTGCTTGTTATTCTTGGAATATAGCATGCACTGATTCAAAATGTTTTTTGCTAGAATTTCATTTCGATCAGCAAGTATTTCTTTGGTCAAAAGTCGAAAAAAGACGACAGTTTCCAATACAGAGACACCCAATGACACCAATAAATCCTTGAGTTCTAGACTATCAGCAGCGGTTAATGGATCAGGTTCGATAGAAGAACTTGCAATGAGTGTGAGAAAAATGGTAGTTAGTAGAGGTGATCTGTACAAAAATGCCAAAGGATACTTGATAAACGAGACCGGTGCAGCAAGTAACAATCTTGGTTCTAGAAAGCCAAATGCATTTAAATATCCTTTTCCAGTAGGCAATGCAACATCCACAGCCTCGGATACTTTCTCATAAAATCGTCCCCATCCATTTACTGGGTTTACAAGATCAGCAAAAGTTTCTTTCAAGCCTTCTTTCACTGCACTACTTGTAATGTTAATTCTCTGATCACCTAATACAACTGGCCTTCCATACTTTATTGCAGTATCACAAGCCGACCTCATTTCATTGCTGAGGAATTTTTTCAAGGTTGGAGACTCTTCATACAGCTCTCCTGTTTTATTCCAACGAATATCACAGCTTTCAATTACTACCGAACCTAATCTATCCGACATTCCCAAATCTTCGACTGTGTCTTGCGCTAATCGGACGGAAGTTGGATTATAATGCATCGCTCCTACTAGAACAACGGTGACATTAGTACGAGGTTCACGAAATTCTAAAAGTTGTGGCGACGAGACACTTAGCACATTGCTACTGGAAGAAGCCATACGTAATGCAGAAAAAGGTGTTGGTTGTTGTAAGAGGGATGTTGGATGGAATGCGAATGCGACTCTTAATTGAAAAAGCACATTCAACGCTTTCAGCATAGTAAATCTTGCCATCTTTTGAAAATATATGATGATTTTAGATGACTGTCCGTCTTAGTGGTAGAGAAGGATCCTAAAACTATGAATTGCTGTTGATTTCCACTATTTATTTAGATGTTGGATGGCAAAATCTTGAAATGAGTCATCATGACGTGATATATCTTGATATTCCGATTTTTTGAGAAAATGGAGTGAGAAAATACAACGTCATTCATAAAGCAAATAAAAATCAATACCTAAATCAGCATCTCCGAGCTGCTGTTGTTGGCTCAAAAGGCATACCTACGTAGATATTTTGGTTTGAAATAAGATCTTACTGGAATCTACGAATCATTCTACCTGCTGTTGCTCATTTCTTTCATCCTTGATTCTCTCTCTAGAAACTCCTTCGATCCTTACGCGTACGCGGTCCATGAATCACACTTATAACGGTTTGAAGGCTAAATAATCTTCATTACATGTGAATAAGAAACACTTAAAAGTATCTACACAATCTATTTAGATAGCATATTTTGTAATCATGCTTTCAAACTTAGGTAAGCCTAGATCGTGCAACGGATTCATTCAATCCCTGAACTCAAATTTATACATGTATTGTCCCCTAATTGATCACCAAAAAGGGATTACAGCCTTACTAGTCTCCCACCTTCACAACAGATATGAGAAACATGAACAATAACTAAAATAAGTGAGTATGGCACGACTGTTTTATTGCATTGGACCTCAGGAAATGTCGTCTCATACGTGACAATTTTTATTACACAAAAAATAGCTGAATGGATTCATGATGATCCACAATGCCCAAAAAGTAAATGTATCCATAATTTTCTGCTTCTACATATCTCTCGCTATATACTTGAGAAGTGTGATCATACATAACGATGAATTGTCTCCTTATGCAATCGTTTCCAATTCGCATCATTATGTCAAGATTGGCTTTGCTATGCTCCATGAAAATGCACCTGAATTGATAAGCAATGTGGTTCAACAAAATACAAGAAATCTGGCACAACCACATTTGCAATATCCCCTTTTCGCAACGATTCCGACACCTCCCATGAACTCTGCCATAAACAGTATAATGGAAGACAGACTTGATGTTGTGGATGAAAGAAATGGCAAGACTTTTTTCTTTGTAGATACAAAATGGGATTTTGTTTCTGCAAGTGCATTGGTTCCACACATAAGAGTTGATACCAATGTCACAGATGAGTTCCATGCTATTCCTTCTCCCTATACATCCTCCTACTTTGAAAAATTACAGGAGGATCATAAAGTACCTACTTATCCAAAAGTTTCGCCGTCTTATTCATGCATACGAAACTTAGAAGGAAGCTATATGACAATGGAAAATTTACAAACACAATATCCTGACTTGGTAGATATTATTGATATTGGCCCTACTTATTTGAAATCGAAAGGAGAGGGTGGTCATGAAATGAAAATACTCAAAATGACGAATAAAAATTCAGATGCCTCAAAGAAAGCACCCTATTTCCTCACATGTAGCATACATGCTCGTGAAGCCGTGCCAGCTGAAATTTGTGCCCGATTTGCGGAACATATTTTGAAACACTATGGAGAAAGTGCAGATGAAACGTGGATGTTAGACTATAATGAAATTCATATGTTAATGCAAGCAAATCCTGATGGTCGCGAAGATGATGAAGCTCAGTATGCGTCATTAGGAAGAGGATACTGCAGAAGAAAAAATGTACATAAAGAAAAAAGATGTCTCTTTGACAATGGGTCAAAGTATGGTGTTGATCTAAATCGTAATTTTCCACATCGTGAATGGGGGACTACTGGAACTGGTGTCACATGTGGTTCTAAATATGCTGGTGTATCAAAGGCATCCGAACCCGAAACACAAAATATCATAAACTATATGAACTCCGAAATCGCAGGTATAAATGTGAAAGAAAATGGAGATTTTACGCATGAATCAACTGGATTAGTGATAGATCTTCACTCCTACGGACATTTTTTTGTTTGGCCAGATGTTTATAGCTCCGATGACTATTCTACAAAAGACAAGGAATTGGGAGCTCTTGCATACAAACTAGATTCGTTTTCAAAATTTAATTTTAGTGCCTCTAATGACTTTGCGATATCAGGAAGCTTACTGGATTGGTCTCATGATAGATTTGGTATTTCTGCAATAGCCATAGAGTTTGGAACCGATTTTTATCAAGATTGTGACGATGTGGAAGATTCTATAATTGGTGAAGCAATCGATATGTTGCTCTATGGTACCAGAATTGCTATGCGCCCATACAAATATCCGGTTGGTCCAGATATTGTGAATTTTACATTCTCCTCATCCAGATTATTGCAAAGCGATTCATTGCTAGTCAACCTTAACATTAGTGATGCTGCACGTGTGAGAGATGAGGATTATAGTACAGGAAACCAGCCAATATCGGATTTAAAAGTTTATATTGACTCCCATCCATATGAGGAAAGTTCAGTTGATTATGAGCTCTATACTAATTTGACTTTCGATGACACCGTCCAAACAATTGTCAACTTGAATATATCTGTTTCAGACCTTGAGTATGGGCAACACATACTTTATGCTCAAGCATATGATACCCAAGGTCCAGGACCTGTTTTCGCTAAGTTTTTCCATATTCTCCCTGATGAGGATGATCTATAAATTAATTTAACTTTATTGCTAGATTATTTGTATTGAACAATTCAATAACTCAACGTTTTTCTGAATACAATAGTAATGTGCAATTTGTGGAAGGGCGAAATACTTCCTGAAAATTTTTCTATTCTATGATTTGTGAAACTCTTTACTGATTAAGTATAAACAAAGCACAGGCACTTCTCATGATTCATATTTATTCGTCAATGGACTCCATACAAGCTTTCCAAACTCTATTTCGAATCCCATCTTGGGAAGCAAATTGAAAAAGTGTATCTCTAAAAGCTTGAGAATTTTCCAATTGTTGAACTGTTGCACCTGCTGCTAATAAGATCTTTTTGATATCATTTAAAAGAGCCTTTCAAGAATATATGAAATGAAATTGAACGGCTTTTAGAATGAAGGAACTCAAAGAAAATGACCAAAAGATAAATGATCGATCACCTCACCTGTCGTTGTTGTCCTTGTATTTTTATAATTGCCAGGACAGCTCCATCATAAGGATCGCTTTGTAGAAAACCAGCCACAGAACCTGCTACACCACCCACTAATCCACCAACAGGACCCAACATCATTGCCCCAGCAAACGCACCGGCACCTGCCCAAAGAGAATGCTTTAAGGAGCTTTTCGCTGCTATCCGCATCTCTTGACTCTCCGTCAAAAAACGCACAAGTTCACTGTGAAATAAGTCTGTATTGTTATCCTGATTATTCATTGTATTTTTGTAAGGGTTATTTCACTTCCGACGAATAAATTTAGGTGATGGGTTCCGTGCTGTATCGTGCCAAGTCTTTCTTTGTTAGAAATTTGAACTAACGAGAACACGTAAATAGTCACATTTGTTTGATTGAACCTCGCTAATACGGCAATTTCTGCGTCTGAAATTAGGGTAAATCTCGACTTCATGAAGTTAGAATTTTCACGGGAATCCAAAAGACATCAACTTGAAAATACATTTGAGTTTCTTTCGTTGGCTGCTTGAATTATGGAACAATGAAGTTTGAAAGCTTTCACAACTTAAATGTCATATTTATTGAATTACTCTACTTTATTTGGGTGTAATTAATTAAATCGGGTATTGTATTGATGATTGACAAATCGGAATTCACTTGTAGTGTCTGCCTTGCATAAGAATGTGAACTTTTAGATACGTCAAACTATTGGTGTTGAGAAGGTAAAGAGGTAAGTTAAGGGAGCCAACAACTGGAAGAAGCGTTGAATGATTAGATATTGATATGCAGCACTTTCTTGAACGACTGGATTTTTCATGATTGAGTATCTTGACTTTCGTTATCATTGATAGTGGAAGGAATGTTGTCACTCAACCATTTTCCTGTCGCTGATACGAGATCATGAGCATCTATCGACTCCTTGCGAACAGATTCTTCCTCCCCTCCCATTAACTCGCGTGCTTCATGACCTGTTGCTTGTACATTTACTATGTTTGTGTTGAAGCTCAAACAACATTTACATTGTGTACCAATTACATGCCACCATCTATTTTTCTCGACTTCCTCACAATCATTACACTGTATTGTTACAAGTCTTGATAATTCGGCAGGTACTGGTTGCATAGCAACACTAACCGCCATTGATTCCCATGTGTACATCATACTTAAAAAGCTGTCACAAGTTTTCTTGCATATGGGACCTAAAAAAGGAGAAAAAGAATCCAAACAACATTTGAGTATTTGCACTTTATTCAAATAAAGACACATGAATTCAAAAGAAAACGAAATCTGAAAGGATACTTACACCTTGAATCATGCTTGATAAGTTCTTGAAAGCAGTGCCAGTGAATGGCATGACCACACTGCATGCCATGACTTAAAGACCGTGAAGTAAAAAGATCTTCTTGGCACACTGGACATGAACTCTTATACCTTCCTTCTTTACAGTCATGTTCATCAAAGATGGATTCTGCAATACACATTCCACAATCATGACAATGACGGAAATTTTCTCTCCCGCCGATGCGACAAAATCCACAATCTTCGCAATGATATGGTTTCTCATCTGCAGACATCCATAGATTACATGTCGAACAATGATATTCACCAAATTGGGTATGACAGTTGATGCAATTATTTCTATATGAAACAATTGAGAGAGAAAAATAGTGAGAAAAAAGATGGGGATGAATTTTTATATTTTTGTGCGAAAGTTGCATCCACTTACGTTTTACTGGACTGTCTTGTATTGCATTCCTTACAAACTACTTCGGAGATGGCGAAACGGTCAATATTGTGATGGACATCGTGAGATTGGGCTGATAAGAATGTGCACAGAGTCTTCTCTGTCTGTACTGAATTATCAGGTTCTTCTTGTATTGAAACGCCAGATTTTTTAGATAATGGAGAAGGATTACAAGATTTGCAAGCATCATCGATGCACATAAGGCGATCAGTTCTAGGTGGTAGTTCCTCACATTCGTCATGACAAAATCTGCAGCCAGATATCATTCCGCAGCATGGAGCAACAATGTTGCATTGGCGTTCATAATGTGAACAGTCCTCACACGAAACTTCACGAGGGTTTGATTGTCTCGAAAAGGAATCTTCGTCTGTATCCATATCTGAATATTCTGACATGAAGCTGCTGTAAGATCTCTTGTATTGGCGACGACGACTTGAAGTTGTAGACGAACATTCGCCTGAAATGTCTCTTTTTGGGTTCTCAAAAATTTCAATTGGAGATTGTGCTCTTCCACTGGGTTCATTGTTCTCTTGAGGAAAATTTCGTTCTGGACTTTCAAATGAGTCTCTTCGATTTCCTTCGCTATTATAATCGCTTATAATACTCGCTCTTCTCCTACCATCCATAAGACCTTGAATTAACTTGTTTCTCTCTATTTCTGTAAGCGATTTGTTTTGCATTATCACTTTTATGTTAGCTCGAGTTTTTCTTTGTTCAATTTCTCGTATGCTATCTTCATCTTCACTTGTTGGAGTGATATCTAGAGGAATGAAATTACTATCTCTTTCATTATTTTCGAGAGAATCATGATTTTCAGCTTCGTTGATGCTTCTTGGTGACATGTCCATTTCATTAGGATACCTAAAACGCTTCCTTGTTTGATAGAGCTGCGTTACACGCATGAAACTACTAGTTGATTTATTTCGGAGGAAATCAAAAAATTATAACCAAAAGGATAATGAACAACCATGATTGCGTGTTTTACTAACTAAGCAGTAGTACTCATTATAAAATTTACCATAAATCTACAGCTACACTCAAAGGAAGTAAAATGTTATCAATACCGTAGAGGGAAGGGGATTTGGCAAAACCCTAAGTACGACTATAAAAAACAGCAATCGAAATTGTTTTTAATTCGAATACGGTACAGCCATATCTAATTTTGGCCTTTTTAATGACTCTTTAGACACATTCATTTGCATTTATTTCGTACGGTAACACTTCTATGTGGAAGAGATTCTAAGAAAGTAGTTTAAAATAATGGATTTAGGGATGAAAGCCATTTTTCCATTTGATTAATCATGCATTGTACGGTTCGGTTCATGTGTATTCGCCAACAGATAACATTTAGGAAACGGCTATCATAGTATAATATTTCGTTTTAAATTGTTTAACCTACTAAATTAGTTCTATATTCTGTTACGCTTGCAACTTATTCTGAAAAAACTCTTTAATTAGAAAACCGAAAATATTCGGTATTGTAATTAACCTGATGCACAAACCATAAAATATATTCATCCAAAAAACAACACAGCTTTATTCAATGTCCACTTGCTTTATGTCTTCCATCATACTAATCTTTCAAATATCCGGGAATGATAAAGTAATGGTCTTATATCCTCAATAAATCGTCTGAGTCAAATCAAATACGTACACTCTCCCTACTCTCTCTCTCTTGAGGTGTAGAGATAGCTTAATCCCGGATTCATCTTTCGTGAGAAAAATAAGAGTTAGTATTCATAAAAATGAAATTGAAATTAATTTCTTGCACCATCTATTTCTATGGGTACTCCATATGAATATCCAACTCAAACTTTTAGGATAAAAACCAATTGTTTTAATCATAAACTTTGGTCATAAAAAGTAAAGATTTGATACGAGAGTGTACTTCTATCTTAGTTGAAAATCAAGAAAAAATCATGACACCTTTGCGAGGGTGTCAAAGACATCTCAAGAAATATTGCATACATTTGTGTGTGGGATCCTAAGCACATGAGTAATTAATATTAAACAATATTCTCTGGAAAGGTTCGATAGAGAGAATTCCGGAGAGCATACATGAATTTTTTGGTTGTTTTTCTTAATAAGCATATGTTTTTTCAATGCATTTCTTAATTCAAATGAAAACAAGACACGTTTCTGGATTTATTTTTTCTAATAATACAAAAAGATGATTGCTGGGATGTTGTCTGATTTTCAAAATTTAAGATTTTTACTTTGTTTTTACAAGCATACGTATTTATTGAATTCTCAGAGTTACGTAGGCATCACCTTTTTCATTCGCTGTTGAACTAATTTTTTGAATAGTTTAGATGTGTCTTGTTTTATGAAACAGTCGCTACATACGTTTGTAGTATAGAATGAGCCATAATAAATACTTCTATGCACTTTTCACTTTCATTTCAATTTCAAGATTGAGATTGAAACGAAGTCATAGATAAAATTTACAAAAGATTACCTAATTAAAATTTGCAAACATAATTTAATTAAAAATAAGATTTAATGGAGGCTTACAACTTTTGAGAACGTATAACCAATTCTATTATCATTTGGAAACCAATTTTTTTCGAAGAGAAATTATGATGACTCTTCGAAAGTAGAAATATTTTTCACGATACATACTATTTTAATAGTATATTGTCTTACTTAACTATGGCATTCTCAAGAGCTTAAGGACGAGTCATATATTTCGAAATGAAAGGTAGCAGTAGTAGTAGTAATGTTTAGTTTAACGTGACATGGTAAATATGCACTGAGGCCAAGAACCTTCCACGGAAAGTATATGTACGGTTCTAATAACATATGAGAAACATGCAATTCAAAGACGATCAAAACCGGCCCCATACTTGACAATAGATGCTTAAACAAAATTGACACGGTCCCTCAATATAACCTCTTGATTGAAGTGATGCATTAAGCATTTAATGCCTTCTGCTAAGTTACACAAATGACCAACGACGAGTTCGATTCGGATGAGAACTTATAAATTTCGTTGCCACATTGAATTCTTGAATGTTAAAAAGTGTATCTTCTACAGTTCTCAAAGTAAGTACATTTCTAAATATAATTCGATTCGAATTATCGAAACTTGTCAGATAATGGTGGCATCTTGCTTTAGGACCCCTCTCATTTCTAAATATAATTCGATTCGAATTATCAAAACTTGTCAGATAATGGTGGCATCTTGCTTTAGGACCCCTCTATATCCTACATGAATCCGTTGTACTCGCGTTTCCTATTCCAATAATTAGTCAACCATGAATAATTTTCTATTGTTATCAGCAGCCATCATTCAAAACAAGACAATTCACTAATTTAGCTATGCAGTTTATGGCCTTAAACAAGACATAATTTTTGATGTACGGCACTATGACGAAAATCGAGCAAATCCCACGTTCGCAACAAAGATGATTATGCTTGAACAACAGATGTCACCAAAAAGAGTATTCTACCTATTTTCTAGGTTTGAGGGGATAATGTAAAAGTTGCACCCATGTTTCTTTGTCAATTTAGCGTTGGCAATAACATTCTCAAATCTATTCATTTGCCTGAAAATCTAATTTTGACTCGAGACTTTTTCGCATGCAAAAAACTATGTTCGGAATTCAATTTCGATTTTAAATTTTAATACAAATTCAATAATGGTTTCGAAAACATTTGATTTTGAATATTCCAATCAATTTCATATTTCTATAAATATTTACTGTCATCCCGAAAACACTGTAACTTAGTAAATAAGAAAATGGGTATTTTAGAATACACTTTAAAATTGGAAGCAAAATTTGTTTCTTGTATATTTCGATATTCAATATTTGATAGGCTTATGGAACAACGCAATACTGAAAAGGGCAGCCATAATTTGTTTATATCCAACGAAAAAAGAAACTTGACATCTTAGTCGCGCAAGAAAGTAGCTATGATAAATATTAGAATTGCCCAACTGGAAAAATACTTAATCAAACGATCATTTTGGTGGCATAATGTAAATTTACTAAGTTCCTCTAAAGCTCTATGAGAAAAAGGAAAACAATCAACATCCGTATCTTCACAATGATGTCCCGTCAATTGATGAGTCCAATTCTGATTCAATTTCATTTGTGTCACTAAGATTTTACCGAGTTCGAGACCATCACATATTGAAATGTCTGCTCCAGATTTTATACGAAGTCTACCTAGATCCCACCAACGGTTTTGTACCCAACGTGCATCACCAATTAGAAAGACAGGACTGTGACGAAAAAATGATTTTGATCGGTAATATTGTCGACATTTGGATAATACACCATCTGCTCCAACGATAACATGATATGGGCCTTTAATAACTGCTTCGTATGTAGGAATTGTGACAGTGACAAACCGAT
>Ga0115008_10003055_pt1 | contig 13836 bp, 16 predicted proteins | sample FraStrMetagenome_FD_87164 | JGI IMG/M metagenome (GOLD analysis project Ga0115008, IMG submission 87164) | Marine eukaryotic phytoplankton communities from Arctic Ocean - Fram Strait ARC3M Metagenome | ecosystem: Environmental > Aquatic > Marine > Oceanic | place: Fram Strait | collected...
AGCCGGACTGCCGGCGATGCAGTAATATACATCACAATATCGAGCCTCACTCAAGAAGAGCAGCCATCTCGAGATCAAGCCGGTCGCCAGTCGGATGTTTAGGGTCGTCTTTTTCGGGAGTGAAATCATAGCAGCGGGGTCGTTTAGGGGGTCTAGGTGATCGAAAGCGCCGAACTGCCAAATCTTCTGCCCGCATGCGATGGCGCTCACGCCACAAACAAGCTTCCATAGCAATGATAGCATCACGAGTCCAGTACTCTTCTCTCTGCATGCGAACCCGCTCATCAATTTCAGACAACATTGCGGAACAAAAAGGCTTGAGAAGGGCTGAGAAGCATGCACGCACAAGTAAAGTGAGAAGTCTTAAGGCAGTCATCGCGGCTTGCTGCCAATTTTAGTTGATGTGCATTGCTGCTATTGTGTATGATTGCTGTTGCATGCTCCTTCTATCAACCCGCCAAAGCCATTAGTGCTACATCACTTAGATCCAAAAGCTATCGAAATACAATTACAAAGAAACACAACTTAAGCCCTTCCTAACCCCTCCTCGGACCCTGGCACGCCAAGTTGCTGGCGGATTAAAAAGATGCATGTAATACTTGAATGAACAACTGAAAGCTTTAATACAAACTAACGAAAAACATGTTCGCCACTTGGCAATATCATGGTTCGTGGCTGACTATAAGGCGACAAGGTCAAATAGCAAAAGCTCAAACAATACAGAAAGTCAAAGTTGTTGAATATCCAGGCGGCCTTCTGGGGCTTAGACTGTGGGATGCTGTGGGAAGCTGTGGGATGTTGTTGACTGTGGGATGCTGTGGGATGCAGTGGAGCACTGTGGGCTCTTGTAGGGTGCTGCAGGATGCTTGCATGGGAGGTGTGGACATTGTGAGATGTATTGAGATGTAAGTGCATTCAATAACATTATTGTAGCAGTGCGGTTGGCGTTGTGGGATGTCTTTCACTGTGAGGTGCTTTAGAATGCTGTTGACAGGGGGATGCTGTGAGATGTTGCAGGATGCTATGGACTTCAGTGGGCTGTTGTGGGGTGCTGTGGCAAAGTGTGATGCTTGAGTGAATGGCATGGATGTTGTGTAATGTGAGTATGGGGCCCTGGGGTATGATCCATCATGCACCATCCTGGACCATGGTTGGGCCCTCTTCTTGGGCCATTTGTTTGCAGCCTTGGGCTATCTCGACCCCCTCGGACCAGACATGTTGCACTCCCAGTGTTCATCTCATCTCAACTTGGGCAAGGCTTGATGGGGGTTGCCAAGTGCTAAAGGAACTCACTTATTATAAGGAGACTACGAACCTTCTATTGAGCTTCGTTCACCTGGACCTCAAAGTTGGATATGGTCATTTCATTTGATCATTTAGAGCTAGTGCTCGCAGGCATGCAACAGATGCAACTGTTTTGTCATTCACACTTGCTCATACATTCGCATCGGCTCTCTCGGCTCTACACTTCAAGCTCAAAGCAGCTGACACCTGCAAGCTTGCCCTCGACTCTTCAGAAGCCGAACTCATGCTAGTTGTCGTGTATATGGGTGCTCATGCTTGCACATGCATGCATGGATGCTTGCAGTGGCGGTAATCGTCACATATGCTGTGCATGCTGGCTGCATGCTGTAGGAAATGCAGCCTGAATGCGTGGATGCTTATGGAGAGGAGGAAACCTGCAGTTAAAAGCATTATCAAAAGCTGGACACATTATGATGGATGCTGGCTGCATGCTGGCTGCTGGACACATCGATGATGGATGCTGCATGGATGCTGGCTGCATTATCAAAAGCTGGACACATCGATGATGGATGCTGCATGGAGGTTGTGATATGGGTCTGTGAACTGGGTGGATGCTGATATGTAGTCATGCACTACTTGGCATCCACATATGCCCACATGTTGTAGCTTCCCATGCCTCAGCAGGGTCGGCGCCTGACCATTCAGGGCCAACGCCATCCCCAATAAATCCCTCTCATCCCACAGTGCAATGCAAGCGATAAATGTCGTAAGCCGTTCGGTAGAAAGGCATTGGGATGGCTGATCTTTGTTTCCTCCCATGCTATAAATTGAACCTTAGCACCAGTTCCCCTGCCCTGCCAAATGCATTGCAAACCATTGAACAATCTAAAGCTCCGCTGGGGATGCGAGCGCATTTTTTGTGGCCTAAACTCATGTAAGAATGATTGTGTGAAGTTATGTTAATCTAACATGATAGTCATGTTTCTTCACACCCTCCGATAGAAAACCTATCAAAATAATGGCACTGTTTCTCCTGCCCTAAGGATGTCTTCTGTAGCATGTTTCCTGTGCCGCCAGGCGCTGCTAGCCATTGCAACCAAATAGCCAAATAATGTAAGTGGACATCTCGGAGCGAAAATGTGTGAGAGCAATTTGGAGGGTGGGTGTAAATTGTTATATGACTGCTGATGAAAAATATGGGTAGGAAGCGGTTCAATATCATGAACTGTTGAAAACTACTACTAGCCAAATCTGTAACCAGCGATATCTGATGTGCGGAATTCTCCGACATGTTTAAAGTTGGAGCGATGTGTGTGGGCATTGGTGTCACATGTGATTGGCCTCGGATTTACCATGATGTTGTTGTGGCTGTGCTGGGTAGGTGCTCGGGGGGACACACAAGGGGCCGACATGGGGTGCAAAGGAGCATGCAGGGAGAATGCCAGTGGTGCAAAGGGGAGGGGCAAGCCTCCATGCTGATCTCTCTAACCTCTGAATGCTAAACAAAATGCCACAATAATTCTCACCTCCAAATTCTAGGTTCCATAAACTCCAAGCTCCGAGCTCCAAGTGCTGAACTGCAAAATGCATTACTCGGGGTTGCATTGCACTATGGGTGTAGCTCCTGCAGGAACTGCCTCGAATGTGCATATTGCCAAGCAGGTGCCTAGCAGGAGCAGCCACACGCTGCACAGTAGTCACACTAAGATACTGTGGGTTGCTGTAGGATGATCTGGTGGATGCTGCGGAATGCTTGAGTGGATTCTGTGGGTGGGTCTGGATACAGGCACATTTGGCATGGCTGCTCCTGTGACTTAACTTCTACTGCACACACTTACACATGCAGTGCCCTCAGCAAGCCACCCTCCACTGCTCAGAAAAATCCGACAAGTTACCGCATGCTCTGAGAACTAGTCAGCGAGCTCATCACGGAGTAGCTCCCTCGCCCACTTGGCTCGGATCTTTCGTGGCCGCTCTCCTGAGGATGTCGCACTGCTTGCAACATTCTGCAGATGCTTCTGGTGCAGCTTTGCCACAAAAATACAGAACTCCTTTGGGTACACCCTGCTGTCATCCATCTGTCCCGATTTCCCAGTCCATCCATTATGGACACGAAAGGACAAGTTGGAAAGCCCATCTGCTGTGGATCCAGCAGACACTGCATCTGCTAACGGATTCAGCCAAGGTGCAGTGCCCATCAAAACCAATGGCTTCAATGTATTGTGGCCGATTTTCCCGAGGGCCACTGTGACACGGTGTGCCTGGAGCTCAAGGAAAGCGCAAGTCAAGGCCTTGTACGAGAACAGGTATGAGGACATAGGGTTTTCCACCACAAAGTAGATGCCCAAGGCTATGCATGCCCTTAGAGCAAGGGCCAACCAATCTGCCAGCATGTTGTACTCTCGGCAGGCCGGGTTAGTTCCTTCGGGGTGCTCTGCATTCCGGCCATAGAAGGATTGGGAAGAAACGATCCATGAATTGCACGGCGGTGCGAACCATGCAACTCCGCCCACCTTCATCTGTGACAACAAGCATAAGAATCTGGTCTGCCCTTCTAGTGTGAGCAGGTTCTCACTCACAGCGCATCCCTCATGTGCTGAATCCAAAGGCATTGGGTTGAGGCATCCGGCCATCAGGTCAATGTCCAAACATGCTGAGGATAATGCTGAAGCTGCTCCACTAAATACATCCAAAAAAGTCAACAGTGGCGGTATTGGCAAACTCAATGCCATCCAGAAAGGGACCCATTGCTTTGGAAATGGGTGCGGGGGCTCAGGGAGAGTCATAGCGCCCAGGATTTGGGTGGCCCACAGAAGCCCCTCAATGACTTGACCTTTGCTAAGGCTATGCAAAATTCAATGGATTCGACACTCGATTGGCATGCATGCATCAATCTCTTGTAATCTCACACTGACTGAATCATGCTGACTGCATTCTTGCTAATTGCCAGTACAAGTCGACATAGATGATGCATGAAATGCTGACTGCATGGCCGCTTACCTACCGCATACTGCCCACACGAACTCTCACTGAACATTGGCTGATAAGCATTTCATTGAGCGAGTGACAAATAAACTCTGACTGAGGAAAAGGCAGGACCCTGATTGTGTGCACATGCTATGGGCATTTGTCCGACGATGCACATCATCGAAACTCCTCGGTCAACTGATCGATGTGGCACTGCCCAAACAACTTGGAGAACACACTGGCGCCATCCATTTCAGAACATGCTGGCTGCTAACAAAAAACAACAACTGAGCATAACAAATTCAAGCTGCAAGCTCTCACATGCTAAATGTTATCATCCAAACTCCAAGCTCTAATTATCAAGCTCCAAACTGCAAGCTCAAGCTCCAAACTGCAAGATCAATCTCTTTTGGGCATTTTCTCTTCCAAGAGGCCTAACTAACCAAGGCTGCATTGCAAACCTGCACTGCTGCACTGCGTGTCCGAGGCTGACAAGCTGTGAGTGGGAACTCTCCCACTGCACACACTGTGTACATGATGGGGTGCTGTGCATGCTGTGGGATGGCGCAGATGCTCGGGGATGCTGTGGGATGCAATATGATGCACGAGGCTACTCCTCTGACATCAAAGGCCTCAGGAGACTGACTAGCCCTGCCAGTGACATCCATGCCAAAATGTGGTGGCCAATGCTAACGCTCAAACCCAAAAATGAACTAACATTCACAATTCGAGCTCCAAGCTTTCAGATGCCAAGCACTATCACACCGAATTCGAAACTCAATTTGCCAAGCTCCAGTTGTCAACTCTGTTCTCCAAGCTCCCATCTGCAAAATCAAACTCTGTTGGCTATGGATGCCGCAGGGCCTTGCTCGAGAGAGGCGTAATCTTAACCAATGCTACAACAATAGGCCATTGTTGTTGTTGCAGCGCTGCTATGCAGTAGCTGCATAGCAGCGCTGCAACAGAGCGGCCTCACACCCATAATATATGTTCTGACACTGATGTGCTGTTGGCGGGATGCTCTTGATGCCATGGGTGCTGCTGGTGTTGTGGGATGCTGTGGATGTTGTGGGCTGGCATGGGTGTTGCAAGCTGGCATGCATGGTATGGGGTGCTATGGGATGCTATGGGGTGCTATGGGATGTATGGGATGGTATGGGATGGTGTGGATGGTGGATGTGTGAGGCCTAACCCTGTGGCGCTCAGCGCTCAGGGAGCGCCCGCAGGCACTGCTGCTGCCAGTGGCGTCAGTGCTGACCCTGCTGACCCTGGTGCTGCCCCGTCCCCGCTCACAACAGGGTGAGCTTCCAGGTACCTGCCGAGCTTCTCAAGCCACATGCTCTTGCTTGAGCATTGCTCAAGTGTCTCCACTTGAAAGTACGCGTACAGCGGCAAGTCCACGGAACCCTTGACCAACCGTGCCTTCCACTCGTTGTAGTTGTCAACCAAATCCCAATCACTCTTCACATTCAGCTCGTCCGGCAACTCGACCTGACTAAAAATTTCAAACTCGAAACGACATTTCAAATTTTGAAATGCAAAATGCACAACTGCATTTGCAAAGGCAATGAAATGCTGGGGGGTGCTGTGGATGCGGCGAGATGCTTCGGGATGCTGTGGGGTGCTACGAAATGCTGTCTGTACTTACTCACTTACCTAACCAACTGTGCAATTGAATACACATGGGACCGTCGTGTTTGTGCTGACGTGCTTGAGGTGGGTCTTCGTGTCGCCAGCCTCGGGCATCAACTTGTACACGCCACAAGTTGAAAAGTCGAGATCGCCCTGTGAACCGAACACCACGTGGTTGTACCGGTTCAAGCCCTGGGCAACATGGATGCATGCAGCTTCGAATGACGCCTTGTGGTGAGCATCACCTTGTGGCCATGCGAATGTGGCGTTCGTTCCCAACACGAAGTGAAAAAGCTTCATCAGCGCACTCTTGTTCGCAGAGTTTGTTGCATCAAGCTGTGCAACACTGAACTGCTGCAAGTTCAAGCCCATGAGGACTGACGACATGGTCTTCTTCGGCACGTTGGCGATCTTCACCAGCGTGGTGTGAAACCAGTCCTGCTCTTTGTATTGCATGGCAGCCTGTGGGGCGAGGAGGTGCTCGGAAAAGCACAAGCTATGAAGCGGGCGAACCTTTTTGGGTTCCCGCTCGAGCTCTTGCAGGATTTCATCCCTGAGCCGGTCCTCCTCTCCCGTCGCCAATGCTGCCATGGCATCGGCAGTGCTCAAGCTCTTGCGCTTCTTCTGCTGTGGCATCTTGCTGTGAAGATGGCTTGGACCAAAACAACTTTAGCAGCCAATGTCATGCAACATGCCACGAGCATATCAACATGAACCATGCAGCATCACTGCACCCCTGATCAAACCAAATTGAACTTTAGAGCTTGCATTCACGAACTTGGAGCTTCAAGTTGAGAATTGGGATTGGGCATTCATGCAGCACACAGTGCCGATAATGGCTGGATGTGAAACTCAGACAGCATGAAGATGCATGAAGTGATTCATTCAACATGCAGTGATTCAAAGAGTGCAGTGAGGTGATGCACTCCATGCAGCTTTTTTCTGTGGCACAGGCATCTGGCACTTACTCCATCCAACTGTCTAGCACATGCAAATGCGGGCATGTAGATGCTGTATTGACGATGTACAGATGCTACATGGGCGCCATGTGGATGCTGTGCAGATGCTGCATGGATGCTTGGGATGCTTGAGTGCTCAATGTGGATGCTGCATGGATGCTTGGGTGCTCAATGTGGATGCTGTGTACATGCTGTGCTGATGCTGAGTGGATGCATTGCATGCTCTTTCACATGCACTCACTCAGGAAGACTGCTCAATGATCTTGAATGGATGCTGAGTGGAGCTTGCACTCATGCTGAGTGGATGTGAAATAGAATTGGTTGCTGTGTGGAATGAATGCTGAATGCCTCTTTCGAGCATCCATGCTGAACAAGTGCCATCAGCAATGCGAATATCTAGCGCAACCTTTGGCGCTTAGATCCGCTGGCACTACTTGCCGAGGCGCCTTCGCCTTCCTGGCTCGCTTGAGGGGATGGCGGAAACAAATCCCTTATTGGGCAAGTCAACCATGGTTTGTGCTCAACAGTGTGAGCCCAGGCCGCCTGGCATGCCATCAGAGCACTCTCTCTGTAACCATACTTGCCCCAAGATTTAGAACAGAAGAACTTCGGATCCTTATGCGACACTGCCCAGCGGGCCTCGTGGTGATCCAACATCGCACGGTACCCAGGTGGCAGAATTGCACGCAACTCCTCGAGATTCATACCCGTTCCCTGAGGCACTTTGATCGGGCCTCGATACTTTGGAGTGCCAGTGGCCTTCGGTTTCTTTTTCTTGTTGTTAAAGTTATAGTTATCGTTCCTCTTCGTCTTCATATCTTCACGAAATGTTTGGAGCTCCGCTGATTTAGTCTTGGTGTTCTCCAAATCTTTTTTCAAGTCCTCTTCGTCAAATTTGTCCAGAGCCACAGTCTCATTATCATCGAGGACGATAGTTTCAACCACATCTAATCCGAACTGCACATTTGCCGAGAGCAATCGCTTCTCTAATATCTGTAACATCTCATCAGAAGTTGGCTCAAGCTCCAAGATGTGGCAGCACAGTGCTGTCAAAACATTCACCAGTGTCTTCGTCTCTGGCATCTCCACCTTGAAATAGTGGACGAACTGCTCTAATGGTCGCATGGGCAAGTCGCCAAAACATTGTTGAGCGATGCCCTTGCGCAAGTCTAAAACACTGCCATCTACAACTCGTGCTGCTGCTGATGTTTTTTCAGGGCACAGCGACCATTCCACCAACATACATTCCCACATGTCCAGGTTGTAAATGAACAGCCAATGAATCGGCAAGGCTGCCACTGGGGGCTGTGTAATGATGGGGTCCCAGATGCTGCAAGCTGTCTCTCGCTGCACCATTGGCCAGCCGACCCCCAAGATTCCTTGCACCTCACCGAGAGGAGCTAACCACTGCTGTGCACCTGGTATGGAACACTCGCAAGATCATTTGTTTACACAAATACTTCATCATTGAAAGGAAAAGTGCATCATTGCAGACTGGACGAATTTGTCATTAGTTAATGTTGCATGCTCCTGTTTCCAATTGTTGTGGGATGGGATGTCGCTGATGCTGCAAGCGTCACATTTTTGTTTTTAAAGTACAACATTATCATCTGTGGATGCTGCATAGTGATGTGGGATGGTGTGGATGATGCATTTTGCTTTGGATCAGGGGAATGCAATGCAATGCTTTGGAAGCTGTGGGACATTGCGACATCATGTGTGGATGCACTGGATGGTGTTCGACACTGCTGATGCTGTCACATCATAGGTGGACTCTGCTGGATGCTGTGGGTTGTTGTCAGTGCTGTGGGTGCAGCGGATGCAGTTGGATGCTGCGGTACACTTTGCTTTGTGTGACACCATCTGTGTGCTTGCTGGATGCTGTGGAGTGCTGTGGGTTGCAGCAGGTGCTTTGGGATGTTGCGAATTCTGCAGGGCGCTGTGCGATGCTGTCTAAAATATGATTGTTTAGCCCAAGCACCTTTGCGACGGATGAGCAGCCCATCCACCCTGCATACCAAGCAAAGCCATGTCATTGGTGCCTTCTGCCATGCATTTTCTTGGGCACAGAACCTTCGCATGATAATGTCGCAATACTGTGCTGTCTCGCTTGCTGCATCGTCAGTGACCCATTTGGGGATGCGGTCCCTAGAAGACAAAGCCTGCAGTGGCAGCTTTGAGTTCGAAGCTGGCAGTGGCTTGAAGTAATCCTCCTTGCGGCAGTCTTTGGCATCTGAACGAACCATCCCCCTGCAAAGTTCCATCCATACTTAGCGGTCCCTATTATCAAACAAGGAAACAAACCGCAAAAACAAACTTTTCTCACAATTGTCAAGGGTGCTAGAATTGTTTGGATACCTGTGCAATGCTGTGGGTTTCTGCAGGTGCTAGCGATTGCTTCTGTGGCATCACCTGTGGGCACACAGATGAACTGAAATGCATATGGGAGTGCATGGATGTTAGCTCTTGATTAGTTCTTGTCCAGGTTGTGCTGGGTAAGTCCTTGGGTGGGTGCCTAAGGGGCATGCAAGGGGGAGGGTCACAGGTTAGAACTGCAGTATGCAATGTTAATTTGCCCTCTGGGATGCTTGTGTGGATGCTGCAGATCTCTTGGGATGTATGAATTTCGATGCCTGCATAACTGTGTGATGCTGTGAAGTGCTGCTGACTGCAAGATGCTGTTCGACTGTGGGATGCTGTGGGATGCAGTGAGATATGATGTTGGGTGCCATGGAGTGTTGTGTGGCGCCACTGGATGCTTGAGTGAATGGCGCAGTTGCTGTGGGATGCGAATGCGTTAGGAATTTGTCAGTGGGAAGTGTTGTGGGATGTTGCTTGACTGTGGAATGATGTGAGAAGCTGTGTGGTCCTGTTGACTGTGGGATGCTGTTGGCTGTGTGATGCTGTAGGATGCTGGTTGGTTCGAAATTTGATAAATTCTGGTACCGGTTGTGCTGGCTACATCCTCAGGTTGGCACACAAGGGATGCACAGTGGGTGCACAGAAGGCGCGCAGGGGGCGCGCAGGGGGCGCGCAGGGGGCGCGCAGGGGGCGCGCAGAGGGCGCGCAGGGGGCGCGCAGGGGGCGCGCAGGGGGCGCGCAGGGGGCGCGCAGAGGGCGCGCAGGGGGCGCGCAGGGGGCGCGCACAGGACAAGGGAGTGCACTTGCACTACACAATTTCAACATTCTCTGGTATGCTTGCATGGATGGTGCAGATATGTGTAGATCTCTTGGGATGTATGAATGTCGATACCTGCATAGCTGTGTGATGCTGTGAAATGCTGCTGGCTGTGTGAATTCCAAATGTGGTCGTTTCAAAATTTGATAAATTCTTGTCCTGGTTGTCCTGGCTACATCCTCGGGCGGGTGCACAGGGAGTGCACAGGTGCCATGCAGAAGGCGCATCAGGGGCGCGCAGGGGGCGTGCAAGGGGAGTGCAGCACATGGGAGTGCACTTGGACCACACAATTTCAACATGCTCTGTGGGATGCTTGCATGAATGGCCTGGATCTCTTGGGATTTATGAATGTCGATGCTTGCATAACTGTTTGATGCTGTGAAATGCTGCTGACTGCAGGATGCTGTTCGACTGTGGTATGCTCTGGGATGCTGTGGGAGATGCTGTTGGGTGCTGTGGAATGCTGCTTGCATGCTGCTGTATGCTTGAGTTGATGATGCAGTTGCTGCAGGCTGTCAAAGTGTTAGGAATTTTGTCGGTGGGAAGTGTTGTGGGATGTTGCCTGACTGTGGGATGATGTGAGAAGCTGTGGGATCCTGTTGACTGTGGGATGCTGTTGGTTCTGTGGCACTGTAGGATGCTGCTGGTGTTGTGGGGTGCTGTGGGTGTTGTGAGGTGCTGATGGGTACTTGCATGGACAGTGTGGATGCTACGAGTTGAATGAAGTGGTGTATATGTGTAGCTGTGGGGTTGCTCTGGGATGCTACTTCCTGGGCGGATGTTGTTTTACTGTGTTTACTTTGTAATGCTGATGATATGGGATGCTGCGAAATGCCATTGGCTGTGGGGTGCTGTAAGAGTCTGTGGGATGCTGTTGACTGAGGGATGCTGTGAGATACTGGGAGTTGCAATGGGGTGTTGCGAGGTGCATGGGCGCTCTGCTCTTTGTGCATTTCCTATGAACCCTCTTGTATGCTCCTTGTGCACCCACTATGCGCCCCCTGGGCGCCTCATTGCATCTCACAATAAACAGCACTCCACAATCAACAACATCCCACAATTGGATCTGTGGGCATGGAATTCCAAATGTGATTTGTTCAAGATTTGATAAATTCTTGTCCTGGTTGTGCTGGCTACATCCTCGGGTGGGTGCACAGGGGATGCACAGTGGGCGCGCAGGGGGCGCGCAGGGGGCGCGCAGGGGGCGCGCAGGGGGCGCGCAGGGGGCGCGCAGGGGGCGCGCAGTGCAAAGGAATGCACAAGTTATAATGAATTGGGCCTGTGGGGTGTTTGTGTTGATCACATACTACACATCCCCAAGGGCTGGTTAGTTCAGATGGACCTCCGATAATCGCCCTGGAGCCCAGCAGTCGAATCGCCCAAATGGCTCGACGGAGGAGCCTTGTAGTGATGCCGGGTGTGCAACACATTCGACTCCAAGAGCCTATGGAAAGAGCTCACGGCTGTGCCTTGCCTGGTCGAGTTGGCAAACATATGCATACAGGTGTGCATGCATTTAAAGCAAGCCCCTCACAAAGCTACTCCTTCCTAGTAAATGTGGGGTGGAAAAACCAAAGCAAGCTGAACTTCACAACTGAAACCAAAGTACTAACAACTAAATGCGATCAGACGAGCCTGGTTTTCCGCACCTCCTCCATCCTGCGCAGGACACAGATGCCATCCTCGCTACCTTTGGATGCTGCGATGCACTGGAAGCTCTCGCGTGCATGCTTCTGCACTGCATCATCCACAACACCATTGCGGCGTCGCAACCCCAAAACGACCTGCAGCACGGCTGTTGTCTGGAAGACAGACCTGCGGTTGACCTTGTTCCAAAACATGCCTGTGAGCTTCTGGGCCGTCTCATCATGCCTTGCATCGTTTTCAATTTCCTGGGCGATGCTCAGACGAACCTCAGCAGAGGCATGGGCCAATAGGCATGACCGTATGGACCACCCAACCACAACGAACAAGAAGCGCTTCAACCTCTGCAAGACCAATGCTTTGCACATGCGAGTGGCTCTCCGCACAGTCTCGGCTGCAACATGCCCATCCGGGTCGCTGGGTACAAACTGGGTGCAGTCCATGCGCTCCAAGCTAGATTGGTTTGCCAACACTGCCATGATGTTGCAGAGGTGGGTGGCGAAATCTGTGGCGACCTGCGACATTAACCACTTTTGCGATTCCTCGCAAGACCTCAACATCATCTCTTGATGCTGGTACCAGATCAAGAGTGGCTGCAAGCATTCCAAGATCAAGTGCAGCAATGGCTTTGTCATGGCATCGGATAGCACCACGATAGACAGATGCAAACTGTTCTTGGTGCACTTGCGAAGCTGGGCAAGCTCGTCCATGGACATGGCTTGCTTGCCATCCTTAGTCTTATCTTTAAGCCGAGCATCCAGAATGCTACCTGTACCCCAACTCTTGCCATCCAACAAGCCCAACTCCAGTGCTGCATGCATCATGATGAACATGCGCTGAGAATAATTCTTCATGAATGTGTTCGCCACTGAAACGAATTGAAACCACCGGGTGAAATTTATTTTGCCGAGCTTGGTTTCGTGAAGCATCACGAGCTCGTTCCAGATATGTTTCGCCTCCGTCTGGGAATCCTGACGGAGCATGTCGAAGCCTGGCTATACAAATATGCGAGTGCGCTTAATGTTCGATAATTTGTCATTGTGGGGTTTGGACATGAATTGGAATACAGCACCATTAGACATATCAAATTGCATCAAGAAATACCAATTAAACTTCAACATGTGCAAACAGACAACAGTGCCTGCATCCTTCAACATCCCTGGCAAAAGCATCTGGAACAATTTGTTGTCCGGCTTCAGGTGTGTCTTCACTTCCTTTGCTGCAATAAGAAGAGTCTCGAACCAACGGTTCTCCTCCCAAGGGCCATGCTGCAAGCTCATTGCGATGGCACACAATGAAACAAATGGCCATAGGCCAAGCAGCTTCAAGACACACTTGGCATCGTTCCAAGCACCATGGTTTGGATCCCATGCGACAATAATATTCAATTTCAAGGAATTCTTGAAATAGTTCAAAGCTGCTCGTCCGTCCAATCCTTGGTCTGGGGAGATTACCAGCAATGGCCATTCCAATGGGTCGCCATCACCTCTCTTCTGAAACCAACTCAGCTCCACACCCAGGTGGCTGCATTGGTGATCAAAGCATCGGGCCCAAAGCAAAGCTTTCTTTCTGTATATTGTGTTCCCTCTTGTGTTGACGGCACTATCATCATCGCATATGGTCGTAGCAGTTGCACACCCAGCTTGTATGAAGGCATCGACTGTGTTTTCGTATGCTATGATTGCTTGCGTCGTTGCATTCTCCTCCTCATAGGCTTCCTGAATCTGGCCCTTCAAGTCATCCGGCTCCTGATTACTACAAACCGAAAGAGATGCTGTGGATGCTGTCAAGTTCCTTTGAAGGGCTTTGAATACAGAGTCCCTTTGAAGCGATATGTGTACAGAATGCATTTGTGGCGACTTTAGTAAAGAATCTCTGGATAGCAACTTAAGCAAAGAATGTCTTTATAGCGGTTTTAGTAAAGAATCCCTGTGTAGCGACCTCAGGCCTGTTCTGAAGGCCTGTTCTGCCTGTTCTGAAGGCCTGTTCTGAAGGACTCCAACCCCATTTAGAAAACAGGGAGGGTCCCCTCCACAATCGAAAAAAGTTTTTTTCTAAAAACAAAAAATCGATTTTCTTTAAAAAAACGATTTTCTAAACTCACTTTATAAGTTTTCTAAGCAAACCCGTTTTCATCGATAAAAAACAACAATCGATTTTCTAAATTTTAAAAATCGATTTTCTAAATTAAAAAATCGATTTTCTAAACAA
>Ga0115008_10003059_pt1 | contig 13828 bp, 3 predicted proteins | sample FraStrMetagenome_FD_87164 | JGI IMG/M metagenome (GOLD analysis project Ga0115008, IMG submission 87164) | Marine eukaryotic phytoplankton communities from Arctic Ocean - Fram Strait ARC3M Metagenome | ecosystem: Environmental > Aquatic > Marine > Oceanic | place: Fram Strait | collected 2012-06-18
AAGTCCATCGCGTTGAGCATGAAGGCCCACTTGTCGGCTTGCTCGTCTAGAATTTTGGAGGTCGGCTTTCCCGCGCCGTGGCCGGCATTGGTTTCGATGCGAATCAGGACAGGGTCGGAACCGCCATGGGCTGCCTGGAGACGGGCAGCGAACTTGAAGCTGTGGGCCGGAACCACGCGGTCGTCGTGGTCGGCTGTGGTGACCATGGTCGCAGGGTAGTCCGTGCCGTCTTTTAGGTTGTGCAGCGGGCTAAAACCGAAGAGGTTGTCGAAGTGCACCTTGGAACTGTCGGAGCAGCCGTATTCTGGAATCCAGCCCCAGCCGATCGTGAACTTATGGTAGCGAAGCATGTCCATCACGCCGACTGCGGGAAAGGCCACGCTGGCCAAATCAGGACGCTGTGCCATGGTGGCACCCACAAGGAGTCCGCCGTTGGATCCGCCGGCGATGGCCAAGCGGTCGTTGGACGTGTATCCTTTTGCGATCAGGTATTCCCCCGCGGCGATGAAGTCGTCAAATACGTTTTGCTTCTTGAGCAGCATGCCGCCCTCGTGCCAATCCTCGCCGAATTCACCACCACCGCGCAAGTTGGGCATGGCATAAACGCCGCCTTGCTCGAGCAGGACAATGTTGGACGTGGAGAAGCTCGGGGTCAGCGAGATGTTGAATCCGCCATAGGCATAAAGCATGGTGGGGCGGTTGCCGTCGAGCTCCAGGCCCGCCTTGTGGACGATGAACATGGGCACCATTGTGCCGTCCTTGGAGGGGTAGAAGACCTGCTTGCTCTCGTATCCGGCCGGGTCGAAGTCGACCTCGGGGATGTAGAACGGCGTGCTCTCGCCTGTGGCCATGTCGTAGCGGAAGATGCTCGTGGGGTAGGTGAACGAGGTGAAGGCGTAGAAGAGCTCCGTGGCGTCCTGCTTGCCGCCGAAGCCGCCCGTGGAGCCAGTGGCGTTGGGCAGGGCGATCTCGCGGGGGTTTGTGCCGTCCGCGTCGCAGCGCGTCACGGCGTTGCAGGCGTTCTTGAGGTGGGTGGCGAAGAGCTGACCGCCCGCCGTGCTCACGCCTTCGAGCAGATGCTCCGACTCGGAGATGACGTCGGTCCAGGCGCTGCGGTCCGACGGGTTGGCCGGGTCGACCGAGACGAGGCGGTACTTCGGCGCGTCGATGTCGGTCATCATGAGCAGCCGTCCGTCCATGTGGTCCACGATGCTGGAGCGGGTGTTGAAGCCGTCCACGACCATTTGCCAATCCGCGTTGGGATCGGTGAGGTCCTTAATGTGGAGGTTGTTGCCGTCCGTGCCGGTGGAGGTATTGAGGATGAGGAAGCGGTTGTCCTCGGTGGCATAGGCGAAGTGGTAACGGTTGGGCTCGTCGTCGTTCCGGAAGACCAGTTCGTCCTCGCTTTGGGGCGTGCCCAGCTTGTGGAAGTACACGCTGTGGAAGGTGTTCTCGGCACTGAACTCAGAGCCATCAGGAGCAGGGTACCGGCTATAATAGAAGCCGTCGCCCACCCAGCTCGCGCCGGAGAACTTGACCCATTCCAGCATGTCGCCCGTTTCTTCGCCCGTTGCCAGATCCATGACGCGGATCTCTTGCCAATCGCTGCCGGCCGAATTGCGCATCACCACGATGTACTTGTCGTCATCGGAGGCGCTGGAGAGGCTGGCGGTGACGGTGCCGTCCTCGCTCAAGGTGTTGGGGTCGAGGAAGACTTTGTCTTCGCCATCGAGGCCCTCGCGGACATACCAGACGCTCTGGTTCTGAAGTCCGTCGTTTTTGCTGATGTAGTAGCGGTCGCCAATCTTCCGAGGCGCACCGACCTTCTCGTAGTTGAAGATCTGCTCATAGCGGTCGCGGATGGCGTCGCGGAAGGGAATTCCGTCCAGGTGCTGACGGGTCACCGCATTTTGGGCCTCTACCCATGCGCCGGTCTCTTCGCTGCGGTCGTCTTCGAGCCAGCGATAGGCATCGTTGACCTTGGTTCCGAAATAGGTGTCCATCACCTCCTCGGTGCGGGTGTCCGGGTAGTCGAAGGTTTTCATCAAATCAGATTGAGGGGCAGTGCCACAGGAGGCCAAGAGGAGCGCAAAGGCGGCGGGGAGAATCAAATTTCGCATATCGTGAATCGAGTGGCAAATTAGACGACATGAACCACAGCCACGAAATAGACTATCGCATCCACGGAGATGACCTTCAAACGGTCGAAGTTGAGTTGGATCCACACGAAACCGTTGTGGCTGAAGCCGGGGCGATGAACTGGATGGAAGAAGACATTGTTTTTGAAACCCGAATGGGCGATGGGTCCGAGGCCAATCAAGGGGTGCTGGGCAAACTCTTTGGTGCCGGCAAGCGCATGTTGACGGGTGAGAGCTTGTTCATGACGCATTTCACAAACCGAGGTGCGATGAAGCGCAATGTGGCTTTTGCTGCGCCCTATCCAGGCAAGATCGTACCCGTGGACCTTGCATCCTTGGGAGGAGATTTGATTTGTCAAAAAGACGCTTTTCTGTGCGCAGCGAAGGGAACGTCGGTTAGCATGGCGTTCAATAGAAAGTTGGGTGCCGGTTTTTTTGGAGGGGAAGGTTTCATTCTTCAGAAACTGGAGGGGGATGGATTGGCCTTCTTGCACGCGGGTGGGACCGTGGTCAAGCGAGAGCTGAACGGAGAGACCCTCCGTGTGGACACGGGTTGCATTGTGGCCTTTGATGCTACGGTGGAGTACAGCATCGAGGCAGCGGGAGGCTTGAAGAGCATGTTGTTCGGCGGCGAGGGCCTGTTCCTTGCGACACTCAAGGGGCACGGGACTGTGTGGCTGCAGAGTTTGCCTTTTAGTCGATTGGCGGATCGGATTCTCATGAATGCACCGCAAAATGGCGGGAATGCGAAAGGAGAGGGAAGTGTGTTGGGTGGATTGGGAAGAATGATGGACGGTGTTTAAAGGCCGTGTCGTGCCGCCTTCGGCTTTGTTTCCGGCCCAATCCCGCTTTTATTCCGACAAAAGACGTAATAGTTGAGATGAATTTGGTTTTTGAGTCGATTAATGGGTATATTTATGGAGCTCAACCCAGATTGTGCTTACATGAACCGTCTGATCGTCCTCCTCTTCTGCCTGCTGACCGCGACTTTTTGTCGCGCCCAGGCCTCCAGCTACGGCTTGTCCGTGGAAGTACTCACTGTGCATGATTCTGGCCCTTTGGCCGGGATGACCACTTATCAAGTCTTCATGGACTGTGTCAACCAAGAGGACATGGTCTCTGCAGTCAGTGGGGATGCCATCTTCCCCATGGACTTGTCGACGACGACGACGTTCTTTCAGCACATCTTGGGTTCGGCCACGCCCAATTCTGTGAATCCTCTTTTGTTCGGCTTTTATCCAGATTTGGCTTACGACAGTTGGGTGACAGTGGGCATTTCTCAATCTCCCAATGCGGGAAATGGAGAAGGAGAAGTCAGCACCGTGGAGAGTCCAACTCAACCATGGGTGTTTCCATTTGAAAATGGAGGGGACATCGCGATTGATGATGCAACGGGAGGTGCATGGTTCGTGACCCAGAATTATTCCAATGGAGTGGCAGGGGATGACTACAAAGTCCTCTTGGCTCAGTTGACGACCGACGGTGAGATTTCTGGAACCTTGCTCGTTCAGGTATTTGAAAATGGAGTGGGTGAAAGCGACATGCGTTTTCATTTGAGTTTTGAAGGCACCAATGGTTCAGGCGCAGGGGGGTGCATTGATCCCGAAGCAGACAATTTCAACCCGGGTGCTGGTGAGGACGATGGCTCCTGTCTTTATGGCGGTTGCATCGACTTGACGGCATGCAATTTTGACGAAACATCGAACGACGATGATGGGTCTTGCGTCTATGCTGACCCCTTTGAAGATTGCGCTGGGAATTGCCTGAATGATGTCGATTCTGATGGCACGTGTGATGAGCAAGAAGTTGAAGGGTGCACGGATGCGACCGCATGGAATTATGACAGTGCGGCGACCGAAGACAGCGGCGACTGCATTTATTTCAATGCCTGTGACATGGACGCAGATGCCGTGGTAACAGCGAGCAGTTTTGATTTTGATCCAGGGGTGTTGAACCTCGAGGTCGGAGCGACCGTGGTTTGGGTCAACACGGGGGGATTGCACAATGTCAATGCCATCACCGATCAGTTGACAGGATTGCCTTTCGACAACCCTCAGCCATTTACAATCCCTGCAGTTTTGGGGTCGCCCGCGGGCACTTGTTTGGGCGCGTTCACTTTCAACAATCCCGGGATTTACCAATACAACTCATCAGTTTCCAACCAGGCCGCACTGGGCATGGTTGGCACGGTAGTGATTGGCGATGGTGGGTGCACGGATTCAGGCGCCACCAATTATGATGCTGCTTCTGAGTTTGACGATGGGACTTGTATTTTTTCTGGATGTACAGACGCCACGGCGAGCAATTACAATGCGTTTGCCAGCGTGGATGACGGCACTTGTCTCTACCCCGGATGCACAGATTCCTCAGCGGCCAATTATGATGCTTCAGCCAATGACAACGATGGCAGCTGTTTGTATCCTGGATGTACGGATCCAAACGCGGTGAACTACGATGAGACAGCCAATACGAACGATGGCACGTGCAGTTATGCCGGGTGTTTGGATGCATCTGCATGCAACTATGATGAGCAGGCTGATGTGGACGATGGTTCATGTCTGACAGCAGAACAAACATGGGGTTTGGGATACGTGGATTGCGATGGGAATTGCTTAAACGATGCTGACCTCGATGGTGTTTGTGATGAGGCGGAGGCTGCGGGGTGCACCGACATGACCGCGTGCAACTACGCGCCCACGGCCACGGAAGAGAACGGCACTTGCGACTACTGTTCTTGTGGAGCAGGAGGGGACACCACGTACGTTCTCGGAGATACACTGGTGACGGCAACTTTTGTCGATGATACCGCAGGGTATGCTTTGGATGTAGAGTGGGTGACCACGCATCAAAGTGGGGATTTGGAAGGCTTGTCTACCTATCGCATTTACGCGGTGTTGGATGGCCCCAATGATTTGCTCAGTTCTTGTTTTGGAAACAACAACAACCCCATGCTGATTGAGGCCTCAGAAGGATTCTATCAGGATCCCCTTGGTGGTTCATTTGGAACCAGCATCAACGCCTTGATTCTTCCAATGTTTCCCAATGTGGCTTTTGACAGTTGGGTGACCATTGGTCTGGACGGCACTCCACCTCCAGGTTACAGTGCCATCCAAAATGCGCAGAGCCCTTCACAGAATTGGGTGGCCGCTTTCAATCAAGGCATTGAATTGAGGATTGATGATGCCGTAGGGGGGGCTTGGTTTGTTACGTCTTCCAATTTGAACGGGGTGCCTGATGCGGACTTGCGCGTCTTGATTGCTCAATTCACCACGGCAGGAGTGATCTCTGGAACCCTGCCGATTCAAGTGTTTCCAAATGGTGTGGGAACCCTTGAGTCTCGCGCGGCCTTCACCTTCACAACCGAAGGTTTAGGAGAACCACAGTTGACCGCTGTGGTGGGGTCCGGAGGTGGAGAAAATGCATGCGGATGCATGGATGCTTCAGCAGACAATTATGATGCAGATGCGCTGTTTTCGGATGGGAGTTGTGAATTCCTCGGGTGCACGAATTCGGATGCGCTGAACTATGATTCGGATGCAAACGTGGATGACGGGACATGCATTGTCCCAGGGTGTACCAATCCCGAAGCGGACAACTACAACCCCGATGCCAACCAAAACAATGGCTCCTGCATCCTTTCGGGTTGCACGTATGACGACGCGGCAAACTTTGACCCGACGGCCAACACAGACGATGGTTCCTGCATTTATTACGGATGTATAGATCCTGAAGCGGACAATTTTGATCCAACGGCCAACACCGATGATGGGGGGTGCATGTACCTCGGCTGTACCGATGAAAATGCCGACAATTACGATGCCACGGCCACGATGAACGATGGCACATGTCAGTATTTGGGTTGCACAGTACCTGTGGCATCCAATTACGACGCCACGGCGAATGTGGACGATGGCTCTTGTTTGTTCCCTGGATGCACGAATCCTGAGGGAGCCAACTTTGATCCCACAGCGAATGTGGACGATGGCAGTTGCATTTTGGAGGGATGTTTGGACACAACAGCCTCCAATTACGACGCGTCGGCCAACGCCGATGATGGAAGCTGCCTTTACCCAGGATGCACCGATGCAGGTGCCTCCAATTATGATGCGGACGCCAACGACGATGACGGGACGTGCATTTTCCCCGGTTGCTTGGATTCAGATGCCGTGAATTACGACCCCACTTCCAACGTGGACGATGGCACTTGCCTCTACGGGGGGTGCATCGACGAGTCAGCGGAGAATTTTGATGGCGATGCGGATGTAGACGATGGTTCCTGCCAATACTTGGGATGCACCGATGCAGCGGCAGACAATTACAACGGCTCAGCGACAACCGACGATGGCTCTTGCGTGTATTCGGGTTGCAACGATCCGAATGCGGTGAACTACGACGTAACGGCCACATTGGATGATGGCACCTGTTTGTACGGTGGTTGTTTGGACGCCGCGGCGTGCAACTATGACTCCACGGCGGACTTGGAGGACAACTCTTGCACTTACCCTGCGTCTGAGAATTTGGATTGTTCTGGCAATTGTCTCAACGATGTGGACGGCGATGGCACGTGCGACGAAGATGAATTCAGCGGTTGTACGGATGCGAGTGCGTGCAATTATGACGGTAACATGACCGAGGACGATGGCAGTTGTGATTACTGCTCTTGCGCTGGTGATGTGGATGCAGGTCTGGACGCCTTTGATTACAGTTCCGAGATCGATGGTTTTGGACTGCGTTTGGAAAGGGTGATGGACCACACCTCAGGTGACTTGGCGGGCATGACCACGTGGCGGATTTTGGCCAATGTGGTTCACCCAGCAGATCAGCTGTCGAGTGTGTACGGCAATGAGAGTGTTCCTCTGGGTTTGACGTCGACGGCGCCATTCTATCAGAATGTCGTTGGGTCATCGTTTGCCACGGGTGTCAATGCCTTGCTTTTTACAGCGTTTCCTGAATTGGCATACGACAGTTGGGTTACCATTGGTGTGGACGGAACCGCCAATGCGGGAGCCGGTGAAGGGGACGTACAGAATGCTCAGAGCCCAAACCAGAATTGGATCATTGGTTTTGAAGCAGGAGGGAGCATTGTGATGGATGACCCCACAGGAGGTGCTTGGTTTGTTACCAATGTCTACAACAATGGCATTGCGGGAGATGACTTGCGCGTCTTGCTCGGTCAATTCACCACGGAGGGGACGTTTGAAGGCACGTTGAACTATCAAGTTTTCTTGGAGGGAGATGGGGCCAACGATGAGCGCGTGACCGTGAGTTTCTCTTCAGCGGACTTGGAAGGGGAGACCCCGCCGGCTTGTGGTTGCACGGATGCTTCCTCAGACAACTACGACCCGACTGCGCAATACGACGATTCCAGTTGTGTGACTGCGGGCTGCACAGACAGCGCTGCCGACAATTACAGTGAAGCGGCAAACGAAGACGATGGCTCCTGCTTGTTCAGTGGCTGCACCGACTCCGATGCCTTCAACTATGACCCCACAGCCAATGCCGACGATGGGTCTTGCATCTTCTTTGGTTGCACCAATCCAAGCGCGGACAACTATGACGCCGAGGCCAATTTTGACAACGGGTCTTGTGAGATTTCAGGATGTACGATCTCGGGGGCTGAGAATTACAATGCAGAGGCGACCGAGAATGATGGGTCTTGTGTTTTTGCAGGTTGTACCAATGAGACGGCGAGCAATTTCGATCCTCTGGCTTCCATCGACGATGGATCTTGCGTGATTCCTGGATGTACCGATGAGCTCGCTTCGAACTACAACCCAGAAGCCTCGTTCAACAATGGAACGTGCGCGTATTTAGGCTGTACCGATGAAGCAGCGTGCAACTACGACGGGGTGGCATTGACCGAAGACGGGTCTTGTATTTACCCTGTGGACCTTCATGGTTCAGTTGAATATGACTGTAACGGGGCCTGTATTACAGACAGCGACGGGGACGGCATTTGTGATGCCTTTGAAGTTCCTGGATGTACAGATTTGATGGCGTGCAACTATGTTGGGGCAACCGATGATGACGGCTCTTGCGAGTTTTTGTCCTGTGCAGGTTGCAGTGATGCCGAGGCGTCAAACTATGATCCCAACGCCTTGATTGTGAACGACAACCTTTGCGAATACCTCGGATGCACGAGTGCTGCGGCAGACAATTATGACGACACCGCGAACGTAGACGATGGAACCTGCATTTTCTCCGGCTGTACCGACCCCGAAGCGGACAACTTTGATCCGCAGGCGAATGTCGACGACAACTGTATTTATCTCGGGTGTGTCAATGCTGCGGCAGACAATTATGATGCTTCAGCCAACACAAATGATGGGTCTTGCATCTTCTCGGGCTGCACGGATCCCGAAGCAGACAACTACGACCCTCAGGCCAACTCTGACTCGAATTGTCTTTACCTGGGTTGTTTGGATTCGGAGGCCAGCAATTACGATGACACGGCAAACTTGGACGATGGAAGTTGCGTTTATCTCGGTTGTACCGACACGGCGGCATGCAACTTTAATGTGTCTGCCAATACAGACGATGGCAGCTGCACTTATCCAGCCACCACCAGTGTAGACTGTGAGGGCAACTGCCTCCTCGATACTGATTTGGATGGCGTCTGCAATCCTGATGAGGTTTCTGGATGTCAGGTGCCAGGGGCGTGTAACTACAACCCCAATGCCACCGATGGTGGCGTGATTTGCAACTACACCACGTGTGCAGGTTGCACCGACCCAACCGCAGACAACTATGACGCATCCGCCACCTTGCCAAGCGGAGATTGCCAATATTATGGTTGTATGGATGTTGCGGCAGACAACTTCTCGCCGGGCGCAAACTTGGACGATGGATCTTGCTCTTATGGAGGGTGCACAGACGCAAACGCTTACAACTATAACGCCAATGCGTCTCAGGACGATGGCAGTTGTTTGTTCGCGGGCTGCGTGGACGAAGATGCCTGCAACTACGATGAGGGTGCCGACACGGATGATGGCACGTGCGCTTATCCAGATTCAGGATACAACTGTTTGGGGTATTGTCTCTTGGATTATGACGGAGACGGCATTTGTGATGAGTTTGAGGTGCCGGGTTGTACCGCACCATCAGCTTGTAACTACAGCGCTTCCGCCACAGAAAACAATGGCACTTGTGAGTGGTCCTCATGCGTCGGATGTACCGATGCCGCTGCGAGCAATTTCAACACGGTCGCTTTGATTGACGATGGGACCTGCGTCTTCGGTGGATGCACAGACCCCTTTGCCTTGAACTACGAAACGCAGAGCACGTACAACGACGGGTCTTGTTTGTATGTGGGGTGTACCGATGTGAACGCCTGTAATTTCACGCCTGGGGCCAACTACGACGATGGATCCTGTGACTTTGAATCTTGTGTGGGGTGCATGGTCACCATGGCCTGCAATTATGACCCGTCAGCGACGATTTTAGATTCGGAATTGTGTGACTTCAACTCTTGCTGCGGAGACCCAGCTGCCGACAATTATGACGCGGAAGTGTCTTCATTGTTGGTCGAGGGTTGCCTTTATGGCGGAAGCGGACCTGTGGTGGAATCTACAGGCTGTGACCTCTCTTTTGCCTGCAACTTTGGTGATCCAGACAATGCATGTGAATTCGCTTCGTGTGCGGGTTGCATGGAGGAGGGCGCCTGCAATTATGACGCGAACGCGACGCTGTTTATTACGTGCGTTTATCCCGAAGATGCCTTTGGCGTCGATTATTTGGATTGTGATGGAGCGTGTGTCAATGACACCAACAACAACGGTCAGTGCGATGAGCTGGAGACCTCCGGATGTACCGATCCGATGGCCTGTAACCTGAGTCAGGTTGCCACCCTCGACGATGGGTCATGTGAGTTTGAAAGTTGCGGGGGTTGCACCTTGACTGGGGCATGCAATTTTGACCCAGAGGCTGAGACAAACGATGGTTCATGTGAATACGCCACCTGTGCGGGTTGCATGGACGAATTGGCATGCAACTATGATGGGGCTGTCTCCATTGCAAATGGAACGTGCATTTATGCTCAGCCTGAATATGACTGCTCTGGCACTTGCTTGACGGACACCGATGGCGACGGCATTTGTGACGCTTTCGATGAACCTGTCTTTGGATGTGTGGATCAGACGGCGTGCAACTTTGATCCTTTGGCTTCTCACGATGACGGATCTTGTGACTTTTGCTCATGCTTCATCACCACTTCAGATGAGCCCGGTTATGGTGTAGAGGTTGAGGTGGTTGCGGAAAATGGAATCCCTGGATTCACGACATATCGTGTCTATGCGACCACCGCTGGACCCACGGATTTCGTGAGCGCTGTGACGGGCCTTTCAGGGACGGAACTCGAGGTTCAAACCACGGGCAGTTTCTATCAAAACCCGGTTGGCGGCGCGAGCCCCTCTGTGATCACAGGCATTTTGCTGGGCTTTGTTCCAGACCTCGCTTACGACAGTTGGGTCACGATTGGCTTGGACGAGAAAGCCGTCTCTTCAAATGGAGAGGAGGATGTCGCCACGGTTGCTGGGGTGTCTCCAAGTTGGACTGTGGCCTTCGAGAATGGAAATGACATCCTCATCAACGATGGCACGGGCGGTGGTTGGTATGTGCTCAACTCCGCTTCAAATGGTGTGTCGGGAGACGACCAGCGCGTGTTGTTGGGACAATTCACAACTGATGGCGAATTGAGCGGGTCCATGCGGATTCAAGTCTTCCCGAATGGAGACTTGGATGCAGACTTGCGTTATGTGGCCGCGTTCAGCCAGCCTGATTGCGGTTGCACGGACCCTGCAGCGCTGAATGCTGGAGACGCCACCTACGACGATGGGACTTGTCAATATGCTGGATGCACAGATCTGGAAGCCGACAACTTTGATGCGGCTGCAGACGTGGAAGATGACAGCTGTATTTACAGCGGTTGCACGGACCCTTCAGCCGACAACTACAATCCTCAAGCGACGGTCTTCGATGGTTCTTGCTTGTTCTATGGTTGTACAGATCCTTTCGCAGGGAACTACGATGCAACAGCCAATGCAAACGATGGCACTTGCGACTACGCAGGGTGCACCTCATCGGCGGCAACGAACTACAATCCGATTGCCACAGTGGACGACGGCACGTGCCTTTTCGAAGGGTGTACCGATTCCTCAGCGGCCAATTATGAGCCCGGAGCGAATACCGATGATGGTTCATGTTTGTACCCTGGTTGCACGAACCCGCAGGCGGACAACTATGACAACGGTGCCAATTTGGACAATGGAACGTGTGTGATTTCTGGTTGCACCGATGCGTCGGCGAACAATTACAATGCCGATGCCAACAATGAAGATGAGAGCTGTGCGTACCTCGGTTGCACGGACCTTGAAGCCGACAACTTTGATGCTCAGGCAAACTCGGATGATGGCAGTTGCCTCTTTGGTGGATGTATCCAAATGGGTGCTTGCAACTACGACCCAATGGCCAACACCGACGATGGAAGTTGCAGTTTCCCAGTGGATGAATTTGGGGTAGACAATGTGGATTGCACGGGCGCTTGTCTGAATGATGCAGATGAGGATGGGGTTTGCGATGAGGATGAAATCCTCGGTTGCATGGACGCCTCAGCGTGCAATTTCAATGCAGACGCCACCGATGAAGACGGCTCATGCGAGGTGCTTTCTTGCGCGGGTTGTACCGATGTTGAAGCCGACAACTATGAGGCCGCGGCCACCATTGATGATGGTTCTTGTATCATCTCGGGTTGCACGTACCCCACGGCGACCAACTACAATCCCATCGCGACTGTAGAGAATGGAAGCTGTGCCTTTGGCGGATGCACCAACTCAGCAGCCATCAACTTCAGTGTATTGGCCGATGTGGACGACGGGTCGTGCATTCTCTTGGGCTGCACAGATCCAGATGCAGTGAACTACAACCCGGATGCGACTTTGAATGACAACACTTGTCAAGTCTTTGGTTGCACGAACCCCTTGGCGGTCAACTACGCTTCCAATGCGGTCTTGGATGACAACAGCTGCATTATTGCGGGTTGCACAAACCCATTGGCCATCAACTTCAGTGTGGTGGCGACGGTCGACAACGGCTCTTGTTTGGTGCTGGGTTGCACGGACCCCGCTGCCGCGAACTATGCGCCTGCCGCCAACATCAATGACGGCTCTTGTGCCACAGGGGGATGCACGCTCCCGTTTGCAACGAACTACAACCCAACGGCAACGTTTGACGATGGTTCATGCATCATCTTGGGCTGCACGAGCCCCAGTGCATTGAACTTCAACTTCTTTGCCACGCAAGACAACGGCAGCTGCTTGTTTGCCGGTTGTCAGGACCCTTCCGCGGACAACTACAATCCAGACGCCACATTTGACAGCGGAAACTGTTTGTTCTTGGGGTGTACCGACGAATCAGCCATCAATTACGATGCTGTTGCCAATGCGGATGACAGTTCTTGTATCTATCCAGGCTGTGTAGACGACGCGGCGTCCAACTATGATGCCATGGCCAATCAAGACGATGGGTCTTGCATCTATCCTGGTTGTACCGATGTCACAGCGTGCAATTTCGCTGCAATCGCCAACCTGGACGATGGAAGCTGTGACTTTGAGTCTTGCCTCGGTTGCACCGATGCCACAGCATGCAACTTTGATGACTCGGCCACGCAAGAGGATGGCTCATGCCAATATCCATTGGACATCTATGGCGTGAGTTATGTGGATTGCGAGGAGAATTGTCTCAACGATGCAGACGGGGATGGTGTCTGCGACGAAGCTGAGATTGCGGGTTGCACGAATGAAATTGCGCTGAACTTTGACCCGTCTGCAACAGACGAAGACGGCTCTTGCTTGATTGAAGGTTGCATTGATGTCGCAGCGGCGAACTACAATGAAGGGGCCAATACCGACGATGGATCCTGTATCTATTATGGGTGCATTGATGCTGAAGCAGACAATTTCGACGCCAGTGCCAACACCGATGATGGGAGCTGCATCTATTACGGATGCACAGATGTCGAGGCGGACAATTTCGACGCGGTTGCAAACAGCGACGATGGAACGTGCATCTACTATGGTTGCACGGACGCCACGGCCGACAACTATGATGAAGGTGCCAACACCGACGACAGTTCTTGTCTCTACAGCGGGTGCATGGACATGGAAGCCGACAACTATGATTCGGGAGCCAATGTCGAAGATGGTTCTTGCATCTATTATGGCTGCACAGACGAGGTTGCCGACAATTATGATGCTGGGGCGAATTCCGATGATGGCACCTGCATATACTACGGTTGTATCGACCTTGATGCGGACAACTTCGATGCAGAGGCCAACACAGATGACGGCAGTTGCGAATACTTAGGATGCACAGATTCTGCGGCTTCGAATTACGATTCAGGAGCCAATGTGGATGATGCTTCATGCACATATCCTGGATGTACGGACAGCTTCGCAGACAACTACGACTCGGAGGCCAACCTAGAAGACGGGACTTGCGCGTACTTGGGGTGCACGAATTCCGATGCGATCAACTTCGATGATTTCGCCAACATGGACGATGGATCCTGTCTCTTCTTGGGTTGCACCGACCCTGAAGCCGACAATTTTGACCCTCAGGCGAACTTCGACAGTGGGACATGTGAATACTTCGGATGCACCAATCCAGATGCCGACAATTACGACCCAGACGCCAAC
>Ga0115008_10003060_pt1 | contig 13828 bp, 8 predicted proteins | sample FraStrMetagenome_FD_87164 | JGI IMG/M metagenome (GOLD analysis project Ga0115008, IMG submission 87164) | Marine eukaryotic phytoplankton communities from Arctic Ocean - Fram Strait ARC3M Metagenome | ecosystem: Environmental > Aquatic > Marine > Oceanic | place: Fram Strait | collected 2012-06-18
AATTGTAAGAAGGCCTCGATCCTTGCAGTGAGTGTTTGAAGTCTGCTCAGCAAAGTTCCACTCGATATCTGGGTAAGGACGTCCAGTGAAGCTTCCGCTTAGGGTGAATGAACCGCCCTTACGAACATTGATGGTCTTGCAAAGCTCGTCAGCCACTTCAATTTCCGGTTTTTCGCTACGCTCGAGAGCTTGGAAAGCTTCTTCGCCTTCCTTGAAATCACCAGTTCCGATTCGGTTGACAGCGGCTACTCTTAACTTGTACAATGCGTTTGCTTCCAAACCCTTGACAGTAAAGGTTGCTTCTGAAACAAGAGAAGTTCCAGAGCACTTTACCCAGACGGGATCTTCTTCCTTGCAGACGAGGTATTCAATAATGTAGCCTTCAACTAAAGCACCACCATCGAAGATAGGCTCAGACCACTTCAAAGTGATGGATGACTCAGTTGAGTCGATGCACTTGAGCTTCTTTGGAGCTTCGGGGGCATATCGAGGATCTTCAATGAGGACTGGAGCGCAAGCATCACCAGGTTCAGACATACCAGCCGCGTTTATCGCGACAACTCGGAACTCGTATTGCTGACCTTCAGTCAGATTAGCTGCCTTGTCGCACATATCATTCGATGGCTTTTTGGTTGCTTTGACCCATCGAAGAGACTGTCGCTGCTTCTTTTCGATCCAGAATCCACTGATTGGAGCACCGCCATCGTTAGCCGGTCGAGCCCAGCCAAGAGATACGGACTGCTTTGTAACAGCCCGGATTTCTGGACGACCAGGTTTTTCCGGCTTCACGAATGGATTGACAGCAACGATTTCTTCAGACTCGCAGGCGTCACCAAGACCAGACTTGTTTTCAGCTCGGACTCGGAAAACATATTCGTTGCCTTCTAGAAGATGAGTGGCTTTGTATGAATTACAATCGATTCCGGACGCAACCATGACCCAGGAGAGATGACTAGTTTCTCGTTTTTCAAGAGTATACGACGTAACATTTTGGTTTCCGTCGTGATCAGGCTTTTCCCAAGAAACAAGAGCGCGATCAGAATAGACATTGCTGACTGAGACCTTCTTGCAAGGACCGGGGGAATCAAGAACTCGAACTTTAACGTCAATAATGCGCTGGCCAACAAAGTTCTGGCACTTGACGCTGAAAGTACCAGTATCGAACTTGTTAGCTCCGAGGATCTTGATGGACGTCTTGAGGTCATCGATGAGGATTGTGATTCGCTGGTTGCTAGTTATTCGCTCCTTGTTGAACATCCATTCAATGACGGGAGCAGGAGAACCACGAATAATACCTTCGATGTGAAGGTCATCGCCAGCGCGGATGATCTGCTCAGCAGCAAATTTAGCATCCATATCGACGTTTGGTGGAACGGAGCTATCTTCGCAAGTGACAAAGTCTCGCAGCTCGCAATTTGCCGAGACGGAATTTGCAGCGTTCTTTACGTAAACTCGGAAGAAATACTCGTGCGACTCGATCAGGCCGGAGACAGTGTAGAAGCACTCGCTGACGTTGCTGAAATTGCATCGAAGCCAAGCAGAGCCCTTTTCGCGATCCTTTCGCTCAACAACGTAGCCAGTGATCTTTGCACCACCATCGTACTCGGGCTTGTTCCACTTGAGGGTGGCGTAGTCCCGGCCAACGGAAGTAACTTCGAGGTTAGTCGGAGGGTCGATGATATCTCGGGCGTACTCAGAATCGGAAGGCTTGGAAGGTCGGCCAATTCCTGCGCGATTCAAGGCAGTTACTCTGAACTGGTACTGTAGACCTCGCTCGAGACCTCCGCATTTGTACTCGTGCGCGTTAGCGGAGAGATTGCCGTAATTGCACCGCTGCCAGAGAAGGGAGTTTCGATCCTTGCGTTCGACAAAGTATCCAGTAACTGGAGAACCTCCATCGCTAGTCGGAGCAGTCCATCGGATAGTCATAAACTCACCGGCGCAAGCAGCAATGTTTGGCTGGCCAGGTGTGCCCGGAACTCGGAAGTCGTACTCAGCAATGACTGCGGCAGAGATGATTGGGTCCGAACGACCGAATCTGTTTTCAGCGACAATGCGGAACTGATACTCACCACCTCGCTTGAGCTTGTTCAACTTGTAAATACATCGAGCATTGTTTTGGGAGAGAGTGACCCATTCAGCTTTATCTCCTAGTTCTCGCATGTCAACAATGTAGTTGTTTACAGCGCTACCGCCATCGTGTTCTGGGACTTCCCACTTCATGGTCAGTGAGTCGTGAGTGACGTCAAAGAATTGAATTGGTCCTTGAATAGTCGAGGGTCTATCCTGGACTCGGACGAGAACTGGAACGTGAATGGTGCCAACCTTGTTTTGAAGAGTCATTTTGTAGTCGCCAGAGTCTGTAAGAACAGAATCTCGGATGGTGATTGTTGCAACGCCATTGTGGTATTCTGTATTGCATCGCGAAGTTTCAGCGAACTTCTCGCCATCCTTAGTCCAAGAAATGACAGGGAGTGGCATACCAGCAACAGGAATATGTGCAACGAGAATAGATTCAGCCTTGCCGACAAGAAGCTTTGATCGCATGCCGTCGAGCTGAGCAGTTGGCGCCATGGTCTGATCGACAGCAACGATACCCTTGGTCTCGGCGTAGTCTCCAGCTCCGACATCGTTCGTAGCATGAACTCGGAATCTATAGCTCTGGCCCTCCGTGACCTCTTTGTATGTGAACTCGAGCTGGTTACCCTTAGTCTTGGCACACTCGACAAATTTGTCGCTTCCTTTCTTCTGAATAGAAACAATGTAGTCTTTGATTTCAGAACCGCCGTTGTAGTCAGGCTTTGCCCATTTGAGCTCGATAGATGCAGCAGTGACTTTGCCAACAGTTATGTAGGCTGGCGCAGACGGGCCTTCAGCAGTAATGACAGGAGCATTAGTGGCAGTAGCTCGTCCGTTTCCGTACTCGTTTTCGGCCATCACTCGGAAGAAGTATCGAGAGCCCTCGACAAGGTTCTCGAACTTGTAGTCGTTGCGTTGGAGCTTTGTGGCCATCGTTGTCCAGGCCTTCTTTGTTGCATCTCTCTTCTCGACAGTGTAGCCGAGAATTCGAGAACCACCTTCGTTAAGAGGCCCTTTCCAGGTTATCTTTACCCAGTCACGGCCGACACCAGCGATGTTGAGATCAGCAGGCTCAGAAGGAGCGTCAAGAACCTTAATCATAAATCCAGCAGAGGCAGTTCCGCTGCTGTTTTCAATAATAGCCTGGTATCGACCAGTCATGTCAAGATCGAGCTTCTCAATGACAACAGTAGAAGAACTGTCAGTACTGTCAACCATGATTCGAGTATCTTCTAATGGAGAAAACTCTTCCTCAGATACCGTCTTGACTTGCCACTTGACAGATGGAGCTGGTCGACCAAAGAATGGAAGACGAACCCGAACCGGCATCATCGATCTGAGAATCAGAGTTCGGCCAACTTCAGCGCACTCGCCGAAGAATGGCTCTTCTGGAATGTCAGTTGGGGTGACGATAAGAGTGTTCATAATGTCGTCAGTGACCACAGTTGGCTTGCTCAAACCGACAATGTTGGAAGCTCGGATTCGGAACTTGTAGGGAACTCGTTCAAGTCCAGTGACTGTAGCTTCGGTATTTCGAAGTCGCTTTGCGTCGATAGCAGTCTTCCAAAGCTCATCTTCATCGTATCCTTCAGCTGCGGCATCATCAGCACAGTATTCCATAAACTCGACAGCGTAGCCGTTGATATCAGCACCGCCATCGTGGAGAGGCTTCGTCCACTTGAGTGTGACGGATGTGGATGTTTGATCGATCATTCGAGCCTGACCGCAAGCGTCTGGGACGTACAGAGGATCCTGGAATCGGATCAAGCCAGTAGTTCCGGAAGGCTCTGAGACTCCGGCCTTGTTAACAGCGTAGACTCGGAATTCCTGCTCTGAATCAGCCTCGACGGTGACTCGGAGTCGGAGATCTTCGATAATAGAGTCATCAGAAAGGGAAACTCGGGATTGTTTGCGATCACGTCGGTTTGATCGTCGAACTCGCATCCATCGAGTTGCGCCCTTCTTTCTTCGCTCGAGAATGTATCCCTGAATATCAGCTCCTCCGCTTTGAACAGGTCGGCACCATGTCAGAGTGCATGAATCGCTCAGGATATTGTCCACGGATGGAATTCCGGGTTCGGAAGGCTTTGTAAATGGATCCTTAGCAAGGACTGCGTCTGACTCGACGTATGGGCCAATGCCGTACTGATTGCAAGCAGCAACTCGGAACATGTACTCGTTACCCTTGGAAAGCGATGGAATCTTGACACATGTTTCAGGAGCGCAATCATGGACAACGAGCCAGCTAAGTCGGGAAGTTTCTCGTTTCTCGACACGGAAGCCGGTGATCTTTGAGCCACCAGTGTTTTTCGGGGGAGTGTAGCTCAAGAGACACTTATTGGAAGTGACGGAGGAGATCATAATGCTACCCTCGACTGGTCCAGGAGAGTCTTTAATCTGGATGTTGACGAATTGTGATCGGTTGCCAGCAATGGAGGTTGCCTTGACTTCGTAATCAGCAGTGTCGTATCGGTTAACCTCGGAGATGATTAAAGTAGAACCATAGTCGTCGGTCTTGATCTCGGTCTTGAGAGTGGATACCATCTCTTCGCCGTTCTTGAACCACTGAACAGATGGTTTGGGCTTGCCAGTGATGCCAGCGTAGAGCTTGACAGTGTCATTGGCCTTGCCTTTTACACCAGCCAAAGCCATAGGATCGATCTCGATCTCAGGAGCTTCCATCTCATCGTGAGCAAGAATCGGGCCAAGAACTTGAGACCAGCCAGAGACAGATCCAGCTGCGTTGAGAGCACAGACTCGGTACTCGTAGCTGTCGCCAGGATTCAAAGTATCAATGACAAAATCGGTCTCGATGACCTTATTGAAGTTCGCTTTGGTAAAGCGAGAGCCTTCTTCGTTGCAGTTTCTGTATTCGACAGTGTAGCCTGTGATTTTTGAGCCGCCATCATACTCGGGTCGTTTCCAGGCGAGCTTGATGAACTTAGCGCGAGTTCGGATGGCTTCGAGGTTTCTTGGGTGCTCAACGGGATCACGGCAGATGACCTCGGAGGTCTCTTTTGACCATTTGGAAGAACCAGCAGCGTTAACCGCGGAGACTCGGAATTGGTAAGAAAGTCCAGCAGTAAGATTGGAAATCTTAAAGTTCGTCTCCTTGATGATGGTGTTATTGGCCTTCGCCCACTGAAGAGCGTTGCGGTCCTTCTTTTCGACGTGATAACCGAGCAGAGGCGATCCGCCGTCCTTAGGCTTAGACCACTTGATAGCGCAAGTTTCATTGGTAACGTTGAGAATCGTTGGCTGCTCAGGCTTCATCGGCTTGGAGAAAGGATGCTCAGCAACAATGTCTGGAGTGATCATAGGATCAGAGACTCCATACTTGTTGACCGCTTGAATCTTGAATCGATATTCGTGACCAGCTTGGAGCCGAGTGACCTTCATTCCCGATCGGATCACAAAAGAAGAGACTTCCGACCAGACACCGGTAGTCTTATTAAGCTTGTTGACGACATAATGGGTGACTGGTGCTCCGCCATCTTCTTTCGGTGGGGACCAATCGAGAGTGAGGGACTCAGCTTCCACGTCCATGAAACAGTCATCACGGCCAAGAGGCTCGGATGGTCGATCCATGACAACAAGGGTCATTCTAGCTGTCTTAGATCCAGCACAATTAGTCGCCTTGAGCATGTATGTACCAGCGTTGGCACGCTCAGCTTCGAGAACAGTCAGAACGGAATTAATTTCACCGTCTTTTTTCTCAACAATTGAGTTCATTTTTGTAGATTCAGCAAGAGGTTTGCCGTCCTCGGTGAACCATTTTAATTCTGGAACAGGAACACCAAATACGGGGATACGAATGACGACATCTTCCTCGAGCTTGACGTAAACCTGGTTTCGGTAGTATTTTCGAGTGTCGATATCTGGCTCTTTAGTCACCAACTTAATGAGAACCGAATTCGTTTCTCGTGGATCGCCAACACCAATATCGTTTTTGGCTCTGATTCTGAAGAAGAAGGTTTGGTTGTGGTTCATGTCAGTCAAGTTGTAGCTCAGAACGTTTCCCTTGACTTCCTTTGTCAAGCTCCAGGTATCGAAGCCCTTCTTTTTCTCCTCAATGATAAAAGCGGTGATGTTGGAACCGCCATCATACATTGGCTTGGTCCAAGAAAGTCTAACGGAGTTGTCGGTGATATCTGTCACATTGATATAGTCAATCATGCCGGGTACTTCAGAAGCCTTGACAGCAGATTTTGTTTCGCATCCAAGACCAGGGCCGAACTCGTTGATTGCTCTAACATTGAAGAAGTAGCTGACTCCTTCTCGAAGACCAGTAACCTTGATGTTGGTTCCCTCGTAGTTGTCGGCAACGGTGTGCCAGGCCTTCTGAGTAGCTTCGCGCTTCTCGATCAAGTAGCCTGAAACGGCAGAGCCGCCATCAACAAGTGGAAGGTCCCAGCTCAAGCTAGCGAACTCCTTACGGACTTCATTTACCTTCAAGGCTGCTGGGGCACCAGGCGTATCCTGAACTCGGACTGTGATCGAGAGAGTCTTTTCGCCGCCAGCATTTTCAGCCGAAAGAATGTATCTTCCGCTGTCTTCTCGAGCAGAATTAGCAATGGAAAGAGATGCGACGTTCTTAACAAAGTCCTGTGCAGCAAGCTCGTTGATTTCTGGAACAGCACCTTCCTTGGTCCATTTGATTGTAGGCGCCGGTCGGCCTTTAACCGCAGCCTTCAGGTTAATAGCGTGGCCTGCCTTGAGTGTGACGTATTGGCCTATTTCGGGGTCAACGTTGATCTCTGGAACAATCAACACCTCGTGAGGCTGTACATACTCGGAGAGCAAGCATGGCTCACCAGGGCCAGTAGTGTTGATCGCTCGCACACGGACTTTATACTCTTTATCGCCATCGAGGCCAGTGATCTGGTATGTCGTAGCCTGAACGCCGCTAGCAGGAGTACAAGTGAGCCACACATCTTCCTCGGCTCCGATTGGCAGAATATCGACGTGGTAGCCGCTGATATCGTCGCCACCATCGTAGATTGGAGAAGTCCAACCAATGGTTACGGATGCCTTGGAGAAGTCAATAGCCTTGAGAGATCGGACTTCTCCTGGGGGATAGATTGGATCTCGAATAGTTATCATCTCAGAACTTGGTCCAGCGAGACCGAAGCCTTCGAGATTGGCAGCGGAAACGCGGAACTCATACTGATTGCCTTCAACAAGCCCTGTGATCTTGAGTCGGGTCTCGCTGCAGCTTTTAGTGTGAGCCTTGTACCATCGCGTTGATTGTTTTTCTCGCTTCTCGACCTGGTAGCTAGAAATAGCGTTTCCGCCGTCAGACTGAGGTCGGCCCCAGACGAGAACGGCAGAGTTCTTGGTGATCTGGGTGACTTCAGCCTTGGTGCATGCGCCGGGAATAGTGTAAGGGTTCTGCATGACGATTTGAGCGGTCTCCTGAACATCGCCAAGACCGAATCGGTTCTCGGCACGAACTCGGAAGATGTATTCGTTGCCCTTTATCAGGTGATCGCATTTGATGTAGTATGAAGTAACTCCACTGGCGACCTGAGACCATGTTACTCGAGATGTCTCTCGCTTTTCGATCAGATAGCCGTTGATATCACCATTTCCATCTTCAGAGGGCTTCTGCCAGCTGAGTTCAAGACGAGTAGCATCCTTGATTTTGTGTTCGAGGTTTCGAACTGGACCCGGCTTGTCGAGGACTTTATATTCGACATTGAGGACTCGCTGGCCAGCATCGTTGGTAGCCAAGAGGGTATAAATTCCGGAATCTGATCGCGTGGTGCTCTCGACCTTGAGCATGCACAATGTGTTTTCGTGAGTCATGCTCATGCGATTAGAAGAAAAGATGTCGGTTTTGTTACATTTCCACTGGATTTTTGGTGGAGGCTTGCCATACGCATCGGCCTTAATAACGATTGGCTCGCCAGCTCGGATGACTTGAATGTCCCGGAGGCTGTCATCGTGCTCGATATCGGGTGATTCGAGAAGATCCTTGCAGACAACAGGAGCAGATGGATCAGAAGGCCGAGAGAATGTGTTAATCGCGTTCTTGGCGACAACTCTAAAGACAACTTCGTCGCCTTCTTTGAGGCCGTCAATTTTGTAGTAGCACTCGGAAATGTTTCCGAAGTTACATCGCACGAATCGGCCATTCGAGGAGTCAGATTTTTCAACATTATAGCCAGTGAGTTTTGAGCCGCCATCGTAGGCTGGCTTCTTCCATCGGATGGAAACAGAAGACTTTGTGACGGAAGTGACTTCGACCTGGGTCGGCGGGTCGACTGGGTCTCGGCAGCAAACGTTTTCAAGGGGTCGCGAGAATCGAGACTTGCCAGCCTTGTTCTGGGCGCAGACGCGGAACTCGTAAATGATGCCCTGGTCGAGGCCAAGGATTCGGAATTCTTTGTCAACGCAAGTGACCTTGTTCGCTTTAGTCCAGAGAAGCGCGTTACGGGACTTGAACTCGACGTGGTAGCCGGTGATCTTACTGCCTCCATCGTTGGCCGGCTCTGACCAACCAATGACGACAGACTCTTTTGAAATATACTTGGTGAACACATCTGCTGGTGGATAAGGGTTCTTGGAAAAGGTTTAAATATTTCCTGTAAATTTATAATTTACCTTGAATGGATATCGAACGATGATGGCCTCGCCATTGCACCAGCCAGATTTTCCAAATTTGTTCTCAGCTCGGACACGGAAAACGTACTCGGTATTTGTGCAGAGCTTTGTGACATTGACCAGCGGTCGAGCTAGAGTTGAAGATACGGTCGACCAAACAGTTGAAGTTGCGTCTCGCTTCTCAACAATGAAGTTGGAAATGGCAACACCGCCAGTGTATGCTGGAGGGTCCCACTTCAATGAAACTGAAGAGTGAGTGACGTTGTCGTAAGTCACGTTCTTAACATCGCCGGGTTTGTCGAAAACGACAACAGAAACGGGGACGTTTTTCTCTCCAGCTTTGTTGGTCAACTTGAGAGTGTATGAGCCAGCATCATCAACAATGGACTCTCGAAGAGACAGAACAGCGACATCGTTGACGACTTCGGAGTTGACGCGGCTTGTTTCGCGGAGTGGCTCGCCATCCTTGAGCCATTTGATTTTGGGGAAGGGCTTGCCAATGACGGAGCATTTGCAGATGATGTCCGTGTCTTTTTCGCCGTAAAAAACGAGTGAGCTGACACCACGCTTGTCAACATCGGGAGCGACGAGGACAGCTTTGGCGTTGACTGGCTCTGCAATTTCTCGTGGAATACCCTCGCCATTCTGGTTGATAGCTCGGACACGGATCATGTAGTCCTTGCCAACGTTTAGGTTGTCGACGGTACATTTTGTTTCCTTGATGACCTTGTCGACTACTTTCCAGGAGGTTTCGCTGGAAGCTCCGGCTTTCTTAGCCTGAGCCTTTTCTTTGAGGGTGTTTGCCTTTGCCTCTGGGACAGGGGCTGGGACTTTTTCGGGTTCCGGCGCTTTGGTAGCGTCTTCAGAATCCTAAGAAGCTCTGTAAGCATATTTCAAAGAAAAATTTATCACCTCATTGTTGTTATTGTTAGAGTTGGCAGATCGCGCGCTCATCTCGTACCCAGTGGAGAAAGCAGCAGCAGAATCGGCGGCAACTAAAACAGGGACGGCATCACGGGCAGTGAACCCGGAGCCATCGATAGTAGCTTCGACAAGCGCAACTTGCTGCTCGTCAGAAGCGGTGCATTTTCCCTCCTTGGATGGGGAGTTGTGCATTTGGTTTCGTACCGGTTTTGGGCAGTGTCGATATCGTATTGTCTGAATTGATAACGTAAATAATAATTTTTTCGTATTCTCGTCAAATTAAATAAGTACAAGAAATTCTCTCAGAAATTGAAACTCGAAAAAGGGCGGACTGTGTGCCTAGCACAAAAAAGAGTACTTCATTGTGTGCAGAAAGATGAGCTAAGACGCGGGTAGCAAGTTAACACTTGGCACCTTTAGCAGGACCAGAAATTTCTATTTCTGATACCTCCTTGCATAACGCACACTACTGACTCACCTAACAGCTTTTCTTGAGCCGGCGCAGAGTTGTTACTTTTTCTTCGAAGCTTCTGTGTTAATCTCTCGCAACTAGCTCTTCGAAGTACAATTTATCTTGAAAAGAAAGAATCTTGCAACCGTATGATTCCTCTGTCATAAATTTCTCGCCATGCAGAAACTGCCAGCTGACCTTGGAAACTCGTGCGCGCCAACAGCAATCAGCTGTTTACGTTAGAACTCACCGCGGTACCTGGAATTGAGCTAGTTATCATGTCGACAATCAGGGATAAATGAGATCAAGATTAACGATTGCATTCATGGATATGCAAACATTTTCGTTAAGAAACCTCAACGCAAGAATCCTCAACACTAGCAACTCCTTGACATCCTCACCCAAATCGATAGCTTTAGCTAACGAAACAAAATAAAAGACAAGTGGAGTTTTGGTGAGAAATATATAATATTTTATTAAATAAATAGTTTGGTTACATACAGTTAAACGGAGTACTAAGCACGTGCTAGAGTCGAATGATTGACTTACGCTCGTGAGGATGTGACACAGTTGTGACTCAATAAAAGACAGGCTAAATAATGTGCTTTTGAAGAATTGGATGGTGGTTTTGTCCATCAATCTTATTTAATTTTTGAGAATGAGTTCTTGAGAAAATTCACTTACTTGACTTACTGTAAGCTGCCCTTTCTTTTTTTGCCGACTCCTTGCGCTGACTTTTTGACTATTAATATGACTGAATTTTCTTGGAAGTAAATTGTTTCTGAGTCGATTTCTATATCGTGTTTTTTGATAAGTGCAGGCGCATCAATGTATTCGCCATCGATGGAGACCAAGCCGTTTAAGAGAATCACTTCGGTCATGTCTTTGGTCACTTCGAAGGTGCTTCGGGCGCTAAAGTTTGTGATGTAGGATGAGGCGAGTATGCGGCGCAGCTCTTCCTGGGTTGAGCCCTGATAGCGCGACTCCTTGAGCATCAGCGGCATAGCAACCTTCATCCCCACCACGCTCCACAGCGTGTCCAACAGCTTTGGGAACTTTTCATATGCCTCGTGGATCACGTCCACGGGTATTTGGTACGTCTCAACGGCAGTCTCGCAAACAACAGAAGTACGCGCGTTCTCGCCGAGAAGCGCGCCCATCTCCCCCACCACGATTCCGGTGGAGGCGTAGTCACAGTAGCGCTCTTCTGTCTCCTCATCGGAGTCTTCTTCCTCATCAGAATCGTCAGTTATTTTGTTATGTCTTTTTAAAGTTAAAAATAAAACTGTGTCTAAAACCAGTTTGCAGTAAACAATACATGCACGTTGATATTATTCAACTCTTTCTGTAGTTTCCATGGACAATCTTTACCAATCCCTTGGTAATTAAATAAATCGAGTCAGGCTCTTCGTCATCCTGTATGATCATCTCATTCAAATCAAAGTGGCAGATGTTAGAGTTTTCCATCAACCACGCAGCAAGTCTCTTGTCATCACCAACCCAGTGGATATTTCGGAAAAGACTTTCTGGCTCTGGGGTATCCATTTCGATCGGCAATAGCCAAAGCTGCTTGATTAAGTTGTTGACTTGATCGTGCAAAATTCGCACTTCGAAATCGTCAAGAATTCCAGAATCTTGTAAGCGTCGGATACTTGTATGCATTACATTGATGAGATTTCGAATAGCAGCTGAAAATAAAGTTAAGTTGATTTTATTCTTTTTCATAAATAATTTTTTTTTTAAATACTGGAAGCCTTACTTTTTGTCTTGACAGCAACCGCGATTTCTGGGTAATCTCTCTGCAACAGACCAAGATCTCTATTAATATTCGCTTTTGTCTTGTACAAAACTCTGCGCATCTGTTCTTTGCTAACTCCTTTCTCCCCTGCAATAAGATCCAACGAGATCTCAAGCTCTTCCGTTGCTCGCACGAAGCCTTGGCCTATGTTGTAGCCAGACCTGATCTTGTACGACAGTCGGTTGTTGAGATATGTGAGCGCCACGGGAACGAGCGTTTTTGTAAATCGCAGAAGTCGAGCGAGACGGAAAATTCTAACCGACTTGATCATCTTTGCAAACTTCAAGGCTCTGAGGAACACAGATGCGTCTCCTCCTGATTGAGTCGTTTGCGCACCGACGTACGACTCAATGGCAATCACAGCGATGGTCTCAATGACAGAAATTACGACAATGATTAGATCAAAGATGTGCCAGGCGTATTTCATGTAAAGACGGATTCCTTGAAATTAGACTTATAAAAAAATAAACAAAATATCTTCATTACCTTGGGCGGACATCTTGAAGACAACCTCAAAGATGTAAAGGACGATAAATATATAATTCAGCACGTCCATAATCTTCCTGATGCAATAGCTTGATGCCGCACATCTCGTTTCGTATTCCAAATAAATTGGATGTCTATTCATGTCGGAGGTAGGGAACTGTACAATGTGCTTATGTACGTTTATATCGTCAACAGAGTCGATAAATTCACCTAAAATATAAGTCTAAAAATATGAATTTTTTTATCTCGTATTACCTTCGGACATTAAATAGTATTCAACAAAGATGTGCACGACGTTCAAGAATATGATGCTCTGCATCAGAGTTTCGAAACCATCAGAGAATGAAAACTTGAATAGCTTCCGTCTCAACTTGTTCTTGTATGGGTTCCTGACTTCCGCTTTGCTTTTTCCGTAAAGTTGTTTTTCGATGAGGCTCTTTAGCTTTGGCCAGATGCCGTATAATTTCCAATTACGCTTGAGCATCGTACTTGATACCAACTGAGTAGACTTTTGATCGTTCTGTACGGAATCAACAGCTTGTTTGAGGACAAGAACGGCATCGTCAGTCAGGTAGCCATTATTTCGCTGAAATACTTTGGCTTGAATTCTAAGCTGAATAGTTTTGTACCTGTTTGACAAAGCAAGTTTTCATCGCATTCATTGCTCGTTGTCTGGCTTCGTGGTAGTCAAATTTCTCTTCCATTTTTGCGGAATAATCCGGATTCACAATACGTAGATCTTGTGTGAGCTCCTGACTCAACTTCCGACTTTTGAAGCGACTACGCCTCATTGACGCTTGATGCTCTTGGTGAACTTCATGTTCTGTATACGGATTGGAAAGATGAGACTGAATGTATTTTGACGACAATTCGGTACAAGTCATTTTACCTTGGTTAAAACACTTTCCCAGTCCGCATCTGCCAAAAACGAGTCGTAGCGCATCGTTTTGAGTGCTTCGTTTACATCAGAGCGAATTCGCCCCATGGCTTTGTTCATAGTTGACCTTTGAACAGTTGATATTTTGTAGATTCCGAGTTTGGTGACGATCTTGTCCAGCGAAAGCGCGTTGATCAGTTGACAGAGGATTAGAACGCCAATGCCGTAAAAGAACGTCTTTTGCTGAGCGACATGGTAGAGATCGCTTAATTTAGCTTCTGTATCTTCGAAAAACATGTATTTCACAGTTGTGTCGATATCTCCATCGCATGATCCAATGTCTCGTTCGGTGTGGAACGGGTCAGTTGGACTGTATCGTCCAGCATTCGCGCACGTCACCCAGTTTAGGTTGGGATCAAGCAGAGCAATAAGAGCGAGAATCATGTTGAGTGAACTTGGAAGCTCGCCCCAGGACATAAAGATCGCTTGTTTCCACTAAAAAATCAATATTACATTCACCTCGTTAGATTCATTTACCTGGATATTCTTGTTGTTAAGACATCTGGATGTGAAGTAAATGATCAAGCATCGTAAGCAGATAAAACAA
>Ga0115008_10003061_pt1 | contig 13827 bp, 11 predicted proteins | sample FraStrMetagenome_FD_87164 | JGI IMG/M metagenome (GOLD analysis project Ga0115008, IMG submission 87164) | Marine eukaryotic phytoplankton communities from Arctic Ocean - Fram Strait ARC3M Metagenome | ecosystem: Environmental > Aquatic > Marine > Oceanic | place: Fram Strait | collected...
TTACCGTTGACTACCGTCAACTAACAGTTGACGGCCAAATTTTTTGACGGTTTGACGGTAGCTACCGTTAACCGTCAAAACAGTTTACTGGACGGTTGACCGTTAACAGTTGACACCTCTACCCGTTTTTGTCATTCGCCCCTTTTATCTTGTGGTTCGCATCTTCAAACAGTGCCTGACACTTTCGGTAATTGAAAATGGTAGCGAACCCAATGACCATCAGAAATGTATGTATATGTACTTGAAAACAAATTCTACAATGTACATGTATCGAAATAACAAAAAAGGCCTCTTCATTACTTAACGAAATTAATACAAGTTTCGCAGTCACACCCACATACGCACAAGGACCAGAGATTCCATGTAACAACCAAAAAATCAAAAATCAATGTTCCGCACATCACAATCACACAACATCACACATCAATGCGTTCTCAACTTGGAATACAATGACGGATTTACACAAGCACGATTCCAATACCAATACCAATACCGTGGACGATGATTTCTTAGATGACATCCTGAAAGACATGGATAAAAATTACGAGCAGTCACCGTCATCATTGTTGCACTTACACAAGCTTTCGTTTGAGGCAGGAGATGGTGTAAGGCCTTGGAGTGAAGTTATGATTCTTTTCAAGCACTTATCTCGTTCAAACGTAAGGGAAGCGCTCATGACAGGAGAAGAGGAAGATGAGGATGGCAAGGTAATTCCTCTTCATTATGCAGCAGTGAATGCCCCTCGTTCCGTGATTGATTGTATGTTGGCATTGGCTCCGGATGCTGCTCGTGTGAAAGCTCCGGGTGGTTCACTGCCCCTTCACTATGCTGCTCGTTATAACAATGTGGATGCCATTAAGTCGCTTGTGAATGTATATCCAGAAGCCGTCTTCGAAAGGAATAGTAATGGTAGAACTCCTCTCCATTGGATAGCACGTTGTGCATCGTGTTCCGTGATTGATTTTGTGTTGACATTGGCTCCGGATGCCGTTTGTGTGAAAGATTCAAGTGGTTGGCTACCTCTTCATTATGCTGCTAAATATAATAATGTTGATGCCGTCAAATCGCTTACTTGTGCATATCAAGGGGCTTTTGTGGAAACGAATAATGATGGTGATACCCCTATTGATTTTCTTGATTTGGACGAAATTTTCAAGTTACCATTGTTTGAGATATCATGCCATGCATTGAATAACAATAGGCTTCTTAAAACATGGTAGTTATCATATCAGGTATTGGATAAAACGTGGCCTTGATGCAACCGAAGACTTTTCTAAAGCGAACTTCTAAATTACTTCGAACTACCGTCTATTCTGCGCAATTGCAAATTGAATATGAACGTTGGTGATGATATTATCGACGAAATATCGATTTATTTTATAAAAAATGATTCATTTGAATCGAACGTGGATATGATGGCAAGGAAGACAATAACATTGAAATTTTCGTTTCGCTATTTTGAAATCTTAGTTTGATTATGATAATTAATGAGTTCTTTTACCTTTGTGTGAACTTGAATAGAAATACAAATACTGGTAAATTATGATTTTTTAAACAGGTATCGCAATGAAATACTCATCTAATATGTAGGAAGAACCTATCGTCGGTATTGATATAGTGTTCCTTTCGAAAGTAATATTCCTAATGGAATTGCGTTAATTAAACGAAGTTACTGCATGGCGGTCGATATCAGGTCGATAATTGAACAAACGAAGACGACTTCATGCAAAGAGATGTGAGTAGCTGCTAATAATAAACATTAAGAATATAGTTGAAAAAGTGGTCAACTAACACCCGAATGAGTCATTAAAGGTCAATTATTTTAATCATTTTCAAATATCATCAACCCCAACATTTTTCGTATAACAGGTTAATGATATTCTTGGTGTTACGTAATTGTTCTATAATTTTAAGGTATTTTACTCCTGAATCGTGATTCTATTTTTTGTGAACAAAACGCATCGACATAAGTGACGGGTTTAATCGATTACTCTGGCGTCGTTATCACCTTACTTCCATTCAGTGTGAGTTCATTCATTATTTTTCCTGCTTCCAAATCTGTTCCTAGTTGATATATTGACGAACTTGATAGCTTCATAAATTTTCGTTTCTATTAAGAATAATTACTCAAATAACTGCTTTTTAAACATTTAATTTTGTAAATAGCATGGTGCGTCGATTATCAAATGCGCTGATTGCTCTTTCAGCGCTTCGATGCGCTGAAGCTGCCACTAAAGGCACTATCGTCAATGAGCGAGGTGTCAATGCCAATGAAGTAACTGCAAATGTTGACGGGCTGTTACCGAATTGTAATTTTACTGGTGAAGTGATCATATCACATCCTATGTCAATGAACGAAGAAGATAAATTTTTCAGTACTGGCCAGCTTCAGATGAAGGCCATCGAGATGATGGTTGATTACGTAAACATAGAACGTTGTGGAATCTCTTTACCGAGTGGCGCGCATTCGATCAAGTTGCGGACTTATGGTGACGATTCGGATAAGACAAAAATCACAGCAATTGCCAACTTCACAAAAGATGATACTGACTTTTTCGTCGGTCCGTATAGCTCTGGATTGACGGGAAACTTGGCTTCTGTTGTTCAAGAAAATGGCAATGTTTTGATCGCAGGTGAGTACCAAGCCTAGAAGATGTGTGTATCTTTTTCGATTTAAAGATGTGACTAAACAAACAATCAACAAATAAGGCGGAGCCGCATCAACGAGCGTGTTTAGTGATAGAGATGGCGCGTTTGGAACTTTTCCGCCGACTAAGAAGTATATGGCAGAAGCAGTGAAAGCGTTAAGCGAGCAAGGCGCCCAATCTATTGCAACTATTTATGAAGATGCATCCTTTACGAAGGGCGTTTGCGCAGCTGTGCCTGACCTTGCCGATACTCATTCCCTAACTGTCACAAGCGAAAATTTAGTCATTGCCTCCCCAAAGCAAAGTGACCTAGAGTCTGTTGTCAACAAAATGGTTGAAGAAGATCCTGATGTAGTTGTGACTTGTGTCTACGCAAGTGGATGTACTGAATGGGTGAAAACAATGCGTGCGGCAAATTGGTCTCCTAAAGCCCAAGTTTTTACTGTCTGCCTCGGTCAATCCTCATTTGAAGAGGACGTTGGAAGCGATAAAGAATATATGCTCGGTGTATCACCGTGGGATCCTTCTCTTCCAATTAATGATACGGTAACCGGTTGGTCTGCAAGCGACTTCTCTTCGCGCTTTTTCGATTATACTGATCGACAAGCAACATATCATGCGGCTTCAGCAGCCGCATCACTAGCAATTTTTGTTCAGGTGATGGAGGGCACAAATTCCTTAGATCCTGTAGATTTAAAATCTTCACTCGCAAACGACACGTTCAGAACTTTGTACGGAGATATTTCTTTCGATGAAAACGGGCAAAGTAATGCCCCATCACTTGTTTTGCAGTACAATACTGATGGTAATGTACAGACAGTATTCCCGGAAGAAAAGCGATCCGAACCAATCACATATCCAATGCCCTCTTGGGGTTTTCGTGACTGCACAAAAGGAGGTCTGTGTACAGACAATTCAGGAACGTGTCAATCCGATGGAACTTGTAGTTGCAGTACAGGAAAAGTGTCTTTTAGCTCAGGGCTTACAGCGACTTGTGTTACTGTCCCCGAAGAGGATATGACGTACCTTGGTGATGGATTAAAATTAGCGGGGTATTCTGCCGTTGTTGTTCAGGCTCTTGCATCAACTATTGCTATTGTTTGGACTTACTATTATCGTGATAACGAGCTTGTCAAAGTCAGTCAGCCAATTTTCCTTCGTGCTATTGCAATCGGTTGTTTCATAATGTCACTTACCATAATTCCTCTGAGCGTTGAAGGAGATTATCGTTTCAAAATTGATTCGGAAACGTATAAACTTTCTAGCGAAGAAAACTCCGACATCGAAAAGGTCGATTCCGCATGTATGGCGTTAGTCTGGATGTATAATATGGGTTTCATATTGACATATTCAGCTCTTTTTGCAAAAATTTGGCGTATTAAAAAGTTGTTTTTTGATAATTCTATGCGTCGAAAAAAAATTACTGCCAAGGAAGTTGGAATGATCATGGTTGTGCTTTGTTTAGCTATGTTTGTTCTCATGTTGATGTTTCAAGTCGTCTCGCCAATGAGATGGGAGCGTGAAGTTCAATATACAGATGCAAATGGATTCTCAGTTGAATCAGTCGGATCCTGTACAAACCAAGAAAACTCAGATATTTTCCTCATTTTGTTGGCTGTATTTCACGCGTCCTGCTTGTTATATGCCCTTGCATTGTGCTTTCAGGTTCGAAATGTCCCTGGGGAGTTCGCAGAAGGCAAATGGATTTCAGCATCAATTTTCTGTCTTGTACAGCTTATGGTCATAGCGCTTCCAATTGTATTTATTGTGAAAGATAACGCCGACGCTTTTTACTTCGTGCGAGCTGGTATTTCGTTCGTTGAAGGTTTTCTCGTCACAGTACTCATGTTTGTACCAAAGATGCAAGCTGTTCATTCCGGCGATGCGAAGGCTCAAGTCGGTAGCGCACTTGGAGAGTACCAAAACTCACAACAAAAACGATCATCTATAGCACCAGATGGTGAATAGATTCTTTATCCGCATACTTTTACTTTCCCTTAACAATATCATTTAAAATTCTACATAAAGTGCTACAAATCAGTCAATTTTTCTAGAAGATTTCTGTTATATATTTAAACCATCATTTAGATCCGAAATAAGCATACAATTTGCTTGACATATCTTCTAATTGCGCATAATGAGACCAAAAGCAGAAGAATCAATAATATCCTTTACTTCAGATGCTATCATTAGTGCAAGCTGTCGACATTTCTCGTTTGGATCTGACGATGAAGAATGAGTCAAATATCGTACAATATCAAAGTTACTGTGGACAACATCAAACAAAAATTCCTCGTCCACGTGTTGTATACATATATACAAAGAATATAAAACAGCTTGCCGCACGTGCGGTCTGTCAGCCAATCGAAATAACAATGAAAACTGAAATACCTCGACAGCCAGCTTTGGTGTAGACAGACCTTTTCCCGAACATTCAATTAACGTTCCCAAGGTGTAAAGAAACGTACCTATCATTTGACAACCATCATCATCACCATTGTCCCATATACTACGGTTTTCTTTAGTGTGGGCAAATCCTCTCAATAGTGAAAACACGAAGAAGACCGCATGAGGCGCAAACTTGTTACTTGAGCGACTATTTGAAGCTTCTCTTTTGCGTATACGACGACGTCGAATCACTTTTCCCGCTTGTTCCTTGACAAGTTTGTCAGTATTGCAATTCTCAAGCTTACCGACATCTGTTTGATCTTGGCCAACACCACTGAGCTCTTTGGCAGCGCACATCAACACGTTTAATAATTCGATTCGACGTCCCAATGTAATGCCGCCTTCCTCGAACAATATATCATCCAACAAACATCTTGCTGACAAAATTGGTTCACTTACAATGAGTTGAACAAGCGATTTAAATCGTAGTGCATCAAAATGCTCTATATTATATTTATTTTCAACATTCATCAATTCTTTACAAAGTAATTGACAAACATCTCTTAGATCATCAGTCAGCTGTCGTCGTCTTCGTTCCAATAGAAGCGGTAGTTCAATCAGTGCGGTTTCCATTTTCGCATAAGCACATTCATCGTTCTCGTTAGTCGAGCTTTCTCGAAGCATCAAAAGGCATTGCCGTAAATATAGCGGTTTAGGAACAGTTCGCAAATCTTCTACATCATCTTCACCTTGAAAGGAATGAAGATCTGTCTCATCAAAAGAATCAGAATCAGATGATGATGATAGAGAACAAGATGATCTATCGGAATGACTATCTTCGTCACTGCTGCTGTGATATGCCTGATCAGGATCAATTATGAGAAAATTATTTTTACTACTTGACTTGCAAGATGTTGATTTCCCACTTTTCATTGCTGAACTAGAAAACATTGCTTCATCTTCTATCTCTTCACAATTTTTGTCACTATCTTTTTGGAGGTCATCAGCAATGGTATCATCGCAGTCAAAGTTTGAAAACCCCCATCTTGGAACATCGAGCAATTCATCGAACGAGACAACATTACTTTGCTGTTGCTCTTTCGTAAGCGTAATCTTCGCCAATAATTCTGCAACAAACATACCGTCCCTTCTTATACTGTCATCGATCGAATGAAGTCGATGTGATATTCCACGTACAAGCAAAGCGGATACGTCATGGTTCGCATTTATTTGAGCCGAAGACACAGAGTCATCAGATGATGAAGCATCAGCTTGTTCGAGGTATCTTAATATGAAGGCCGTCAAATTACGTTGAAACGCTGGGCAAGAATAACGGATGAACGCATTGGAATGCCATTGTTTAGCAGCATACTGAAATGCATGTTGTAACAAAGGCAACCTTTTGTAAGCATCTGTACCACTCGGTTGGGAATCCACGACCTTTACTTTGCCTAACAACCAATGAAGTGCGCATGCATGTGAGAACAGTGGCGGATCATCTATCTTCGTCGAAGACCCAACCACTGCTTCATTTCCCTGCTTCTTCCTTTGCCGCAACAACACATATTGAATCATATATTTACACGAGGATTCCACTTCTTCCAAAGTACCTGCACCCAACATTTCCAACATAGAACAAAACACATCGTACAACCGTTGTACGGCAACCTTCCACGAAACACCATCACCATCACCTGGATCGAGCACTAAATCCATACAAGCCACGAGCAACTTCACCAACGTACGCGAACTTTTATGCACACGATACAACTCTGTACACGCAACACGCACTGCACAATTACCGTTATTCCTAGGATTCCTTTCCTTCTTATCATTTTGACACTGAATAGGGTCATCATCATCCATCATCATTAACACATACGCCGTAGAAGACACATCATTCCGCACCCACACCAAATCATACAACACACACTTCAACACACTTGCATTATTCTTCTTCTGTTTCCCACAGACCCTGTTAACGAATAATCCAGATGATGCGAAATTCAAACATTGAAGCAACTTTCTATAATAAACATTGGGAGGAGCAGCCCATTTTGGTAACAAAATGTCATGGGTATGACATAAATTGGATACACGCTGTGGAATTCGTAGGAGGGTATGAGCTATATGTTCCGCCTCGTCGTCGTTTTCGTATGTGTAAAGGCTATTGTGAGAAGGGGGAGAAAATAAAATGGCTTCGATTAAGGGGAGGTCGGAGGGGTGACGGACGTACAGACACTGGAGGGGATTTGGATTTGGATTTGGATTTGGATTGGAGGATGGTGCTGTTTGTTGCTCGTGTGGAGTGGATGTTGGTGTTGGAATCATGAGTTGTTGAAAAAAGTTGGTGGGCCGTTGGATGCAGATGCAGAGGGAGATTGGTTGCCATTGCTGCTGTGAAGAGAAAGAAAAATTTGGGAGTTAAAAGTTGAACATCGGATATCGGAAGTGATGTGACGGACGAACGTATGGATACTCCATTCCAAAATGGGCACTTCATTCGTGGTAAAAAAATATTTGTAGCCAGAATGCGAAGAAGTACTCTCACTCAGGCAAAGCAAACACACAGGTCACTCATATAGAGAGGAGATGTCTGAAACAAAATTATGCTTTTTTTTGAAAAAAATATATATACACGCGTTTGTTACAATTATAATGTGTGCCCTTGTAAAGATTACTCATGTGAAAAAGTATGTGTTGAGTTGGTGTTGGAGAGAACTAACTGCTGGCACCTGAAGGAGGCAAAGATAGTAATATAGAAAAGCAGTTGAAAATGTATCGTGTATTGTTTTGGTTAGGACATGTTCTTGCATTGTTAGGATCACAAGTATGTAAATTTTAACGTCATAAATATAAAATTTGCAGAATTTCCGGATTAATTTTTTAAATTGAAGAAACATTGATTCATCGATCAATACTTAATTACAAAGAAGACGATGAGGAGTATGAATGTACTTCCCTTGTTCTTGAAACCCTGTTCAAGTCAAATCCATCAAAATGATCTACGTTGCATCGTCAATGTTCTATTGCATATTTTATATCTTGTTCTTCGTTCCAAGATTCCTTTAGTCTATTGTTGAAAGGTTGACCATAGATTACTGCTGTCATCCCAAGCCCCTAAGTTACATCAACGTGATGTTTCACGTATAGGAGTATAAGGGATCAAATGTGATATAGGCCTCGTTCATGCACGAATTCTTGGACAAATTGAAGGATAATTATGCTGAGGAACAAATTCTTGTCTTTGATAAGACGCATGAGAAGATTGAGGAACATTCACATGGGAAAGATAGTACGAGAGAACTCCGAAATGTGTCTGCGTGGAATACTCGTGATCCTTAAATTCATAACAGTCCTTGTCGCCATTGGCGTCTTGATCGTGTGGTGAACAAACCCCTTTCTTCCGAGCATTACTGAGAATATATTTGCCGAAGTTATCCAAAGTATTTTCCATCTTTACAATTGTGGTATTCGAGTGATATAATAAGCAAGAATTCCATCTTAGATTGAAACTTGATAACGTTCAAATCGAAGGAATTATATGCGAATACAGACTATATGGGCCGTATGAAGGAGCACATAGATTATCTCGTCACGTGCTTTCTTGCGATGGATAGCCGCGTTGTAGTAAGTGTACACAATAAATATGTGAAAAAGCTTTGTTTGGAGGAATAATTACCGGCCAAGAATATTTTGATCAAATAATCCAACTGTCTACTCTGGAAGTATAGATAAAGTTGTTAAACAAAATTATATTGAGTTTGCGTTAGAGGGGCAATCACTTACAGTGGCAAATTTGCTGGATCGCATCCCATTGAAAAAAATGATAATATTGTGTAAAGCGATCAGTCTACGCACTACAAGAGTAGAAGTTAATAGAATAAAAGCATACAGATTAAAAAAAAGGTGCTGGGAGTCGTCTGATTTTGACTTTCAGACCTTGATGTCCCCCGATAGTACCTACAACTTGTTATATTGGCTGTAGTTAACACTCCTCTTATCCAAATTTGGCTGTGGTTGCTTCACTAATTTTCCGCAAATAGAACTCTCATCTTCAATATTTTTTGTAGGCAGCGAAGGTGAATTCATGTCGTTCTTACTTTTTTTGTATTACAGCATTGGTAAATAAGGGAAATATATAATTAAATCAACGAAATGTTTCATTTATAGCGATATTATTATTTTACATAACATTATCGATTAACGAAGAAATATGTAATTTTATCATAAAATATTTCATTCATAGCGAAACTTTCAAAATAAAATATCGAACAGCTTTTTACAGAGGTTAAGGTAAGTGATGAAGGAATGTGGTTTTCATCAACGTCATCTATTACTTCTAAGTTGGCCCTGTGAAGAATGAAGAAACTGGTAAGAGGAGAAAATTAGGTGGCAACTATCACTGATGTGAAGGAATATTTCTTGTCGTATTCATCAACGTAATTAAGGAGTCATCTGGTGTTCGTTTAGGTACTAAATTTGTTCGTCCATTTGGCATCTTTAGAATATGAGTCGCGCTTGAATCTCTTTTTCTGAACTCTGCTTTCCACTTCTTCTTCTTCTTCTTCTTCTTTTTCTTCTACTTGCGGGTGAATATAACTTGAAAAACGATACGGATAATTGACTTGTGTCTACCCCTGAACAAATTTTCTGGTTAAACGCTCTTTATTATTCTCCTCTTGTACACCATCACCAACACCTTTTATATTAACAACTTTCTTCTGCATACTTTGCTTTGTTAAAGGCTTATCTGTTCATCAAAAGACAACAAAGTTTTCAATGAAATTATTTAGAGACTATTCTCGTTGAGTTGTTTGGAAGCACACTTTTAAATCAAATACGTGCTCCCACATAAACAAGAGTAGAAGTTAACAAAATATGTATACAGTTAAAAGTAACAAAGACATCGGATTGAGTTATTCCCAAAGAAATACCGACCAATTATTAGAGTACTGGACATATGGCAATGGCGCTTTCCTTCATGAAGAATTGAAGCTGAAGCATGTCCCATCTCTAGGCGTTCAAAGCATCCATGCGGTCGATAAAATTCAGTGGTTGTCGAGGGGATAAAAGATCAACTTCGTAACCCTTTACTACTCTACTAATATTACTTGTCAGAACGACCACTCGACCATTTCTAAGATGCGAGACCAATATGACGACGTTCCAATTAAATATTTTTGGGGAATTGAATGCAATGATGATGAGTTCGAAGTTCGGTCCTATAACTTGAGAGGAAGAGATAGGCGTGCCTGCTCGGTGTGCATAAAAAGGAATGTTCCAAATAGAGATATGTTATTACTATACATTTTAATCCCATGAGTGACCATACTTCTCGAGAACGTTCCCAATGTTCCGAACTGACGTCAATTTTAATCCCACGGCACACATGGTACGAACACACGATCATACTATTATCTCACAATTTTGAAAAGTGTTACAAAAGCAAAACTTAAAACATGAAGATCAACGCAATCATTTTTCTATTCTCTTTGTTTCCCACTACGACTCTTGCGACCAGTAACGGCAATAGGAAGAGACAAAACAACGACCCAAGTTCCAACAAGCTGGATTCTATCCTATTGAGTGCTGGTTGGACACCCCAGTCTGGATTCTCGCGTGCTGCCGATAGCACAAACATGTTTAGCGCTCCGAAAACATCCAAAAAGGCAGATTCGGCAAACGAAAAGAAAATCTCGGTCAAGAATAACTTTAATGGAGGAGATTTCTCCGTCAACGTCGACTGTGGATGTTCCCTTGGCTCCTTGGCTCACACCCTCGAGGACATTACCGAAGCCAACGTCGTTGATGGAGAACAGTACGTTGCTGACTTGTTGGGTACGGACATAGGAACGGCGGACGAAATCATATGGAATTTGTGCCGAGCAAACTTCGAGGCTTCGGCCGGTAACTTTGTAAAGTATACTCCCGAGTCGTATGTCTTTTCGAAAGAGTTCTTCGATGGAGGTACTTGGCTTAACTTCGATCGCGAGACCACAAAAGAAAGCAATGATGGATCAACTACTCAAGTTTTGAAAGACGATGCAGCATTTATCAACCAGCTTTATAACAACCAAGCGCAGTCAAATGGTATTGAATTCCCCGACGCCATGCCAAATTTCGAGGAATGTCAAGTTGATGCTGTAATGTGCTGCTGGATTCAGGATAGGCAAGCCAATGACAATAATGGAAATTGTGAGACGCCGTACGATGAAAATTGTGTCGATTCCGATCCTGCTGATAATACAGATATCTGTTATGTCGATATGGAAAGAGATATCCAGTCGTCCTACGTGCCAAGTGGAAAGGCAGTATTTGTTGATGAAGATGAAGGAGATACTCATTGTCACGGTGAGTTCAAAATATAAATCTCTTGCTGAAGCTATATTGATATTGTATGTTAATTTTATATATCTTCTCTTATCGTGACAACATAATAAGGTTTTGCATGGGATCAATGGGACGAATCAAGATCAACTCGTTATCGAGGAAATAATTTATTTTACGTAAGCTTTTATGATCATTTATACCAGGTAAGCATTAAAATTTTAATCGTACTACATATCTCTAAAGAAGAGATTTCTCATCTTACACTTCTTTTATAGAGAGGTTATGTTAAGAGCTTACCTGGCGCCCCGATGTGTGCGTGCACGGAGCAAATGCCAGTAGTTAGTAGGTCTGACTGCACTGAGCTTCTCGTCACGGAGAATATTGATTTTACTTACAGCGCCAATTCGAAATCATTCACTATCACAACTACTGAAGTTGATGTAGAATATGCCGCTTGTCAAGGAGCAAATGGAAATAACAACGATTTGCAAGCTTACTATGAGCGTCTTGTCGACGAAGGCAGACAGCCCCAGCAAAACTATAACATCCTTAAAGAAACCATTGTCGGTGATGACAACTGCGAAGATGCAATTAATGATTTCATGGGCAGTGATAATCCACAATCGCAGTGCACTGACTTCGCCGACTTTATTGATTCGTATGGTGACGGATGCGAATGGTACGAAGACAACGAAGAGGAAGGTTGTCCAGGATGGGGAGATTGTTGTGATATTGGCCTTGGCACACCCAACGAGGCTTGTTGTCATTGTGGGGGTGGAAACGTCAATCGTTAAATATTTGCGCAATGAATCATCAACCTCAACATAACAGTGATAATTTTATAACATTACATAAATTAAATATTTTAAACTCGATAAAAAGACTATCATTTTACTATTCTTTGGCTTACTCACAATAGGTTAGATAACCCACATGTTTTTCAGAATTAAACAAATTCTGTAATGAGAATTCGGTGCAAAAGCTGACAACATGTCTTGAAAATGTATCACATTGAATTAAAGAAGTACTAACTTCGAATATCTTTGTGTATAACTTTGAAGCTGACGAATTACTTCCGGGAAACTATAATAAAAACTATGTAGAGAAAGGTGACAGTCAAATGAAGGAGTTACAAAATACTGGTAGGTGAATTATTCTTACTTCACATTGTAGAATTTTAATTTCCTATAAAGTAATTAATGTATTTGTTTTAATATTCATAATGAGATTTATCATTATACATTTATATTCATGCATTTATTAATACTACCAACTTCGTAAATAACGTTTCTATTACGTGACCGACACAGCAATTTTTGCGGTGATTGAAATTTAGATTTCATGACAAGATCGTATTTAGACATGTACCCTCGTATATGTGACTTACGACGACATCGACCGTAGCATATAGAACTATCTCCAAAATTCGTCGAAGGATATGTCATACAATGCATTGCATTGCATCCACTGATTCAAGATTGACCAAGGATGTTCGCGAGCGAGCTACCTTTCAAAACTGTGTCGAAGTCAATGTTTCTCACCCTTCTTGGAAAAACTATGTAATTTATAGTCATAGTCACTTTATCTATCTCAGAGAGGGAGAGAAATCCAGAAAAAATATATCACCTCTGCAGTTCTTATCATTACTCTACGAGAGATACTTTCAAGATGTTATTTCTCATGGTGTAAAATCGATCCTACAATCGGATGGAAGTTCTTGAGCCGACAGCAAATATTTTATAAAAAAAAATAAACATCCCTCCTTCAAGCAAACACGTTTTATTTGTTGTTTTGTTCATTTGGTTACTTTATCTCTGTTTTATTTTAGAATGGATGGATACCCGGTTTGTGTTTTCTGTTGTTGTAATGAATTTGTATTTTGTTTTGTTTTTGTAATATACTTCGCTATCATTTTTCGTGGGGTCAAAAGTCAAAATGATTTGATAAGACGGATTCGAGTCACCTTTGACCTGGAGGGATACTTTTTTGTATGCTTTTTTTATCTTAGGACTAGGTTATTTTTTTAAACTGTATGCTTTTATTTTATTAACTTCTACTCTTGTACCAGGTATAAATTTTTTATACGGTATATTTTGTTTAAGAGAAAATTCACATTCTGGCTTTTTTTTTTGTAAATTTCACATTCTGGCTTATTTAGAGCTGACATTTTCTTTCGGAGTTTACATATCAAATTCGCAATAAGTATTTTTCAAACCTCAACCTCCTCATCTCGCATTTTTCGTTCTATAATTGACACAATCTCAACTTTACAGAACATTAAATAATTTTCGATAGTTATTACGAAGACGTTTTTAATCTTGTCATTGTTGAACAGTCACAATACAACCTTTCGTCTACATGAGACCTGAGAATCAAAAAAATTAATTGGCCCGGAATCTCGCAACCAGCCTTCCGCCATCAACACAAATACTAACATTTTATTACAAGTAAATACAAA
>Ga0115008_10003062_pt1 | contig 13826 bp, 2 predicted proteins | sample FraStrMetagenome_FD_87164 | JGI IMG/M metagenome (GOLD analysis project Ga0115008, IMG submission 87164) | Marine eukaryotic phytoplankton communities from Arctic Ocean - Fram Strait ARC3M Metagenome | ecosystem: Environmental > Aquatic > Marine > Oceanic | place: Fram Strait | collected 2012-06-18
AATTCCTTTCATCGGCTCCCCTAAGCCAAAGATTCTCTTTTACAAGGGCGATAACAAAGAACGTCAGATTTTCTCTGAAGGCAAATACCTCGTCACTATCACTGATAAGGTCGCGACTCTTCGAATCAGCTCAACTGAGAAAGCTGATTCTGACACTTATTTCATCCGACTAGAGAACTGCAATGGAATTGTTGAGAACAAATTCTACGTGAACATCCTCGACGTTCCCGGACCAGTTGCTGGACCAATCACCTTCAGCGATGTTTCTGCTGATGGCATGACAGTCAACTGGGGACTTCCAGAAGAGAAAGGAGGCGCTGAAATAAATGGTTACTCCATTGAGTACCGTGAGTACGGCCGTACTACTTGGACTCAGCTTACAAGCTGCACTACTCGAAGCTACTTCAAGGTCCGTAAGCTTGTTCGATACACGGAGTACCAGTTCCGAGTCCGAGCAGAAAACAGATTCGGCTTCGGTGATGCTATCGTCTCGGATCCATGCCGAGCTGAATATGCTTTTGTTGCTCCACACAACCCATCGACTCCTGAAGTGCTCCAGATCACCAAGGACTCTGCAAAGATTGAATGGAACCAGCCTGTCAACGACGGTGGCAAGAAAATCACCGGCTACTGGATTGAAAAGAAGGAAATTAACTCGATCGTCTGGCAGAAAGAGAACACCCAGTCATCGATCAAGACCACTGAAGGTTGGTGCCACCAGCTTATCGAGGGACTTGAGTATCAGTTCCGAGTCCGCGCTGAAAACGAAGCTGGCGTCGGTCGACCGTCTGAGCCTTCTCGAGCTTGCACTATCCGAGCTGAAGTTAGCGCTCCTAACAACCTCAGCATTGTCGACATGATGAGCAACGCTGTGGTTCTTGCTTGGCAGCCACCAACCATGGACGGTGGATCCAAGATCTCCCAGTATGTGGTTGAGCGACGACATATTCCAGATGGCAGATGGCTCCGATGTAACTACAATAATATCACCACCTGCGAGTACACAGTCACCGGCCTTACTCCAACTGACACTTACGTCTTCCGTGTTATCGCAAAGAATACCATGGGAACCGTCGGTCATCCAACCGAACCTACTGACAAGGTCAAATGCGAAGAAAAGATGGAGCCTCCAACCATCCAGTTGGATGCCGCTCTTCTCACCGATTGCTTCACTGTTCGAGCCGGCAACAACGTGAGCCTTGAATGCCAAGTCCTTGGCCGCCCGAAGCCAAAGGTCTTCTGGTACCGAAACGGCCAGGAAATCGAAGCTGGTGACCGAGCTATCATGGAACGAGACCACAAGAACGCAACACTCAATATCAAGGATTGCTCTAAAGAAGATACCGCCAAGTACGAGATCGTCTGCCGTAACCAGTGCGGCGAAGTGCGAGAATATGTCAATCTGAAATGCCTCGACCGACCAGACAAGCCAAAGGGCCCCATAAACTTCAGCCGAGTCATGGGAACCAAGTTTGTAATCAACTGGGGTTTGCCCGCAAACGATGGTGGCTCCAAGGTTACTCACTACATTGTCGAGCGACGAGATACTTCTCGAATCAGCTGGGTTCCTACTGATGATCACTGCGAGCTTATGACTTCTACTGTCAAGAAACTGATCAAGGGTTCCGAGTACATTGTACGAGTATTCGCTGTGAATGAGTACGGTATCTCTCCTCCATTGGAATCTTCAGCCATCGTCACCAAGGATACGTTCACAGTTCCTGGAATGCCTGGCAAGCCGGCAATTCTTACTACGACCAAGGATTCTGTTACTATCCAATGGACTCGACCTGAAGAAGACGGTGGATCTGACATTTTCAACTACGCTGTTGAGCGACGAGAAAAGGGTGGTCAGAAATGGATCCGAGTTAACAAGCGAGTCCAGATCACCGAGCTCCATTACAGAGTCACCGGTCTTTCAAAGGGATCTGATCATCAGTTCCGAATCTCTGCGGAGAACTCTGCCGGTCTTTCCTACTTCTCTGATGAGTCTCAATTCGCCAAGGTTGTCGATCCAACTTTCTCTCCTGCTGCTCCTTCGAACCCTCGAGTTGTCGATATGAGCAAAACTTCACTGATGTGCCGATGGAACACACCACTTTACGATGGTGGAAGCCCAATTCTTGGCTACGTCATCGAAGTCGCCCAGATGCCAGAAAAAGAAAAGACAATTGTCGCTGAAGGCGATGACCGACTTCAAGACGAGTCCGAGGACGAGGTCGAGCTCGAATGGGACAGAACTCACATTTCCAAGTACATTGTTGGAAACAAACACAACATCACTGGACTTGAAGCCAACAAAGAGCATCAGGTCCGCGTCTTCGCCGTCAACGCCGTTGGAGTGTCTGACAAGTTTGCTCAGCTCAGCTCGCCAATCAAGTGCCGAGACATCATCGAAGCTCCTGAGTTCGAGGTCGATGCTTCCATCCAGAAGAACATGCTCATCCGAGCTGGTCGACCAATTGTTCTCAAGGTTCTTGCCAAGGGTCGCCCAACTCCATTCATGATGTGGAAGAAGGAACCAGCTGGCGAGAACTTGGCAACTAGAGCATACATTGACTGTAACGATGGAAAGGCCTACCTTGAAATCGAGCGAGCTGATCGTTACGATTCTGGCCGATACACCGTCATCGCAGAAAACCCCGCTGCTACTCGTGAATACAACATCAACGTCAAGGTTCAGGATACTCCTGGCCCAGTTGGACCTCTTGTAATCAAGGATGTCAACCGAGACTCTTGTGTTATCAGCTGGGAGCCACCACAACTTGATGGATGCTCCAAGATCCGCAACTATATCATCGAGAAGCGAGAAGCTGGCCGACGATCGTGGCAGACTGCCATTTCGAAATGTGAGCGACTCTACGCCCGTGTTACTGGACTCGAAGAAGGAACTCTCTACCAGTTCCGAGTTGTCGCTGTCAATGAATTTGGAAATGGCGAAGGACGAGAATCCGAAGAAACCGTTCTCGCTGCCGAAGTTCCTACTCCACCAATGAACATTCAAGTTGTTGCCGTCACAGATGACTCTATCTCACTCAAATGGCAGGCACCTGAACAATCTGGCGGCTCAAGAGTCAAAGGCTACGTTGTTGAAGCCCAAGAAAAGGGAACTGAGCGACGAGAATACTCCGTTATGTGCAAGACCAAGCACTGCAAGGGACAGGTTGTCGGCCTTAACAACGGCAGCGACTACTACTTCCGAATTCGTGCTCTCAACGATTGCGGTTTCTCTGACCCACGAGATCTCGTTTCTTCCGTTTGCATCAAGGAGCCACGAGAAGAGCCATCTGTTGATCTTTCTGAATGCCCACAAAAGATCCTCAATGTTGTCCAGGGCCGACCAATTGAGATCGCTATTCCAATCTTCGGTAAGCCATTGCCAAAGATTACTTGGACGAACGAACTCGACCAGAAGATAATGGAAATCTCCGACAAGCGACTCGTTCAAAACACCAAAAAGCACGCCGTACTCGAAATTCGAGACTCCAACTATGGCGATGTTGGTGTCTACAAACTCATCCTCGAAAATGAGTCTGGAATCTGTACCACTAAGCTTCAGCTTCTTGTCCTTGCTCCACCAACTGAGCCAACAAATCTTGTCGTCTCTGATGTTGAAGCTACTTCCTGCGTGCTTACCTGGCAGTTGCCTGATTACGACGGTGGCGCCGCTCTAAGCAATTACGTTGTCGAGCGTCGAGAAGTTCACCGACCAATTTGGGGGCTTGTCTCTGGCACTCAAACTCGAAACACAATCAAGGTCAGCAACTTGACAGAGAACACCGAGTATATGTTCCGAGTTTGTGCTCAGAATAGATTCGGCGTCGGCAAGGGTGTTATGTCGGAAGAAGTTCTTATCAAATCTCGATTCCAGCTGCCTGGTCCTCCATCAACTCCAGAAGTGTTGGCTGTTAACAAGGATTCCATTACTCTTACTTGGAACCAGCCCGTCAACGACGGTGGAACTGATATAATTGGCTACATTGTTGAGCGAAAACAGGCTCAGGGCCAGCGATGGATTCGAGCTACTCCTCAAATGATCCAGGCAACCAAGTTTGTTTCAACCAACTTGATTGAAGGCATGGAGTACTTCCACCGAATACGAGCAGTTAACAGCAAGGGCGAGTCTAAGCCTGGTAAGCAGACTGACGCTATCAAGTGCCAAGATCCAATCAATCCTCCTGGACCTTGCCTTGATTTCTCTGTTACTGACATGACCTCGACTTCGTGCAGCTTCGCTTGGGTTGAACCATCGTTCCACGGCGGAGCAAAGGTCACTGGCTACTTCATCGAGTTCCGAACTGGTGATGATTGGTGGCGCAAGGTCAACAGCCGACCTATTCGTATCTGCGAATATGTCAGCATGAACTTGCCCGAAGGAGATGAATTCCGTGCTCGAATCATTCCAGTCAATGCTGGCGGCGAAGGTGAACCTCTTGAAATTGAAGTACCGATCAAGATTATGGATCTCACTGGACCACCAATCATTCTCAACCACGACCACTTCGATGAGACTTATGTCACCAAAAAGGGAGGCATGATCTCACTTTGTGTCTGGTTCAAGTCCAAGCCTCTTCCAAACATCCAGTGGAGCAAGGAAGGATGCAAGGACATCGAGAAACGAGCCATGATTGCCAAGCACAGCGATCACACCGAGCTTGTTATTCGAGATGTCGAGCGACTTGCTGACAGCGGCACTTACAAGTGTACCCTCTCTAATAATTATGGAGAAGATGATGTTGTCATTCCAGTCAATGTCATCGGCCGCCCTGATGCGCCTGAAGGTCCACTTCAGTTTGGCGAGAAGACTCAGAATTCTATCAAACTTATCTGGAAGCCAACTCTCAACGACGGTGGAAGTGCAATCAGCAATTACGTCATTGAGTACCGATGCATTGGTCGACAGCGAACGATCACTTGCGATAAGAAGCTCCGAAACACCAGCCATACCGTCACTGGTCTCCAAGAAGGTCTCGAATATTCCTTCAAGGTGTACGCCGAGAACTACTTCGGTCTTTCTCTTCCTCTCGAGTCTGAGGAGCCAGTTATTCCGAAAAATCCACTCTTCCCACCAACCGAGCCGCACCACATCGAAGTCAACGAGATTACTCGACACTCTATCGGTCTCAGCTGGGCAAAATCTATGGACGATGGTGGAAGCAGAATCCTTGGTTACCATGTTGATCGACGAGAAGCTGGATCTGAGCACTGGTTCAGATGCAACAAGGTCCACACCCCAAATCTCAATTTCGTTGTCAGCGGTTTGGTCGAAAATGCAAGCTATCAGTTCCGAGTTGCTGCTGTTAACGCAATTGGCGAGTCTGACGTCTCTGAGCCGACCGAAGAGATCTGCTGCAAGCTTCCATTCGATGTTCCCTCATCTCCCGAAGAGATCGAAGTTCAACACCGAACCAAGGACTCTGTCACTATTGCTTTCAACAAGCCCGAGAGCGATGGTGGTAAAGCCATCGAAGGATACCTCGTTGAGTATCGAATGTACGGCTATCACACTTGGAAGCTTGTCTCCGAAGAGCCCCAGCCCGATAAGATTGTCCAAGTTGGCGGACTCGATGAAGGAACTGACTACGAGTTCCGAGTCAGTGCAGTCAACTCTGTCGGTAAATCGCGACCAAAGATCATGGAAGGCATCGCCTCGACCAAGAAGGCCGTCGGTGACCCTCCAGAGGTTCTTGAGCAGATGAACGATCAAGCTGTTGTCTTTGGCAATGATGCTATCTTCGAGTGCAAGATCTCTGCTAAGCCTGCCGCTGATATCGAATGGTACAAATTTAACGAGAAGCTTTCGTCTGGCAAGAAGTACAAATTTGATACCGATGGCGAGAAGCAGATCATGATCGTTAAAAACGCTCAGTACGAAGATGAAGGAAACTTTTATTGCGCTGCTCGAAACCAATTCGGTCGAGAAGAAATCTGCGCAAAGCTCTCAGTTGAATCTGAGCCTAAGATTGATCCAACCTACAAGTTCCGAGAAAATCTTCAGTTCCGACAGGGTACTTCTATCATGATCACTCTTCCATATGTTGGTCGACCAGAACCACAGTGTCTCTGGATGCGCAACGGAGAGCGATTCAACTTCAGAAATATGTCTGTTGAGTCCACCGACAAGTACACCTACCTGCTCATTCCTGAGTGCGATCGACAGGCTCATGCTGGCCGATACACTGTTGAACTCAGCAACAAGCACGGCAAGAACAAATACGCCGTCAATGTTGAGATTCAGAAGAGCCCAATCGCGCCAAAGAAGCTCGAGTTCATTTCCTCCAACTACACTACCATCAAGGTTGGCTGGGAAGTTCCAGCTGACAACGGCGGTAGCGCTATCACTAACTACATCTTGGAGAAGAAGGACATCACCGCAGCCAAGGCCGAAGCTGACGCTAAGAAGCCCGAGCCTATCGCTGTCACTGAACAAGTTGAAGGCGAAGAAGCAGCTGAGGCAGTCGAGCCCGCCAAGCCTGCAGAGCCAAAGGGCGTCTGGCAGCTAGTCACCTCCTCCACTCTTAACACTGAGTACATAATCGAAAGTCTCATTGAAGGACATGCTTACCGATTCCGAGTTTGCGCTCGCAATTTGATCGGTGTCTCCAGCTACACTGAGATTGACGAGCCAGTAATTGCGTCACCACCCTTCAACAAGCCCGATCCCCCAACTTCTGTTGTTTGCAGTAATGCCAAGGGCGAAGTTGCCATGATCAGCTGGAAGGCACCCAAGAACGATGGAGGCAACAAGGTAAAATATTACCACATCGAGCGACGAGAACGACGACGTGGCCAGTGGATCCGATGCTCTGAAGAAACCGACTTCATCAAGTACACGACTCATAAGGTCGGTGGTCTCGTCGAAGGTCAATTCTACGAGTTCCGAGTTATGGCTGAAAACGAAGCTGGATTTTCTAAACCATCTGAGCCATCGCAGCCAGTCAAGGTCGACTCAGCTGTTACTCCAATGGCGCCAAAGATCGTCGAGCCACTTCGAGACTACATCGCCAAGCCCGGCCAGAACTTGACAATCCAGACCAAGATCTCTGGTACTCCAAAACCAATCATCAAGTGGTACAGAAGCGGAAAGGAAATCATTCCTTCGTACAAGTACGACATCCGAGAAGGCCGAGGCAACTACTTCAGCTTGACTATCATGGGATGCGATAACGACGACGAGACTGAATACTCCGTCCGAGGTGTCAATCCACATGGCGCTGTTCACATGCACGCCAAGGTTTCCGTCCAAATTCCTGCGAAGATCAAGGTTCCAAGACACATGATGTATGAAGCCACTCGATGCCGAAGACACGAGGTCGTTCAGATCAAAATCCCAATCGAAGGTTTCCCGATGCCTGACATCACTTGGTCTATCCAGGGCAATCTCATTTTCAATGACTCGCGACACAACATCCACACGACGTCTTCTTTCACCACCTTGACCATCAATGATGCTGAACGAAAGGACTCTGGATTCTACGTTGTCCAGGCTAAGAACAGATTTGCAAATGATTCTGCCTCTGTAGAACTTCTTGTTGTCGATGTTCCTCAGGCACCGACTAACATGAAGGTCTCTGAAATCACTAGAGACTCTTGCTACCTTAGCTGGGACGAACCGCGAGACAACGGTGGTCTTATGCTCCAGAAGTACTCTGTCGAGATGTGCCCTGCTTCATCCAACCGATGGACTCAAGTTTCTTCTACTAGAGCACAGCACTATACCATCATCAATCTCTCTGGAAGAACTCGGTATACTTTCCGAGTTATTGCTCTCAACGAGATCGGTGCATCAAAACCATCTGAGCAATCTGAGACCATCACAACTAAAGAAGACCGAATTATCGCCAGCAACTACGACGACTGGGTTGATCCTCTTGACAAGTTCAAACCATATGTTGCCAGCATCACATCTGACAGTATCCACGATAGCTTCCACATCTACGAAGAAATCGGCCGAGGTACCTTCGGTGTATGCCACAGAGCCAAGGAAATTCTTACTGATAAGGCTTACGTTGCTAAGTTCATGAAGGTCGATGGTGCTGACCGAGTTCACGTTCGACGTGAGATCGATATCATGCGAAAGCTTCAGCATCCCAAGATTCTCCAATTGCACCAAGTCTGCGATATGAGAAACGAAATTGTCATGCTCACTGAGTTCCTTTCTGGACCCAATCTGTTCGAAAAGCTGAATGACACTCGCTTCGACCTTAATGAACAAAAGTGTATCGGTATCGTCAAGCAGATGTGCGAGGCTTTGGCCTTCGTCCACTCTCTCAAGATCGCTTACCTCGACTTGAAGCCGACCAACGTCATCTTCTGCAGCCGCAAGGTCAACCAGCTCAAGCTCATGGACTTTGGCCAATCTCGAGTGTGCGCGCCAGGCGAGACCGTCAGACTGGCATACAAGACTCCAGATTTTGTTGCTCCTGAAGTTGTCACCAACGAGACTGTTCACTTCGGAACCGATATTTGGTCACTTGGTGCAATTGTCTACTTCATGGTTTCTGGCAAGCTTCCTTTCGGAGGCGAGAACGGCGAAGTAATCCGCAATAATGTCATTGATGGCTCATTCGACTTGAACTCCAACGAGTTCACTCAGGTCACCGATGATTGCCTCGACTTTATCGACAGATGTCTCCAGCGGGACCGAAAGGCTCGTATGAGTGCTGTTGATGCCATTCAACACCCATTCTTGCAGCCACTGCACCGCGAGTTGAGCAGAGATCTGATCATCCAGCGACAGAAACCGATCAACACCATTCCTCACCGAGCTGTTTACGGCGCTACCCGAAAGGGTGACGAAACCGAGTCCCTTATCGGCATCGCTCGATGGGCTAACGGAGGTGCCCTCAAGTCTCACCGAGGCCACACTATCTCTAAGGTGCGAATCGCACCATGGGAAATGTCTCCAAAACTCCGAGCAATGCATCACGTTATGGCCAAGGAAGGATCAACTCCAAAGCTCATGTGCCGAATCGAAAATGCCACCGGCAACGAAAAGATTACATGGTACCATAACAACATCGCCCTCGATACTGGCTTCACTGTCGACGACGAGGGTAACGAGATCAAGAACAACGACAAGTACGAAGCTGAATTCTCTGCTGCAAAGGGCGCTTCTCTCTACGTTATTGGCGTCAAAGAGCGTGACGATGGAACTTACAAGATCCGCGTTGAGAACGGTTTCGGCGCTACATTCGCTCAACTTGAGCTTTGCGTTGAACGGCGATCCGACCGCACCTGGACTCGCACTCGCCGATCCTTGTACATGAAGCACAAAAAGGGCAAGGGTCTCCAGGGCCGAGAAGTCAAGGCTCTCAGACGACCTGCAGAGTTCACTCTTCCTCTTTATAACAGGGCGATCACAGAAGGTGAAAATGTCACTTTCTCTGTCACTGTCACCGTTCATCCAGATCCAATTATCACTTGGTTCAAGGATGGCCAGAAGATCACTTTCACCGAGGAAGATACTCAGTACGATTGCACTTCTGACAAGGGTCTTTACTCAATGACTCTCAAACGATGCGATTCGAGCTTCTCTGGCGAGTACAGCGTTCACGCCAAAAATCCTTATGGCGAGGATTGGTCCAAGGCTACCTTGACTGTTAAGCCAAAAGCTGCCAAGGCTGACATCACCGTTCGACCCATGTTCCGACGACTTCTGTCTAATATGGAAGTTGAAGAAAATCAGTCTGCTCGATTCGATGTTCGCGTCACCGGATTCCCCCGACCAACCCTTGTTTGGGAGAAGGATGGAAAAGAGGTCACCCCTACTCAGCACCACCAGATTGTCCGGGAAAGCAACCACGACTGTTATCTCATCTGCTACAACACCTTCAGCGATGACACCGGTCTTTACAAGGTCACTGCTACTAACAGCGCTGGTACCGCCTCTTGCCAGGCTCAGCTCACTGTTAAGCCGATCAAGTACGAGCGAAAGAAGACTCCACGAGAAAACGCCGACCTCATCGCCGAATCCAAGCGAGCTAAGCTTGCCAGGCTTATTGCTGGCGATTCTACGCCAGTTCCAATGAACGAACGAGCGAAGCTTGCTCTCGCTGATGCCGAAGCTGCTGCTCGATCTCTGAAGATGGAAGGCGTTGATGAAGAAGTCGACACTCTCGAAAACGTCAACCTGCAGAAGGTCCGAGCGCCACCAATGAAGATGCCTTACCGAGTTCCAGAATCTCGAGAAATTGACCCGACTGTTGCTCGCATTGACAAGAACATCACTCAATACGAGGCGCTTTCTGATATGAAGTGGTACAGATCGTCGAAGAAGGTCAACGAGCAGATCGACCCTAGTCTTCTTGGAAGCAAGTTCGAAGCACGACGACAGAAGCACGTCAAACAAATTCTCTTGCCTGATACTGAAGGACTTGTTCCTGTCAAGCGAATCAAGGCTGACTTGAACACATCTTCTGACCGATACCGAACTCTTGAGACGATCCTCGGCGATTCCGACACTAAGGCGATCAAGGATGCAAAGATCGATCCCCATCAAACTTATATCACTTATTACCGACCTGAGCTCGACGACGAGCTTGTTCTCAGGCCATGTGACGAGTATATGAACGAGGTCCGTGCAAAAGAAATCCTCCACGACGAAGATGTCGAGCGCGAAGAGCTCCGACGCAAGAAGTTTAAAAACCGATCTCAAGTCCGAAAAGAACTCTACGGCGATGATGATGAGGAATACGAACTCAAGTCCGTTAAAGTTCCCAAGAAGCAGATGAACATGGGAACTCCACTTGCCGACCTTGAAGCTCGACGAAAGGTGCTTATCCCAGACCGAGCTGAGCGTAAGAAGATCCAGATCGGATCTGACTCTGAAGATGAAGCCCTTGCAAACATCAAGTCTGGTTCGTGGAAATACGCAGGTATGCGCGAGCAGATGGAATTCGACGCTAAGAAGAACCGATCCCGAGCTCAACCTACTGAAGCACCTGCTAGACAGCGATATGTCCCGACTGCGGACGCTGATGAAGCTTACCTCGAGACTCTTCGTCCACCAGCACGAAAGACCCGAGCTGCAGAGTACTTGATAAACAAGAAACCTCTTGGACAGGCTGATTTCGAGACGCACGAACTTCTCCAGCCTCAGCGACGACTTTACCAGGATTACGAAGATTCTGACGAAGAAGAAGCCCGACCAGTTCGACGACGACGCCGACGAGATTCTGGATCCTCCATCTTCACTACTCCAGGCCGACATGGTCATTTTGAAGAAGATTTTGGAGAAGAAACGCTCGAGTTCACCTCTTCCAAGTACAAGAAGCAGGCAAAGTCCTCAGCTTCCTCCTTTGATGTTCCAACCATCGAGACTGCACCGACTTTTCAAATCCGTCTGAAGAGTCATGTTGTCCCTGCTGGATCGAAGACCAAGTTCATGTGTTCTGTCGTTGGCAAGCCACGACCTCAGATCACCTGGTCGCACAACGGAACAACACTCACAAACGGCGGCAAGTACCAGATTGAAGATCTTGCTGGTGTTCTCACCCTCACGATTCACAACTGCAATGCTGATGATGCTGGAACCTACCAGGCGCGAGCCTTCAACACAGCTGGAGAGTCCTCCGACTACGCTACTCTCGAAATCGGAGAGTATGGCTCAACTAAAAGCCAACGCGGAATCAGCGAAGGGACTAAAATGAGCTCGATGAAGATTGACGAGTGGTCTATGCGAGAACCTTACCGAAAATCTACTCAGGCCGTCTCCGGTGGACGAAAGCTCCCTGGTGAACCATACTTCCTCTCTGCTCCACGAGACCAGACTGTTGCCGACGGCGAGACTGCTCGCTTCACTGCAAACGTCGATGGAAGCCCAATGCCCCGAACAATGTGGCAGCGAATGGGCGCAAATCTCCGCGACTCTGACAAGTTCAACATCCGATCGATCAGAAATCAGCAAGTGTTTGAGGTCCGAAACGCCTCGGTTATCGACGCAGGAGAGTATGCAGTCACGATCCAGTCTCTGAAGGGAGAAGAAACAGCCTACTTCCAGCTCAATGTCCAAGGTCGAGCACGATCTCGAGCAGCTGCCGCTTCACCAACACCTTCCACTGGTTCTCGAACTAGCCGATCGAGCCGAAAAGGCAAGCCTATGGTCATCTCAGAGCTGCACGGCCAGATTCAGTTGAATGGATCTGTCAAGCTCGATTGCTCTGTCATGGACGAGCACGCGGTTAAGTCTGTCGTCTGGTACAAGAACGACCGACAGCTGCCCTCTTCAAACGCAACCTCCTCTGCTGGACAGTATACCTACACCATCAACGGAGTCACTGCTGCTGACGCTGGACACTACGCTTGCCATCTTGTCGGACTCTCTGGATCGATTACAACTTCCTACGAACTCATTGAAGACCGAATCGCCGACTATGCCGCGAATGCTGCAAAGGTCCAGCGCGTTACATCACCTGTCAAGATCGCTGATGAAGTCACACTGGAATCGCTTCCTGCTCAACTCGAAGTCGCTGCTGACACCGTTCTCAGCCTTTCTACTACTTTCACAGGCTCGCCCGGCAAGATTGAATGGAACCGAAATGGAGAAGTGCTCGTCGATGGAGACGAAGGTGGTCGAGTCACTGTAGAGACCACACTCTCCTCAACAACACTCACCGTTTTGGCCGTATCTGCCGATGACGCTGGTCGATTCAGACTCACTGTTGGTGATGAAGCTTCAACTGCTGTTGTAAGCATTGTTTGAGTATTTTTCTAGCTGTGCAGTTTATTAACTGTCTCTTTTCTTTTCTCGTAGATGTCAATCGTGAAAAATTTATTATTACTAGCCTCTTAAGGCGTCGATTCCAAATTAAAAGACAATTTTTTTGTGAGGTAACAAATTCGATGCTCTTGATAAAACTTTGTCTAGCTGCTTCAAGCGCTGACGGTGAAAATCGAGGTGCTCGAGCCTCACTTAAATAATTTGTCAATATTGGGACGGCACTCTCACAATTATCAAAAAAATATCACGATCATTTACCACTTTTTATCTTTTTACTATCTTAAAATTGTGCCTCTTTCTTCTGTTTAAATTTATTAACTGCAACCCTGTTCTTGATATTTTTGAATCGAATAAAATAATTTGGAATTAATCTATTGCGTCAAAAAAAAGCATAAACGCATGAAAAATGAATAAACTGGGAAAGTGGTAAAGTTTATTTGACTATTTAAAAAGGTTATTCATGCAATCTCTCCGAGCTCCTTCATCGTTTGTTCAAGATTTCGCTCAGCCTCGTCTCGCTCTGCTTTGAGCTTCTCAATTGTGTCTTCGGAGTCGTCGAGTTGTCGCTTAATTTCCAGTTAGTGTTGGCTTATTCAAACTTACAAGCAGCAAACTTGTAAAGCAGAAAATACACACCTGAAGGCCGTTTACTTTGGCGACTAGCTCTTCAATTGTGCGCTCATTTTCTTTATTCACAGACGAGTATTTGGCGACTTGGTCCTCAAGATCAGCTTCTTTCACAGCAGCTTGGTCATCAGCCGCCTGGAACGCTTTCAGAGCTAAAATACACAATATAAATTTTCTCATCTTTCTTATCACATACATGATGTCAGTTGGGTGTTTTCAGATTCGGCGGTTTTAAACTGTTGCGAAAATGTATCAGCTCGGTCTTCAGCCTGTTCAAGTTCCGCTTCGAGGACTTTTACTCGTCTTTCGAGGTCTTCTCGTTCGCGTACCGCATTTTCAGCTTCAAGAACTGCTCGTTTCAGGGAAATTTCCTAAAAAACATGTTGAAAAGCACGAATATACACATTATTTTCATTTTTAACCTGATCATCGCATTTTTCAGCGGAAAGAGCTTCTGAATTCTCAAGTGAAGTCAATC
>Ga0115008_10003063_pt1 | contig 13826 bp, 8 predicted proteins | sample FraStrMetagenome_FD_87164 | JGI IMG/M metagenome (GOLD analysis project Ga0115008, IMG submission 87164) | Marine eukaryotic phytoplankton communities from Arctic Ocean - Fram Strait ARC3M Metagenome | ecosystem: Environmental > Aquatic > Marine > Oceanic | place: Fram Strait | collected 2012-06-18
AAAAAGTTTATAAAACTATTAAGAAAGATTTAGGTATTGATAAAATATCGACTAAAAAAAAACGGAAACGGAAAAGAAGAATTGGTTAATTACTTATTTAATTCTTCCATCATTTTTTTATACTTTAAAATAAAAATTTAAAATTTAGATAATGCAAATAAAAAATGATTATCGTTTATATGTTTTTTTATTATCACTTAACGATGACGACACTAGAAATTTCAAAGTTTTATGTAGGAACATATACGAAAAAGGGGGGAAACGGAGGTAAGTTTATAATTTTAAAAAGAACTAAATGTTATATTACAATCCAATATAGTGAATATGATGAAAGAAAATATAGTCTAAAAATAAGAAATTATGATTGGGGTAATAATGAAGAATATGTTGAAATACCGAAGTCAAGATTACCAAGAACAATAAAGGAACAAAAAATAAACGCAAGAGATTTATTACCCAGTACTGATTAAATAAAAAATTAAAATTTTAGATAATGTAAATAAAAAATGATTATGTTTATATTATTTTTTATTATCACATAGATAACGAAATGTTTGACCTCAACTATTTTAGAACTATTAACGCCGTAAAGAAAAACGCAGACCAAATGAACGATTATAGCAAACTGAAAAATGTATTACATAGCAGAGAAGACTATGTAAATCTGTATCATGATTTGATGACAAAATATAAACTTAATTTAGAAACATATACTATTATGAGAACATACGAGATGCTATGTGATGCTTACTTCAAGGATTATGTTGAAAGTGTCTGTCTTAAAAAACTAAACTATATTCAAAAAGTCTCTCTCACACACAACACACACACAGAAAATAAAATGTCCGGATTTTAGTATCGCCAAACAAAATATAAAATGTACGGATTTTAGTATCGCCAAAAAAAAAATGATTATTTTTATATGATTTTTTATTATCACTTAACGATGACCGCACAAGAACTTTCAAATATGGTATTTTCTATCAAAGATAAAATTACTGATAAAGAGTTTAAAGACCTAATGGATAAATTATCAGTCAAAAATGAAGAAGAAAAAGACACATACGAGTTTAAATATGTTAAAACTAAATGTAATTTAGCACAAATTGGTTGTGGATGTTGTTGTGATGAAATAGGTTATAGATTTACACAAACAATTAAAACAAAAAAAGTAAAATTAACAGGTAATAAAAGATGGTATCGTATTGAAGCGATTATGAAAGATATTAATAATGATATGGGTTATCTTTACAAATTTTGTCTAGCGGAGGATAATAATGAATATTATTTAGAATTAGAAAATAAAGATGTATGTGGTGATTATAGTATGCTACAAAACCCAAAATTAAAAGATAAAGAAATGGAAAATACAAATGTTTTTGTAACTTATAATAATATACTAGCAATTTCACTAAAAAAAATATAAAATGTCCGGATTTTAGTATCGCCAAAAAAAAAATGATTATGTTTATATGATTTTTTATTATCACTTAACGACATGACCTGCTTTAACGAAAACTACCTTCACGAAATCCCAACTGATATTCAATTAAATATTATGAATATTGTTAAAAAAGAAGAAGAAAGAGAAAGAGAATTAGAAAGAATTGAAATGATAAATCATAATATCCAAAGTGAAGAATATGAAGATGTTATATATATTCTTCGCTGTATGACAGATGGTTATTATATAACATGTGAAGAAGAATTTGACGACACAGTAGTTACACTTATAGGAGATTGTTGTGATGAAGAACACAATAATGATGGTTTTCAAATACTAGAAAAAAAAGTAAATGAATATGGTTTAATTAATGCTATGAAATTAGGTATTAATTATTTTGATATGGATTTTGATATTCAATATGAAGAAGAAATTTCCATATATCAAAAATGTTACCACGCTATATTAAAAGAAGCATTTTGTTATCATTACGAAGATTATAAACTAATAATGAAATATGATATTTCCACTATGTAAAATTAATCATCATATTCTTCAACAGTCAAACACATGTGAAAATTAATATTAGCACTACTTACAACAGCACCGTGACCTCCCGAACTTGTGATATTTATAGTAAATTGTTTTATATCTTGTTTTTCTATTTCTAACGAAAAATGTCCGTTTTGAACGCTATTATTTACATCGTAATTCATCATAGCAATTGTTGGAATACTATTTTTGTCGCTATTAAAATACGAAGTAGTATTATATTTTACATTACCTAATTTTATAGTCCAGTTTTGAGCGGTTGCCGATGCTATACCAGCACCTGATAAAGTTATCGATGTAATCTTTAAAATAGAACTATTTCTAATTTGTATTAATGGTAAATCATTAAAAGTAAATATTTTTCTTTCACTATCTGCTAACGCATTTTCAGTATTTAACCAAATGTTTTGGTATTTAATTGGTTTCTTAATCATCTTATAATTATTATTCATTTCTATACATATACATTATTTTTTTTTTCTAATAATAATGATACATGAATATTCTCATTAACTTGTATTTTTTGTTTTACTAATAATTTAATTTCACTAATTACTTGGGGCAATAAACATAATGTTGGATTGTTAAAATTAATATTGTTTTGTTTAACACCTGTAATTAATATTACAGGATTGCCGTCCATATCACTATTTTTATATTTCATATTATCATATTTAATATTTTCTAAACCGAATTTATACATAATACCATTATAAATGGTTTGTGATATACTAATTACTTCTAAAATTAAATTTCCTGATGAATTGTCTTTACTCCAACCTTTTACCCCCGTATCTTGTCTAACAACATCAGCTTTTAAAAATTCAATAGTATCTCCAACCGCAAAACCTTCACCGCCTGATATACTAATTATTCGAGCACTAGGTGTTGCATTACTAGGGTTAATAATTTCAATAAATACCCTTGTATTTTTATTCGGCACATCATAATAATATACACCAACTGGTACGAGAATAGTACCATATATTTCGAAACCATAATTTCCTGACAATATTGACAAATCTTTATCGCCACTATCATCTTGTAAAGTTAATCCTTCAAAATCTATATATCTATTAGAAAAGTAAGTATTATTATTTTTAATTAAATCTTCTTTATCTAAGAAAAGTTCAATTGGTACATAAAACCCACTACCACCATCAGTAATAGTAGTCAATGTTGCAGTACCTTGATTGTTCCCAGCGTTTTTAACAATATTAACAGTTCCCGAAGCGTCTGTTGCTATATATGCACCATTAACAAATTGATAAAAAGGAACATCAGTTAATACTTCATCTACAAATGGATATTCACGAGAATTAGGTAATATAACATTACTTATACCATTACTAGGGTTCAATTCTCCCAAACCATTCACTAATGTTGAAACATTAAACGGAGCAAATCTCGCACTCGCTGAATATGTATTAGGATATACACCATCTATAACTGAAAATTTATCTAAATATAATGTATCATTTAAACTCCAACCAGTGCCACCAATAGTTACTTCCTGAATTATAACAGTTCCGTAATTAGTACCTGTTGTAGATACAACTTTTGCTGTAACTCTAACACCATTGTAATCGTACCATCCTGAACCATCAGGAGAATACATCGGTATATTATAAAAAGTACCTTCTGTAATGGGGACACCTGTTGCATAAGAAAGAATAGTATTATTACCCCCGCCTTGTAACGATAAAATTCTAATTTCGCTCCCACCGTTTAAATTAATTGGACTAAAAATAGCATATGTTTGTCCGTTATCACTATTATATAAAGTTGTAGGTGAAGTTATGTCTGCCTTTCTAATATAACATGGATTTAAATCAAAATCATTACCTCTTGCATCAGTTGATATATATTCAATTAGACCATTAGCGTCACCACTATTTTTAACTGTTTTAACAGTTATTCTCGCACCAGTAGCATAAAATGCCTGTGCTTGACTTGAAAATAAATAAACAGTTACATTTGATATAGTTTCACTAATTACTTCCTGATTATATGGTATAGAACTTAATTGATTGAAAGTAGTATTACATGCACCAAATGTCGCAAGAGCATTTGTATCTGCTGGATATTGAATTGTAGATACATTTTGTCTTTTATTAGTTACAAAAGATTTAACACTTAACATATAATCCGTATTTAAAACAATAGGGTTTTTAAGATAATATGTTAAACGCTGGTCGTAATCACCTTTATAATTAGTATTACTTTTTAGGTCTTCATTACTATCAGCATTAGAACTATCTAAATGTATAATAATATTTTCGTTCATTCTATTTATATAAATCATAATATTTTAATTTATAAAAAAATAGTACATTTCACTAAAAATATAAAAATTTAAAAACATATTTTAAAAAATAAAAATAAATTAAGAAATGTACTATTTATACACTTCTAACTTTTAAAGAATTAGAATGTTCTAACCGAGTATGTGGGTGATTTCCATCTTTTTTCCAATCATCAATTTTATCAATCGAAACAGTATCTCTAAAATTAAATATTTCGTATCGTGGTTTTGTGGTTGGATAATGAAGATGTTTATTTGTTTCGTGTTCTTCAAAATAAGTAGTTTCTTTTGTTGGGTTAAAATTCATATTGTTATTTAAATCATTAGTAACAGATGTGTGATGCTGATAAAATCTTCTTTGCATCTCGGGTGCTAATTCACCCTCTTTATGATAAACCGATGGATGGTGTTTTTTAAATATATTATGTTCTCTTTTTTTAAAAGGATGGTGATAGTTATCTGCTCCCATTAGTAAAGAACCTGATGGTCGTTCATAGTATTCAACAGCGTTTATAAATCCAGTTGAAGTCATATCTTTTCTAATTATACAGGAGATATTTATTTTTCTTATCATTCGACAAATACCATGCGCCCCGCTTTTACATGTAAAACTTTTGTGAGTTTTGCTACGAGAACTGGTGTAATATCATAACTGGCATTTCCTTTAAATTTACAAACCCAGTTAATAGCACACGACGAACCAGCGGAGGATAAACCTGATATGAAATATTCATCTTTATTAATTAATTCAAGAGATTGGAAATGACCTCCATAGTATTTGTAATAATGTAGTAGCGAAGTAATGGCAGGGTTAAAACCATTAGCGCTAGCATCTATTCCCTCGTAACCTAGACAACAAAGATTTGCTTGGAAAATTTCATAAGCATTAAAAGCAGAATAATTTAGTGCTTTGTTATTTATAGAAAACTGAGAATTATCAATTCCTTGTAAATCCCGTTGAAGTGCTAGAACACCATAGAAACCGTCACCTGAATTTCCAGTATTATTATTAGAATAAGTAACAGGGTCACTTAAATATTTTGGTAAATTAATAACATTCGCAGATGCTCCGTCGCTTCCTGACCCATACGCAACCATTTCTTTCACCTGAGATTGTGCTACAATAGCAGTTCCCATAACCCAATCAACACTATTTGCAGAGATATAATTTGTGATATTTATTCCAGTTGTTTTAGTGGTTGGGGCGAATTTTGTTACTAGATAATCGTCAAACGAATACATTAAATCTTTGTTATTGATGCTGGTATAATAACTATCATCGCTAAATGAAAGAGTTTCACATGTTAAATACATTTCATCGAGAGTGAAAGCGTTATTTGAGTAGGTAGTAGCACCGCTTTCAGCAGTTCCACCTAAGACTTCGTATGGTTGTGATAGCGTAAAACTTATTACTATTTCACCCATTTTATCGGTGGGAATTACAGAAGTAGAACTAGAACCTAAAAATCCTAAGAAATTATTTACTTTCATTCTTATGCCACTTTGATTAGTTGTGGATGCTAAAAGAGCATTTGTACCTAATAGGGCAACTTGCGACGAACCAGTTGGGTCTGCCTCAGTCCATATCACCGAATTATCAGCAAAATCGCCACCGATAGATTTAGTTAAATCTTTGTTTTTATGGTCCGCAAGAACATTGTATAGCAAAGCATAATCCTCAATTTGCTGAATAACCACATTATTTATTGAAATAGACATTCTTTTAATAAACGATGAAGCATGTTTTGTTGGGTGGGCGGGATTTGTACCAGTTGCGGTAAATTTCCAAAAGGCAGATAAAGAAGATAGTTGTAAAAGCGAACCAATAGGCAAGCGGAAATTTACTATATTTCCACTTGTATTATTATCGGGTCTATCTGCCGATATTTTTAGTACATTCTTAGACATGCTTCCGGACAACTTAGAGAGGTTATAAAACATATCGGTAGGTAACGAACCACCAATATTTTCATACATATTTACTTTCTAATATTATACGAGAAAAAAAAAATGTGTATAAATTAGAGAAAGTGAATGTCTTGGTACAACGAAAATGGTGAAAATAATTTTATTGACGCAACACAGGAATTCACAGGAGGTGGAGCATCAACAAGTGTTAGTATAATTCAAAACACCGAAGAATTAGTTATTAATGAAACAACACCTGATACCGAAGAAGAAACTACAATTGGTAATGTTTTACTTCCAGCAGTTTTTAATGAAGAAACGGGAACTTATGACTTATATATTAGAAATGTTAATCAAGGTGGTAAAATATTTTTTACTACACGAGGAGATGACGAACAAATTAAAGTTGAAGATGGAAAATTATTTGTTTATTATTATTATAATCCATTTATATCAGCAATTATACCTGCTGGTTGGACGAATGTTGCGAATTATTTAGTTGCTAGTCGTCAGGGTATTAATAACAATTCTGGTTTAATAGTTGCAGCTGGTGGTGCTATTGCAACATTACAAACCGAAATAGGTGGTTTAAATGCTACATTACAAATAACAATTGTAAATGTAAATTCTAATACAAGCAGGATATTCGTATTAGAACAAAGAACAAGAGGGCAAAATGCAGTTAGAAATCCAGAAACTGACTTTCACAGAAATGAAATGAATGATGCTATGGAAGAAATAGGAGAATATTTAACGACTAGTTTTATGTCTGTTAAAAATTTTAGAGGTTTAATAAAATATCTTCGCACCAGAAAAGGCATTATTGATACTCTCGGTGCTTTATTAGGTATTGGTGGAACTATTGGTGCAATCGGCGGAATAGTATATGCTATTATTGATGAAATAAATAAACTTGGCAATGTTGAGGATAAAATTGCATTATTAAATAGTTTGGAAGCATTACAATCCAATCCAGATAAAGATGTTGTTGATAAACTTTATAGTAATGGATTACAAATAGTATCATCTACTAATTCTGGTATGACCGATGGTGTATATGAAATTGAATTAAATAATAATGATGACCCAACGATTTTAGAAATATCAGTATCAAGTGGGATTGCAAGCATAACTAACATTTTATCTACCGAAGCAGGTTATAGTATTGGTGATGTTATTAATATTGATAAAACCGAACTTGGTGGGACTACCGGAACATTAGACATAAATGTTAATCAAGTTTATTCCTCGGTTGAAATAATAGAGTTTGAATTAACATTGGCAAATGTTGAAAGAGAAGAAATAATTGGTCGTACACGCAGAAGACAATTTATACCTGATAAAAATAGTTTTGGAGATGGTATCCAAATAGTTGAAACTAATATCACCGAACCTAGTGGTGAAATTACAAAAGATTTAGATATAAAATTAAAGGTAGATACTACGCAATTTAATTATGACGCAAGTGGTAATCTACAATTAACTAATAATGCTAATATTGGTAATACTGGTAATCTTGGAATACCAAGCAATCCATCAGCAGTCCCTCCCACAATAGCAACTGGACTTAATTTACAAGTTGAAACTAATACAGGCAATATAGCAATTAATACTGGTAATATCTCCACCAATACAAGCGATATATCCACCAATACTGGTAATATAACTACATTACAAACAAGTTTGGGAGTTGCTAGTGACCCATCAGCAAATCCCGCAATAATAGCGTCAGGATTATACGCAATAGTAGAACAAAATGTAGCGGATATAGCAGGCGTTACTGGTGGTATAAATATTAATCAATTACAAACAGATGTTACACAAAATGCTACCGATATAACTGCTTTGGAAACTCTCGTTGGAACTATACCTATTTACGATAGTGATGGCAATCCTGTTACAATATCCACCGGTGTTTTTGAAAGGTTAGATAATGTATATAAAATTATTATGCCTGAGGGTTTTACTTATGATAATAATGATGAATATAAATTAAACTTGGGGTATTTTACACCGTGGGACAATTATAAATATGATTTAATTTGTGTAGCATTAAAAGGTTCGAGAACAGGCGCTTTTGATAGTTCTTTTTACGGAGGAGATTATCTTGGATTTATGCCAAGTCTAACAAGAATGAACGATGTTCCTAATATAAAACCAGTAAAAGATATTGGATTACAATTTACAAATGATATGTTTTTTAAACGAGGGTTAGTTTTTATTGAATTGAGCGACCCTCTCGTTGATTATGATTTAAATCGTAAATTAGAGTTTATTTGCTTTGTTAAACCTACATCAATTGATAATGCAGGAGTTGAATATACTTTACTACAAACTGGTGTGGAGTTTGTAAATGGAGATTATGAATTAGATACAAGTAAATTAAAATTAGCAATTCGTGATAATAAATTAGAAGTAACTCATACTGTTCTAGCATCTTATGATTACTGGCAACCATTCCCTAACAGGAACTTTAATAATTCTTCATTATTTATTGCTCGGGGTGGTAATGGTTTCGGTGAGAAAACAAGCGAATTTTATTATAATAACCCAGCAGGGCATCAGCAAAATTGGAAGGTTAAAGACCAGCAAGTATATTTAAATAATGTTATATTCGAAAGCAGAGCACGAGTAGTTTTAGAAAATGATACTAATACAATGCAGTATTATGATAGTATTAATCAAAACCATATTGATTTTAATATTAATTTATTAGAAACCAATTCATCAGGAACTCATGCATCGCCGGTAATTTGTTATAGTGAAAATCTAGCAATTGATGGTACTACTCGAAATAATATGGCGAAGATTAAAATTGCTTTTGAATATATGCAATGCAATACCGCTGGCAATTATAACTTTTACGGTAATACATTACAATTTAAAACATTTTCGTCATTAGCACAATTAAATAATGAACTGGAATTTAAATGGAGAATTAGCGTTGGATTTACAGTAGCAGGTAATCCTCCAAATATACAATTAACAAGGGATTATGATTTCGACCAAATTGAATATGCACCACAATCAGTAGTAACCCCATCATATTATGGTGAAAGATTTTATATGCAAGAACTTTGGATGCCTACTGCTTTATATCCGGGCTTAAATGGAAGTCCGGGCTATATACAAAACTATTATAATTATATTGAAGTAAAATTAGTTCATCGTGGAGGAACTTTTACTGCTCCTTTATCAGGAACACAACCCACTGAATTTTTTGCGGGACAACATAATATCAGGGTTTATGGTTTAAACTTTTTTGAATATAAATTTACACAAGATACATATGATAACTATACACCATATACTGAGGTTGGTAGCGATGATATATTCCCTTCTAATTATGACCCTAATTTATGGTATAAACTAATATTCGAAATTGATTTAGCAAATCGTGATGTATTTTATTATGTAAATAATACACCATATAGCACATTCCAATATGAAAGTTCTTTCATTAATGTTCCACACGCCTCTATTAATTTTCCAAATAGCGACCCAACAATAGTATATGTTTATGATGCAACATATCAAATTGTTAATAATGGTGATACTGCTTTAATTAGAAATAATAATATTTTAGTGGTTGGTAATGAACCTCCATCAGGAGAATTACAATTTTCTCATTTTAATTTTACATTTTTTCAACAAACTACACCTATTACAATGACATCAGCAGAAAGGTTAAAATTAGATAATTTAATTAAATATAACTATTATTATGAAACTGTTGAAATACCTAGATATTTAAAAGTCAAGGAGTTTTATGCAGATTGCTTTGATGCTAGACGAGTTCTTATAAATGGTGGGTTTGCTTATGATGAACTAACGCCTCAACAACAAGTAAATAGTATTAGGAGTGCCGACCAATCCACCGATAATTTATCAACATTAAATGCCTTTGTAAATATTGATAAATTATTTGTAACAGACCAAACAACATCAGGGAGTTTAGATTACAATCATACTACAAAAGAGTTTGAAATAATATTGAGAAACAATTTTGAACCATTATTATATTATGATAAAACTAATACCGATTTGTTATTTACATCCAAAATACAATTTACAGACCACTTCACCCCATTTAATATATTTAATTCTACATTTAGCAGATTTGAATTAATTGATACGGAAATAGAACTGGTTGATGGTGATATACAATATTTATACCAACATAGGGAAAGAGATACACCAAATGACCCCTCATTAGAAATAGTTACATACTTCTTTAATTGTGTTAATAATACTAATATTAGTGACGCTACTGTTAGAAGATTTTTATATCGCGATTTAATCACTAATGTTATGCCTCCTTTGTTAGGTTCAACTACAAAAATATCACCAGTATGTGCTTATGATTTTAATAATAATCACGCTAATACTGTTGGAACATCTGCTTTTGATTTGGTGGCAACTACAAACATATCAGTTGTATATGGCGACCCTACTACTAATCAAAAGTCAGTTAGTGGTTTAGCAGGTGGTAGTAGTGTTTTAGAACACCCTGCAAATTATAATTTTACTACTCACAATACTATATCGTTTATCCATAGACCCGTACAACTTGTATCTCATTCTGTTATTACTTTTAAAAACTCAGTAGGACATGATACTTTAATTATAGCTGGTATAGTTCAAGGTGCTAATTTTAATTATTTATTATTTATTGTAAATCCTAATAATGGTGCAGTTCAAACATTCATATTCGACAATCCTAATAATGATACTTTTGTTAATAATGATAATGCTATTGTTTTATACAATATTGAAACTGAATACTTTTGGTATATCAACGGTGCTTTTCATGGTTTAATAACGGTTAATTGGTCTCCTATACAAATCATAGAACCTTCAAAATTACATTTACATTTACCTAATTCGTTAGACGCAAATGGTATATTATATGACTTGAAATTATATAACCAACCGTTGTTTGAATATCCAGCATCAACAGCAGAAAAACAATTATTTAATAAAAAACGATTAATTGATATAACTCAGTTTTCAAGAATTACAGATAACGCTGATGGTAATTTCGTATTAAAAGAATTGACACCGTATAAGACTATTAAAGCAAATAGTTTAAAATCTGGTTCGGCAGTAACTGAAAAAAGCGTTACAACTATTAGTAGTAGGAGAACTATACAAACAGTTGAAGTAAATAAAAAAGTAAGTGAAACAGAAAAATATCAAGTTTTTGATACTGAGGTTGAGGTGAATGGTAATTTATTATTAGAAAATGTAAATAACGATGTGGGAGCATTCTTTACAATATATACTGCAACACAAAAACAAACCGCATCCGGTGTTAATAATTTTAAAGATACATCAAGTATTATATTAGATGACAGCACTAATGAATGGATATTTTCTAGATTACCCGAAACTGCTAATCTAACTACATCAACAACCAAATTTAAACATGATACAACTGATTTGTTAATATTGAAACATAATGAGGTTGAAGTTGGTGTAGGATTAAAGGTGGGAACTATTACATTTGCTGATAATAGCACATTGACAACAGCACCAACAGGATTTTCTGGCAATTATAATGATTTAACTAATAAACCTGACCTATCAGGCATAGCAACTAATACAACTAATATAGCAACTAATACCACAGATTTGACAGCGTTAAATAATAATATATCAACTACGCATCCCTCATATATTGAGTTTGCTAAGGATTTAAAATTGCCTAATGGAGATGTTATCAGTGCTTTATATGACGATACTGATGTTAGAACTTTATTATCTACAAGTGCTGGAACTAATTTGACTTGGAATAATACTAATAATCAATTTGATGTTACTGGTAGTGGATATACAGATACTGATGCAAGAAGTGCTATATATCCTATTTCACAAGTCAATACTGGATTACCGCTTATTAGTAGTGGTATAAACCTATTTGATACTGATTTGTGGTTTAATTCAATAGACAGTCATCGAAGGTTACAATTTGTAAATAATGGAGACACTATTATACATTGTCCTTCGGGTATTACGAATAATATATGTCTGCGTCATAATGGTAGTGATAGATTTACTTCTGGCGAGACTTTAAATAAGTCGGTTGTTAGTATGCAAATGGGACCATCACCATATAATACTTCCCCTCTTAAATTGACAATGATTGGTGCTAATAACCAAGATGTTAGTTCTGCTATTGTTTTTGCCGATAGTGGTAATGCTCCCTATTACTCAGGTATGATGATTTATTACGATAGTCAATTTAATAAATTAAAGTTTAGTGCTGATTTAAATGATGATGGTAATATAGATTTAGAACCAGCGGTTACTATACAAAGAGATGACAGATATGTTGGAATATTAAAAAGTATGCCTGATTATCCCCTTGATGTGGTGGGTGATATACAAACATCAACAACTATACGAACTCCAAGAATTGATTTCCCCGACCCACTTGCTTTTATAAAACCAGAAAAGTTCCAAATACACGGAGTAGGCGGTCAAGCATCAGGATTTACATACGAAACTGAAAATTTTACAAACGCTTCCGGTGGAACAAATACAACTATGAGTGGTTTTAATACAAATCTTTTTACAAATGGTTCAATTGGAACTGCTAATGCTGTTGGTGGATTAGGACAAATTAACGGTTTATATCTAAGCAGTATTAGTCAAGTTAAAGCATCAGGTGCTGGAACTGGTAGCGGTGGCGATTTTAATAGTCTAACCTCAACAGGATTTAGTAATTATTTTATATTTAATGGAGGAGCAGACCGTTTATTACGAACAAAAAACATTAGCACTCTCTTATCAACAACCATTACTATTAGTTTTAATTATATTACAGGAAACGGTGTCAATGGTGGTAATTCAGCAGAAACAGGAGAGACATTTTATTTAGAGTTTTTAAACAATGCTGGTGCGCGTATTACAAGATATACTATACATTATGGCGGGTCTTTTTATGCGGGAGGAAGTAATTTCACACCATTCCAGCATACATTACAGACGGTAGATAAAACGGCAACATATGTTAGATGGATACAAGAGCTCACCAGCACAGGTAATTTCGACCATTATGGGATAAATAATATTGTATTTGCTTCTTCCGCTCTAATACCCGACCCAGTTGGATTATTTATAAAAGGTCCTGATTTAAATACTAATAGTAGCGTTGTTTGTTTTTGCGATAATGGTACTGGTGTTTATCAAGGAGGAATGACTATAAACTACGATAGTCTTGATAATAAATTACAATTTGGAGGAGATGCAAATGATGATGGAACTATTGATGCTAGTTCAGCAATTACAATACTTAATAATAATAAATATGTTGGAGTTTTAAAAGATACTCCGGTTTATCCTCTTGATGTGGTGGGTGATATTAGCAGTTCAACAACTATTAGAACTCCAAGAATTGATTTTGGTGATGGGACATCTATGACAACAGCATCAGGTGGCGGTAGTGGAACAAACGGAACAGGATTTACAGGTGGTAGTTATAATAGTTCTACTGGTATTGTTACATTCACAACTAATGATGGTCTTGGGTTTGCTACGGGTGATTTAAGAGGGACAGATGGAACAAACGGAACAAACGGAACAAATGGAACTGATGGAACTGATGGGACAGAA
>Ga0115008_10003064_pt1 | contig 13825 bp, 6 predicted proteins | sample FraStrMetagenome_FD_87164 | JGI IMG/M metagenome (GOLD analysis project Ga0115008, IMG submission 87164) | Marine eukaryotic phytoplankton communities from Arctic Ocean - Fram Strait ARC3M Metagenome | ecosystem: Environmental > Aquatic > Marine > Oceanic | place: Fram Strait | collected 2012-06-18
AAAAGACTCTACCTTAATATATATTTATTTAAAAAAAATACAAGAAAGTAGTTTTGATGGTCTTGTAAACTTTAATTCTCAAGAAAATGGGAAATTACAATTTAATGGATATCTAGACTTAAAATTGAAGAACATATTAAATAAAGGAGAACAATTAAATTTATTATGGAATAGTTTTGGAAACGAAAAACAAGAGTTTTCAATATCAGTAAAGACACCTTATATATATAACTCTAAATTAAGTCCAGAGTTTACTTTTTCTCTATACAAACAAGACTCCACTTTTTTAAATATTAATTTAAACGCAAATCTAAAATATCAAATAAAAAATAACACCAATTTATTCGTGTCTTTTAATTCTGAAAAATCTGAAAACAGTACAGAAAACATTTCTAATAATATTAGCACCTACGAAAATTACTTTCTAGGGTTTGGATATGAATATAAAATTTTAAAAAATGATATGTTTAGAAATGACATATTTTTTATAAATATAAATCCATCTTTTGGAAAAAGAAAAACAATTAACAATACATCTCAGCAAATTAAAATAACAACTACCCTAGCTTATTTGTTAGATTTAAACAGAAAAAATAGTATCTACTTTAGAAACAAAACAGCACTATTAAATTCTACAAACTATTTTGATAATGAATTGTTTAGAATTGGAGGAAACAAATCTATTAGAGGATTTAACGAGCAGAGCATTTTTGTAAAAAACTATTTATTACAAAACATAGAATTTAGATACCAAACATCTAAGAGCTCCTATATGTATACGATTACAGATTTGGCATTAATTACTGCAACTAACAGTAAAGAAAAACTATACAGCTTTGGCCTTGGCTATTTGTTTAATTCAAATAGTTCTCAAATTAACATCTCTACTGCAGTTGGCACAAATACCAAAAATCCGTTAGATTTTAAAAACACACAATTTTTTGTAAATTGGGTGAACTTTTTTTAAAAAAAAAGCTGCAGCTATAAGTCTACTTTAGTAAAAAATTGAAAAAATAACTGCAACTTTTACAGTAATATACCCACCATCTTAGACCAAAGCCTTTTATTAATCCTTTTAAGTTAAAAAAACAATTTCTTGTATTGTATAATTCATAAAATAATTTACTTTTTGGATTACTATTTTTTAGATATAAATCAAATAAGTAGTATTTATTTATTATTACAAAATAATAATTAAAACGGTGTTAAAAAAGTTGATTTATTAACATTCTTTTAAGAGATTTGCTCGTAATAATTTTAAAATAATAATAAATATGAAGACAAAGTTTAATGGAATTTTAACGCTTTTTCTGGCGTTAATCGTGCAGATTTCCTTTGCACAGCAAAGAACAATATCAGGTACAGTATTTGATGAATCCGGGCCCTTACCAGGAGTTAGTATAATCATTAAAGGCTCTACAAATGGTACCGAAACTAATTTCGATGGAAACTATTCTATTAGAGTGAATAAAGGCGCAATTTTAGTTTTTAATTATCTTGGTTACAAAATAGTTGAAAGAAAAATAAAGAATTCAAACGTGGTAAATGTAACATTATCAGTTGATGCAAACGTTTTAAAAGAAATAATAGTTAGTGGGTATACAACTACAAGTAAAGCAAAAGCTTCTACAGCCTCTACTCAGATAGACGCTTCCACTATAGAAAATAGACCAAACGGAGCGATTGTACAAACATTAGCAGGTCAAGTAGCGGGTTTAGATATATCTACAAGTTCGGGACAACCAGGAGCAAACTCTCTAGTACAATTGAGAGGTACAAACTCTATTAATGGAAATACAGAACCTTTATTTATTATGGATGGAACGCCTATAAATGAAGATAATTTTAGAAGTATGAATCCTAATGAAATTGCTTCTATTACGGTATTGAAAGATGCTGGAGCAACAGCAATCTATGGAAGTAGAGGTGCAAATGGTGTTATTATTATAAAAACAAAAGGTGGGAAGAAAAATTCTGGACTAAAAGTTAGATATAATAGCGTTTTAAGTTTTTCTTCAATTCAGGGTTCAGATTACAACTTATTAGACTCACAAGGTTATGCTACTCTGGAGAGAACAAAGGGTAATGGATTAGGTGCAGGTGACTCAGTAGGTGTTACCTATGATAGTAACGGCGGTCCTTTAACGGATGTTCAAATCGCAGCATTACCAAATCAAGATTGGGGAGACGTATTCTTAAGAACGGGTTTAACCCAAAATCATACCATGTCTTTCACAAGCGGTGGAGAAAATTCTACACAATATACATCTTTAGGATATTTCAAACAAGAAGGGATCTTAAAGAAAAGTAATCTTCAAAGATTTAATTTAAGGAATAATATGGCTGGGGAAGCTGGTAAATTTAAATATGCTACGAACCTCTCATTAAACTTCTCTAAAAATGACAGTCCTACAGGTATTGGAACATCAAGTATAAATCGTAATCCCTTTTTTGGTGCTAACCTAGGCCTTCCTTACCTAACAGCTGCAGATAGACCAACTTCGCAAGAAATTGCAGACAATCTAATATTTGGTTATAGTCCATACATGGTAATGGATGTTTTATTTTTTGACAAAGCTGTTCAAGATGAATTAAAAATTATCGCATCTTTAAATGGATCGTATGATTTTTCAGAAAATTTAACTGCAACGGTAACCTCTGGTGTAGATTATGAAAGTGAAGTAACACTAGACACACAAGATCCAAGAGGTTTTAACCAACTGTATTTTAATCCAAATAGCGCTGGTACTCAAAGCCAAAGATCATATCGTACTGCTGCATTTAATACTACAGCGGCCTTAAACTGGAATAAAGAAATTGGTAAGCACACAATTGGAGTAGGTCTATATAGCGAGTATTTCAAAGCACATTTTAGATACTTTGGTTTTACAGCCAACGGATTGAATCCAAAAACATTCTTCCCTGGAGACGGAAGCGGTTTTATAGATGATAATGCTACTAACGATCTTTTCGTTGACACTGTAGGTGCTGACATGAAAGATGCCGGCTTACTTTCTTACTTTACAAATATGAATTATGATTATGATTCAAAATATGGAATGTCATTAACGTATAGAAGAGATGCTTCTTACCGATTTTCGAAGACCAACAGATGGGCAGATTTTTGGGCTGTTTCAGCAAGGTGGAATATTGACAAAGAAAACTTTATGGAAGATTCTGTATTCAATAGCTTAAAACTAAGAGGTTCATATGGTACTTCTGGAAATCAAAGAATATCAGGATCAAATTATTTTTCAGCTCCTGATTTGGCTTCTAACTTTTTTGCTACGGGTACAGGTTATGCCGGTGCACAAACAATCGCGCTAAGTCAATTAGGAAATGATACTTTAAAATGGGAAACTGTTGCACAGGCAAACGTTGGTATTGACTTCGCTTTATTCAATAGTAGATTAAGAGGTTCTTTTGATTACTATCGAAAAGAAACTACTGATCTCTTTCAAAGTTTACCATTATCTGCAATTACAGGAACAAGTAGTTTAGCCTCTAACACGGGTAGTTTGCATAATAATGGATTTGACTTTGACTTGACCTATGATCTTGTTAGAGGCGCTGATTTAAACGTTTCACTTACTGTAGTAGGAAATATAAATGATAACTATTTGGCAGATTTACCTAGTGAAACAGGAATTATTGAAGGAATAGGTAGAAATGGGGGACCTATATTCGAACGTTACGAAGTACGATATGCAGGTGTTAACCCAGCAAATGGTAACGAGATGTTTTTAGACATTGATGGAAACCTTACCGAAACACCAAATCCAGATACAGATCGCGTATGGTCAGGTAAAAACATTGCACCTGAAATGCAGGGTAGTTTTAGTTTGAACGCCGATTATAAAGGTTTTTTTATACAATCTCAATTTAATTATACCGTTGGTGTAGATTTTAGTGACAGTGACTATGCACGATTAATGGATGGTAATAATATAAGCCAATTTAATTTATCTTCTGACATTCTAAGGTCTTGGACACCAGAAAACAGAGTTACAGACGTACCAAACATACAAAATGGTAGTAATGCTGGAGTATACTCTTCAAATAGATTTTTAGTAGATAGAGATTACCTAAGATTAAGGTTTTTATCATTTGGATACAATTTTCCAAAAGAATACCTAGCTAAAAGTAATATTTCAAACCTTAGATTATTTTTGAACGGTGAGAATTTAATCACCTTTACAAAGTTTAGAGGTTTTGATGCTTCTTCACGTGTATCTGGTTTAGAATATCCAACCGCCAAAATTGTTTCTTTAGGATTAGAAATCTCATTATAAAACATATAAATCATGAAAAAAAATATATTAAAAATTTCAATGGCAGCTTGCTTAATGCTATTCTTTAGTTGTGAAGACGCCATTGATATCGACCAAGTAGGAAGAGTTACAGCAGATGTAGCCTTCGAAACAATAGGAGATCTACAAGACGGATTAATCGGAGTTTATGGTAGGTTCGATATGAAGAGAGAAGTTGCGATGGCAGCTTATTATACCGATGAAACATCTGAAGGTACTGACAGTGGAGGACAAGGAAGAACCACAGGTCATATTTTTAATCTAAATGCAACTTCTGCAGCTGCGTCTACTTTCTGGTACAACGGTTATAGCCGCTTAAATGGAGTAAATAGATTAATCGAGGCTGCGACCTTAATAGAAGACAGTGCTGAGAAAAATAATATTTTAGGACAAGCCTATGCTTTAAGAGCTTTCGCACATTTTCAAATGCTCTGTTACTACTCAACAGACTACACAGATGATAGTGCTTTGGCTGTAATTTTGCAAGAAGCTGTTCCAAGTATAGCTGACAAACTATTGAGAAATACCAACGGAGAAGTATATGCTTCGATATCCTCAGACCTTGCAACTGCAGAAAGCCTTTTAGCAGAACAAACAGACGTAACCTATGTTTCTAAGGATTTTACTTTAGCACTAAGAGCAAGAATGGCAGCTTATAGACAAGATTACGCCGCAGCACAACCTTTGGCGCAAACTTTGTTAAACAAATATCCAATCGCAGATCAGTTAGACTATAGATTCATTTTTGCAGACGCCGGCCCTTCAGAAGTTATTTTTAAACTTAGAAGAGATATTGGAGATTTTGCTGACTTCCAAGGAAACTCAGGATCAGTGTCAACCACCGGTTGGATTGGTAATGTATTTGCTTTTGCGGCTTCCACCAAAACAGGCGCTCCATATATGGAAATTGGTAGAAACTTATTTAACCTAATGAGTACAGATGACGTACGATATAATGTAAATGTAGGAATTGAATCTGTAGTTGCACCAGATTATACCAATACTACGAACTATCGTGAAGAAGATGTTTTATTAGTTGGTAAATATGTGGGTAAAGTAGGGCAACCATTATTAAATGATCATAAAGTATTTAGATCAGCAGAAATGTTATTAATTATTGCAGAATCAAAAGCTCACAACAATGATTTGACCGGAGCTGCTGAGGATATACAAGCTTTAAGAACGGCAAGATATACTGCTGGAACAGCACCTGCATTGCAAATTTTTGCTAGTAAGCAGGAAGCTTTTGCTGCAATTTTAAATGAAAGAAGAGTAGAATTTGCTTTTGAAGGACACCGTTGGAAAGATTTAAAAAGATTAGGTGTTCGTGCAAACCAAGGAGTAACAAGAGATCCTATAGATGCGGCAGAGTTCGGATTCACGCTATCTTTAGCTGCAGATGATTATCGTTTTACGTTACCGATCCCTGCACAAGAATTTCAAGCAAATCCAGAGCTACGTTCACAACAAAATCCAGGATATAACGACTAAAATAAAAATCATGAAAAAAATAAATAATAAATTTTTATTACTATTTTCTTTAGTAATAGCACTTGTATTTACAAGCTGTGAAAAACAAGAAAATGTAATGTATACATCAGAAAAGGGTTTTGTGCAGTTTGCAACAGCTTCTTCTTCTGCAATTGAAAATAATGAGACTGCTACTGTAATAAGTGTGCTGTTTGGAGGAAAAGCATCTCAAAACACCTCTGGAATCACTGTGAATTTTGAAGTAACCTCTTCAGATGCTACTCGTTATGCTATAAGCCCCGCAAATGGTACAGTAGAAATACCAGCAGGAGAAGTTAGTGCAGAAATTACTTTTACACCTATAAATAATCTTTTAGTAGATGGTGATGTAGATATAGTGATTTCTTTATCTAATACAAGTAGTGTACCGGTAGGCCTTGGAGGTGAAGGCATTAACTTTAGTGCATTCGAAATGACTCTTGTTGATGATGATTGTCCAATAGCGATAAACGATTGGGTTGGAACCTACACTGTATTTGAGAATTTCACAGGAGGAACTAATGCCCCATCGGGATTAAATAACTTCTTTGAGGAAACTTATCAAGTAGATCTTGTATTAGATCCAACAGATGTTGTTGGAAATAAGCTAATTCTTTCAAATTCTCCGGGATTTGATACGTATATAGCAAATGGAACCATCATAGCTTTTGATACATGTAATGGAAAAATTTCAATGAATGGAGGAAATTCTGCTGAAGTAGCTTTATTTAGAGACTTCATATGGGATGATTCTTCATACAGTGAAAGTAAATTTGAGATCCAAGCTACTGGACCATTAGCTACTTTTGGCCCATATCAATTTACGCTAACAAAACAATAAACTATTATTTTTTATATAAAAACCATCTCTAAATTCAGAGATGGTTTTTTTTGCTCATTATTTTAATTCAAATTTGAAAAATGGATAATGCATTTACAAATATTTTTGGCCTTAGAGCCATCATAGAAGCGATAGAAACGGGCTCTACACTCAACAAAATATACCTTCAAAAAGAATTAGGGAGTGCTCTTTTTTATGAGTTAAATAAATTGATAAAAGAAAAAAAACTTTCGAAATTAAAGATTTAAATATCTGTACAGTAAGCAATTTGATAGTGCTAGATTAAACAACTTTGAAAAACTTAATGATAGCAATGTTGTTGCATATATTACTCCTGAAAATACTCCAATAAATAACAGTACCTATTACGCGTTTTCTATTTGGTCTAAAGTTCCAAGAACTTTTTATCTCTTATTTAAATATCCAAAAGGATACACCCACAGATACAGGCCAAAAATTAAAATAAATAATAAGTGGTCATTAATTGATACACTAGGAATACTTAAAAAAAACATCCAACCCATAACAGGTTGGATGTTTTTTTTTTAGAAAATCGAAAACTAACAAACCCCGTATGAATAAAAACTAAATACATTAAAATAATTAATATTCACTCCTACATAAAATTTAAAAAGACTGTCTAATTAGACAGTCTTTTTTTGTTTTTAAACGAGCCCATTATACATTAATCGAAAACCTAAAAAACACATTCTTTCGAAAAATTAATAAATAAAAGCAAAAATCAAGCGTTTAAAATAAAATTCGAAGTAACGCCAAAGAAGTATTAAAAAAATTGATCTTTTATCAATACTTATTGAACTAAATTAAACACAATAAACACTTCATTCGTAAATATCTTTATTCTTAAATTATACAGATTGCAATGGCAATCAAGAAAGATTTAATATAAACTTTAATTTAATACATCAAATATAAATAATCACGAGAAAAAAATAACTGCAACTTTCACAGAACACATACACCATCAAAAACCAATACTATTCATTAATATTTTAAAAACGTTAAATATTTTTAACTTAATAGAAAATAAGCCCTTATACTATATAATTAATAAAATAATTATCTTTTTTTATTATTATTTTACATAATTAATAAAAATAAATGTTAATAAATTTTATTTATTAACATTTATTTAAGACTTTTGATAATAATTAACTCAAATAATTCAAAAATGAAAACAAAGTTTAATGGAATTTTAACGCTATTACTAGCGTTTCTTGTGCAGATATCATTTGCACAAGAAAAAACAGTTTCCGGAACAGTCTCAGACTCATCCGGCACTCTACCTGGAGTAAGTGTTCTTGTAAAAGGCACGTCAACAGGAACACAAACTGATTTTGATGGTAAGTACTCAATTATCACTAAAGAAGGAAGTATTCTTAGCTTTAGTTATGTTGGATACAAAACTATAGAGAAAACTATTGGATCTTCTAACAACATTAATATTACTATGGAAGAAGATGCAAATCTTTTGGAAGAGATTGTAATTACAGCTTACGGAGTTAAAAGAGAGAAAAAATCTCTTGGATTTTCGCAACAAACTGTTGCAGGACCTGCATTAACACAAGCAAAAGAAACTGATTTATCAAATGCATTAGCAGGTAAAGTTTCTGGAGTTCAGATTGTTGGTAACTCAAGTTCTACTTTTGGAAATTCTACAATTAGATTAAGGGGTAGTGATAATGTATTGTATGTAGTGGATGGTATTAGAGTATACTCTACTAGTGATATTAACACAGAGAACGTTGCAAGTATGTCTGTTCTTAAAGGAGCAGCTGCAACCGCAGTTTATGGACCCGATGGAAGAAATGGTGTAATTGTAATTACATCTAAAGTTGCCGAAAAAGGACAAACAACTTTCGAATTAGATTTTAATACATCTATAAATAGTGTTGCTACTTTGCCAGATTATCAAAATGAATATGGTGGTGGTTATAGCCAAACATGGGATACTTTTTCTTATGATGCTGCACAAGACCCTGCTAGCTGGGCCTCTTTTGATGGTCATAAAATGCCATTATACCAAGCAGATGAGAGCTGGGGACCAAGATTAGACGGTACTTTAGTGCGTCATTGGGATAGTTGGGTAGAAAATACACCAGAATTTGGTGAATTAAGAGAATGGTCTCCGCAAGCAGACAATGTAAGAGAGTTTTATGACAACGCAGTAACTAATTTTGTAACATTGGCTTTCTCTAAAGCTGGTGATGATTACAACATTAGAACTACTTTATCAGATTTAAGAGCAAACGGTATTGTGCCAAACTCTAATAGAAAATCTTCTAAATTCTCTATCAATCTTTCTTATGACATGTCAGATAAGTTTAAGATATATACAAACATAAACTATGAAGACAGACACACGTTAAATAATCCAGATCAAGGATATGCTAATATTGCTTCTAACATGAACCAATGGTGGCAACGTCAATTAGACATGAGCCGTTTAAGAAACTACGAACGTAACGGTGCTCTTACTTCTTGGAACATAAATGGACCAAGAGATGCGAAGCCTTTATATTGGGATTCTCCTTTTTTACATTCTTATGAAAATTTTAAAAATCAATATAAGAATTCTACATTTGGTAAAATAGGTGGTAGTTATACTATCAACGATAAATTTAATGTTACTGGTGAAATCAGAAGAACTTTTCACTCTTACAGAAATAATGATAGAGGAACTACAAAAAGTTTATTAGATCAATCTTTTTACTCTGAATCATTCTCTAAGAATGAAAGAGTGGAATACTTTGGGATGCTTAACTATGCTGATAAGTATTTAGATGGTGATTTAGATTTAAACGCAAGTTTAGGTGGAGAAATCATTAAAACTGAATATAATTCTTTAAGCTCTAATACTGTTGGTGGTTTAACAATTCCTGGTTTTTACAACTTAAGTGGTGGTAAAGATGCAGCTAACACATCTAACTACACATCTTCAGACGAAAGACAAGGTATGTTTCTTAAAGGGTCTTTAGGATATAAAAGTACTTTATACTTTGACGCATCATATAGATTTGACTGGTCTTCTACTGCAAAAGCAGATGACAACAGAATCGAAACATTTGGTGGATCTTTAAGTTTCTTAGCGAATAAGATTATACCTAAAAACGATGTATTAACATTTTCTAAATTAAGAGTTGGTTATGCACAAGCGCCTTATTTCCCTAACCCTTATAACGTAGGAAGCACATACAACGTAGGTGATTTATACAATGGTAACGGAACACTTTCTGTTAACGGAAGACAACAAAATGAAAATTTAGTTGGTGGTACTAGAACAGAAACTGAAATTGGTACAGAATTACAATTCTACAACAACAGATTCTCTTTAGATTTTACTTATTTCAATAGAGTTGATAGTGATATCCCTGTAACCGTGCCTTTAGATGGTGCAACAGGATATTCTTCAATTGTAGTAAATTCTGGACAACAAACTTCTAAAGGTCTTGAATTAGGGGTTTTTGGAGATGTTATTAGATCTGAAAACTTTACATGGAATGTAGGTCTTAACTTCGCAACTTTATCAAGGTTTGTTGATGCTTTATATGAAGGTATTGAATCTAGAGATTTAAGTACATATACTTCTAACATGAAGTTACAAGAAAGAGTTGGACAAGAATGGGGATTATTTTACGGTAGAGGTTATGCTACCCATACAGATGGTTCTAAAATATTTACAGCAAGTGATAGTTTTGCTAGAGAAACAAACAAAAATTTAGGTAGCTTATTACCAGATTTTACAGGTGGATTTACTTCTAATATGAATTACAAAAACTTTGGTTTAAACCTTGGTTTTGACTTTCAAAAAGGTGGTCAATACTACTCAAGAACAGAGAGATATTATGATCACTCTGGTTTATCTTCTCAAACAGCTGGCTTAAATGATAAAGGAAACCCATTAAGAGATGCTGTAGCAGATGGTGGTGGTGTTCATATTGTTGGTGTATTACAAACTGGTACAGATGCAAACGGAACTCCAATTTCTGACGGTACTGTTGTAGATAAGTATGTAGATGCTCAAGATCATTTTTACTTAGGGAACCTAGGTAACATTTATGAAAACAATGTGCATGATGCTACTTATATTAAATTAAGAACTGTAAGATTAAATTACACATTTGATAAAGCAGTTACTGATAAATTAAACATAAAAAATGCAACTCTTGGTTTGTATGCAAATAATGTTTGGTTAATTTATTCTGATTTACCTTGGATTGACCCTTCTGAAATTGAAAAAAGAAGCGGTTATAACTGGGCAGAAGCAGGTCAATTACCAAATACAAGAACCATTGGTTTAAACTTAAACTTAAGATTTTAAAAATAGAATAAAATGAAAAAAACAATAAAAAACATAGCATTATTGATATGTGTTTCCATATTCTATAGTTCATGTGACTCTATAGACTTTGGAGATATCAATGATAATCCAAACGGACCTACAGTAGCTGTAACATCTCAGTTATTGTCTCAGGCTCAAAAAACAGTAGGTGAATCAGTTATAACTAGTATGAAAGGTATTTTATACACGCAACAGTTAGCTGAAGGACAATATCCTGGTGACTCTAGATATGAAACTTTAACAAGTAATTATAACGGTTGGTATACAGGACCAATTCAAAATTTAAATGAAATTGTTAAAATAAATAACGATGAAGATTTAAAAGCTGGTGCTCAGGCATTTGGTGGAAATAACAACCAAATAGCTGTTGCTAAGATTATGAGGTCTTACTACTTGCAATATATTACTGACCGCTGGGGTGCATTACCTTGGTCAGAAGCATTTCAAGGAATTGCTTTCCCTCAACCAAAGTTTGATTCTCAAGAAGAATTATATAACTTTATGTTTACAGAAATTGAAGAAGCTTTAAGCTTGATGAACGGAGAAGCAGGACCTCTTGGGGACATCATCTTTAGTGGAGATATGAGTAGATGGAAAATGTTTGCAAATACGTTAAAAATGACAATGGCATTAGGAATATCTGATGTAAATGCATCTTTAGCAAAAACAAAGTTTGAACAAGCTGTTTCTGGCGGTGTTATCACAAGTAATTCAGATAATATCTTATTTACATTTGGAACAGATGACGGAAGTGATAACCCTTGGGAAGATAGATTTGAATCTAGAGTAGATTACATATTATCTAATACAATGGCTGAATCATTACGTTCTAACTTAGACCCTAGGTTATTTAAATTCGTAGAGCCTTCAAGAGACGGATCTACTACTGCAACAAATTTTCCAGGTGATCTTGATGCAAAGTATGTTGGAGCGCCACATGGCCTTGCCAACGGAAACGTTCAAGATTTTTCTTTACCTTCAACCAAAGTAACAGGTGTTCAAGATTACCAATCTCCTATTTATACTTCTGCACAAGTGAAGTTTGCTTTAGCAGAGGCAAAGTTAAAAGGATGGAATGTTGGAAGCGGAACCACAAGTAGCTTATTTAAAGAGGGAATTGAAGACTCTATGAGTTTTTGGGGTGTAGCTCAAGCAGATATAGATGCTTATACAGCGGCACATACGACTTCAACTTTAAGTGAAATTGCTTATGAGAAGTGGGTAGCTTTATATTTAAATGGACCAGAGGCTTGGGCTGAATGGAGAAGATTAGATATGCCGGTATTAATCCCATCTGCTAGCGCACAGGATAAAAGAATTCCAGTTCGTGATGCATATGACTCTTCTGTGGAAGACAACAATCCTGCAAATTACGCAGCAGTGGTTGCCGCTCAAGGAGCAGATGATTTACATACTAAATTATGGTGGGATGTAAATTAATATTTACTCCTATATAAAATTTAAAAAGACTGTCTAATTAGACAGTCTTTTTTTGTTTTTAAACGAACCCATTATACATTGCTCGAAAACCTAAAACACGCATTCTTTCGAAAAATTAATTAATAAAAGCAAAAATCAAGGAGGATTTAATAGAAACTTCAATTTAATACATCAAATATAAATAATCACGAGAAAAAAAATAACTGCAACTTTCACAGTACACATAAACCATCAAAAACCAATACTGTTCATTAATATCTTTAAAACATTAAACGTTTTTAACGTTACTAAAAATAAGCCTTTACATTATATAATTCATAAAATAATATACTTTTTGACTTATTTTTTTACATAAGTAATAAAAATATAGTGTTAAATAATTGTTTTATTAAGATAAATTTAAGACTTTTGACATAATTAATTCAAACAAACATAAAAATGAAGACAAAGTTTAAAGGAATTTTAACGCTGTTTCTGGCGTTGGTAGTACAAATTTCGTTTGCACAACAAGGAACTATATCGGGAAAAGTATCTGATGGATCGGGACCCTTACCGGGAGTTAGTGTAGTTGTTAAAGGTTCTACAATTGGTACAGAGACAGATTTTGATGGAAAGTATTCCATTAAAGCAAGTTCAGGAGATATTTTAACATTTAGATATCTTGGTTATTTATCAATTGATAAGACAATTGGAGCATCTAGTATTATAAACGTATCTATGAAAGAAGATGCAAACATATTAGACGAAGTAGTTATTGTTGGTTATGGTACAACTACAAAAAAATCTTTTACTGGTACCGCAAGTGTTGTTAGCAGCGAAAACATCGATGCAAAAGCTGTATCCAACGTTGCACAAGCGTTAATTGGTGAAGTGTCTGGAGTTTCTGTTACAAGAACTAATGGTAGACCAGGATCAAGTGCTACCATACGAATTAGAGGTTTTAGCTCTATAGAAGGTAATAGTGCACCTTTATATGTGGTTGATGGAGTTCCTTTTTCTGGAGATATAAATGCTATTAACCCTAATGATATAGAATCAACAACAATCTTAAAAGATGCGTCTGCAACAGCTATTTATGGTGCTAGAGGTGCTAATGGTGTGGTATTACTAACCACAAGAAAAGGTACATCTGGTAAAAATACTGTTGAATTTGATTTTCAATCTTCTGTTTCAAGCAGAACATTGCCACGTTACAATCTTGTAGATAGTGAAGAAGAATATATGGAGTTAGTATACGCCGGTCTTAAAAATACTGCTGACTTTGCAGGAAATAATAACCCATCGCAGTTCGCTTTAGATAATTTATTCTCTGACAGAGGTGTTGCACCTTTATATAATATGTGGAATGTAGCTGACGGTAAT
>Ga0115008_10003066_pt1 | contig 13822 bp, 10 predicted proteins | sample FraStrMetagenome_FD_87164 | JGI IMG/M metagenome (GOLD analysis project Ga0115008, IMG submission 87164) | Marine eukaryotic phytoplankton communities from Arctic Ocean - Fram Strait ARC3M Metagenome | ecosystem: Environmental > Aquatic > Marine > Oceanic | place: Fram Strait | collected...
ACTAGAGTCTGCCGCGCTAACAGCAAGCTCCGCCCTTTTCAAAGCCCTGCCAAAGGGTTTCAGATATTGGCTTTGCACCCTACCCGCCTTACGCCTTGCACTCAGTCTGCTTTGCACTCAGTCGATAGTGCGCCGGAAATAGCGCGCCGGAAATAGCGCGCCGGAAATAGCGCGTCGAAAATAGCGCAGTTAAAATAACATGGTCAAATAGGCGTGGCTTTTGGCAGATTTGCTACGTTCGATGAGCGTTGTTTTTTTTACTTAAAGAGCGCTGTTTTTTACTTAAAGAGCGCTGTTTTTTTTACTTAAAGAGCGCTGTTTTTTACTTAAAGTAAGCGTTGCTGCTGTCGCTGTGGTCGGTCGCATCCATAACGCCCTTCAACTCCGGTATTTTTTCCATCAAGGTCTTTTCAACGCCTTCTTTCAAGGTCAAATCCACCGCGGCACATCCCTGGCAGCCGCCACCAAACTGCAATACCGCATGGCCATCGACAATCTTTTCCAGAGACACCTCACCGCCGTGCGCGGCGAGGCTCGGATTAATTTCGTTGTAGAGTAAATAATTGACTCGGTCTTCAACGGGACTGTCATCACTAACATTCGGCAAGCGCGAATTTGGCGCTCTAATTGTCAACTGCCCGCCAAACTTATCTTCCGCATAATCGACCTTGGCCTCATCCAGAAACGGGATACTGCGCTGCTCAAAATAGGCATTAAATGCAGAGTATTCGACCACCAGGTCCTCTTCGTTGTGCTCGCCCGGACGGCTATATGCAATGCAGGTCTCAGCTTTTGGCGTACCTGGATCGCTGACAAACATACGAATTCCAATCCCTTCACAGTCTTGCTTTTCCAGCAGGCCGGCCAAATAGCCCTGTGCCGATTCGGTGATGGTGACATTGTGCATAATTAGGCGCCTATTTGGATTGATCTTGAAGTTTATCTGTGGGTACTCCGAGGATAAATTTCAACCTCACCACGAGCATTAAAGTTTATCACACCCTTAATATTTTATCGCAAAGCGCTTAAGCCTACAGACTCTCCATGCATATATCTAAATATTTTGATACAATGAAACCTTGTTCACTGGGATACTCCGCATGACCACCCCTACAGATGTACTGAAAAACCTCCAAGCATCCGCGCATCAGCGCCTAAACGCCGCCGCACTGCGTAAAATTCTGGTGCTCGACGGCGCCATGGGCACCATGATCCAAGGCTACACCCTCGGTGAGGCCGATTTTCGCGGCCAGAGATTTAGCGACTGGCAGTGCGATCTAAGCGGTAACAATGACCTATTAAGCCTGACCCAGCCCGATATCATTCGCGCCATCCACCGCGCCTATCTGGATGCGGGATCGGATATTATCGAAACCAACACCTTTAACGCCACAACCATCTCGCAAGCGGACTATGCACTGCAAGCCTACTCAGCAGAGATTAACTTGCGCTCGGCACAACTCGCGCGGAGCGCCTGCGATGCCGTCAGCACCGCAGAACATCCGCGTTTTGTAGCGGGTGTATTGGGCCCTACCAGTCGCACCGCATCGCTGTCCCCGGATGTCAATGATCCGGGCGCACGCAATGTCACCTTTGACGAGCTGGTCAGCGCCTATGACGAGTCCTGTACCGGCCTTATAACCGGTGGCTGCGATCTTATAATGGTCGAAACCATTTTTGATACGCTCAATGCCAAAGCGGCGTTGTTTGCGATACAAAATGTTTATAACCGGCTCGGCATCGAATTGCCGATTATGATCTCTGGCACCATTACCGACGCCAGCGGACGAACGCTTTCCGGTCAAACCCCCGAGGCCTTCTGGAACTCCGTAAGACACAGTGCGCCCATCGCCGTGGGGTTAAACTGCGCGCTGGGGCCCAGTGAACTGCGCCCCCATCTGTTAGAGCTATCCAACTGCAGCGACTGTTGGGTTAGCGCCCACCCCAATGCCGGATTGCCGAATGAATTTGGCGGCTACGACCTAAACCCTGATGACATGGCTCGCACGATTACCGAATTTGCCGCATCCGGCTTACTCAATATTGTCGGCGGGTGCTGCGGCACCACACCCGAGCATATTTCAAAAATCGCCCAGGCGGTCGCCAATTTAGCGCCAAGAAAACCTCCAACGCTGCCACCTGCCTGTAGGCTATCTGGTTTAGAGCCCTTTAATATCGATTCTAAGTCGCTGTTCGTCAACATTGGAGAGCGTTGCAACGTCACTGGTTCAGCCGCTTTTAAACGGCTTATATTGGAAGAAAACTACGCTGCAGCGGTCGAGGTGGCGCGCAACCAAGTTCTCAATGGCGCGCAAATCATCGATATTAATATGGATGAGGGCATGCTCGAGTCGCTGCCCGCGATGGTCACTTTTGTCAATTTACTGGCCTCCGAACCGGACATTTCTAGGGTGCCGCTGATGCTCGACTCGTCAAAATGGTCGGTCATCGAGGCCGGGTTGAAGTGCGTGCAAGGTAAGCCGGTGGTCAACTCGATCAGTCTTAAAGAGGGTGAAGAAGAGTTTTTAGAGCGCGCTCGACTATGCAAGCAATACGGTGCTGCTGTGGTGGTAATGGCCTTTGATGAGCTTGGACAGGCAGATAATTTACAGCGCCGTCAGCAAATCTGTCAGCGCAGCTATGATCTATTGGTCGCTAAAGTTGGCTTTCCAGCAGAAGATATTATTTTCGATCCCAACGTGTTTGCCGTCGCTACCGGAATCGATGAGCACAACCGCTACGGTCTCGACTTTATCGAGGCCAGCGGCTGGATCAAGCGGCATCTGCCGGATGCCTTGGTCTCCGGCGGCATCTCAAACGTGTCTTTTTCGTTTCGCGGCAACAATCCGGTTCGCGAGGCGATACATTCGGTATTTCTCTACCATGCAATTCGTCAGGGTCTCAGCATGGGCATTGTCAACGCGGGACAACTGGCGGTGTACGACGATTTGTCAACCGAACTGCGCGATGTGGTCGAGGACGTGGTTCTTTATCGCAACGGTCAAGCGACCGAGACACTGGTGAATGTGGCAGAAAAATTTCGCAACGACGGCACCACCCAGGCCGTGCGTCAAGACCTTAAATGGCGCTCGCGTCCGGTTCACCAACGCCTTGAGCACGCGCTGGTCAAAGGCATCACTGAATTTATCGAGGAGGATACAGAGGAAGCTAGGCAGGGAGTTGAAAAACCACTTCAGGTGATCGAAGGCGCACTCATGGACGGCATGAATCGGGTCGGCGATCTATTCGGCGCCGGTAAAATGTTTTTACCGCAGGTGGTCAAATCTGCCCGCGTGATGAAACAGGCGGTGGCCTATTTACAGCCCTATATCGAGCAAGACAAAGATGCCCGCGCACGCAGTAACGGAAAAATACTGATGGCCACCGTCAAGGGCGACGTTCATGACATCGGTAAAAATATCGTCGGCGTGGTGCTGCAATGCAACAACTATGAGGTCATAGATCTCGGGGTCATGGTACCGACGGAAAAAATTCTGCGCGAAGCTCGCGATCAGGATGTCGATATTATCGGGCTCTCGGGGTTGATCACGCCGTCGTTGGACGAAATGGTTGGCGTTGGCAGCGAGATGCAACGTCAGGGCTTTAACATTCCACTGCTGATTGGCGGAGCGACCACCTCAAAGGCCCATACTGCGGTCAAAATTGCCCCGCAATATGAAGATAATCAGGCAATCTACGTGGCCGATGCGTCCCGAGCCGTCGGCGTCGCGGGTAAACTGATGGGCGAGGCGACTCGCAGTGAATTTATCGCTGGGATTCAGAAGGACTATGTGGCGGTTCGCAAGCGCACCGCTAACCGCACTCGACGCGGCACCCTGTTCGCCTATAGCGACGCAATAGCGCAAAAACCACAAAGTAATTGGCAGGATTTCGAGGCCGACATCCCAAAACAACTCGGCACCCAAATTCTCACCGACTACCCGCTAAAAACCCTGCTTCCGTACATCGATTGGACGCCGTTCTTTATCACCTGGGATTTAATCGGCAAATACCCGAAAATACTCTCCGATGATGTCATAGGGAACGCCGCAACAACGCTCTTTGAAGACGCTCAAACCATGCTCCATAAAATTGTTGACGAACGATTACTCGAGGCCCGAGCGGTGTTCGGACTGTGGCCTGCAAACACCGTCAATGCGGACGATATTGAAATTTATAGCGAGACCGGCGCGAAGCAGGCGACGGCTGTACTGCATCACATCAGGCAGCAAATACAAAAACCCGGTGCCAGCGAAGAACTGCGCTCGCTAGCCGATTATGTAGCGCCCAAAGACAGTGGTTGCGACGATTATATAGGCGGTTTTGCGGTCACCGTTGGTATTGGCGCAGAGCACCTTGCCGCCGACTATGAGCGCGACCTCGACGACTACAGCGCGATTATGGTCAAGGCGCTTGCCGACCGCTTGGCAGAGGCCTTTGCCGAGCACCTGCACCAACGCGTGCGACGCGAATACTGGGGCTATGCTGAGAATGAAAAGCTCGACAATGATGCACTCATCGGTGAAAAATACCGCGGCATTCGCCCGGCACCCGGATACCCGGCGTGTCCCGACCACAGCGAAAAAGCCACGCTATTTAAACTATTGGATGCGGAATCAGCAACCGGCATCCAGCTGACCGAGAGCTTTGCCATGTCCCCCGCAGCATCGGTCAGCGGCTGGTACCACGCCCATCCAGACGCCAAATATTTTAACACTGGGAAAATCAGCCACGATCAAGTAGAGTCTTTGGCCGAGCGTAAAGGCATCAGTCTTGAGCAAATGACGCGCTGGTTGACGCCGGTGCTTAACGACTGAGGAATAGATATGGATATCGACAGAAACGCGAACCAAGAGCAGGGCAATACATGAGTCAAGATGATCGCAGCCTAGATACCGATTCACCATCCAAGCATGGCCTCGCCAGCGTGGTAAAGAGCGTGCTCTGGGCGGCGCTGGGGGTCAATTCAAACAAAAATCGCGAACACGATTTTGAGCAGGGCAACCCACTTGCGTTTATCATCGGGGGCGTGGTGTTCACGTTTCTGTTTATTTGCACCATCGCATTAGTCGTCGGCTTCGTGCTCCGCGACACTGGCGCCTAAGCACTTGGCACTTAATACTGAGTCACTTGGCACTCGATACCTAGTAAAGAGCACCAAAAACTGTGGATAGACGCTTGCAACCAAGGCCACAGTTAAACAACGCCCATAGCCGAGTGTTTGAGGTTATTTAGCGTACCGTGGTATTTTACGCGTGGCAACCGCGAGCGATCTGAAGCCTGCGGGTATTGCAAAGCCAGTCATAGCGTTCGCAAGCATGGCTCGAAGCATCGCGCGCAGACGCGAGACCCATTGTCTCTTAACCGCTGCGCAAGGGCTAAAAGACCGGGAGGCATGCACCTTGATACGTTTTGAGGCTCTAAGCGGTGACTGACAACTCAATATCTTCGCACCCAGGCAATTAAATCAGCCCGTTTGGCTGTCAGTGGATAACCGCCATCAAGCACTCACAAGATCGCCGGCATCGATCAGGTCAAGACTTGCAGAACCATCGTAAACGGCCTGCAATAAGCCTTGATTACGGGATAAAACCTGACTGCCAAAGAAACTCGCGGTGGCGATTTTTTGGCTGTAAAAGCGATCGGTAGCACCTTCATCAATACGTCTTTGAGCTGCGGCAGCCAGCACCACCAGCAACCAAAAACACAGTGCATTACCAAACAACATCAGATAACTATAGGCCACCGCAGGCGCATCATCGGGATTCGCTAACACCTGGGCCATGGCTGCACGGCAATCCGTGACGCTGCCCTCTAGAGCAGTGCGCAGCCGTATGATGGCTGGGCTTTTAGACGTTAAAGTGGCAATGGTGCTATCGATTTCTAAGAGCAGTAACGACAGGCCTTCACCGCCATCGCGAAGGCATTTTCGACCAATAAAGTCGAGCGATTGAATGCCGTTAGTCCCCTCGTAGATGGGAAATATTCGTGCATCGCGCATATGTTGGGCAGCGCCGGTTTCCTCGACAAAGCCCATACCACCGTGCACTTGCACGCCGAGTGATGCGACTTCCATCGACACTTCAGAACACCATCCCTTGACCAGCGGCGTCAACATTTCAACCCACAGCGCACCGCGCTCGCGCTGCTGTGCGTCGCTATGGTGATGACTGCGATCCTCGGCGGCTACTGCATAGAACGACAACGCCCGTCCACCTTCGGTGAGCGCGCGCATTTGCATGAGCATGCGTTTTACGTCTGGGTGATGGATGATTGGCGCGCCCTCGGGCATGCCCGCCACCCGGCCCTGTACTCGGTCGGCAGCAAAGGCCGCTGCCTGTTGATAAGCACGCTCACCCAACCCAATGCCCTGATGGCCAACGGCCAGTCGGGCGTTATTCATCATTGAGAACATACACATCAAACCGCGGTTTTCTGGACCCACTAGGTAACCGATGGCACCACCATTATCGCCAAACGCCATGGTGCACGTCGGGCTGGCGTGGATACCCAATTTATGTTCTATCCCGACAGCCCGAACATCGTTAGCGCGACCGATAGTACCATCCGCATTGGGTAAATACTTGGGCACCAAAAACAGAGAAATACCGTTGTTGCCCTCTGGCGCACCGGGAATCCGCGCCAACACCAAGTGAATCACGTTTTCGGCAAGCTCGTGATCTCCCCAGGTGATATAAATTTTTTGTCCACTAATGAGAAAGTGATCGCCATCTGGCGTCGCCTTGGTCTGCACTGCCGACAGATCTGTACCCGCCTGGGGTTCGGTAAGATTCATAGTTCCCGACCAAACACCGGTAATTATATTTTCTAAATAGGTATTTTTTTGCTCGTCGGAACCATACAAATTCAAAGCGTGAATCACTCCGCGGGATAACATCGGCAGTAAGCTCAAGGCGCTGTTGGATGACTGCAACATCTCTTGGCTGGCCACATCAATAACGCCTGGCAGCCCTGCTCCACCGTATTCTGTGCTGCCGTTCAAACAACACCAACCACCGTCGATCATCTGCTGATAAACACCATCAAAAGCCGCCGCCGTTTGCACCACGCCGTCGATCAACTGGGTACCCTGAGAATCGGCCAGATAATTGGTGGGTGCGACCACGTCTTCAAAAAATTTTGCCGCCTCGGGCAAAATCGCATCGATCACGTCGCGGCTGGCATCTTCAAAACCTGGCATTTTGCAGTGTTCTTCATACCCCACGATCTCGTCGAGGATAAACGCAAATTCCTTTTGTGGGACTTTATAAACGGTCATTTAGTAATCTCCAAAGATATACCCGATCAAAATAAACACGGCGCTGATGTTACCGAGGCGCAGAGTGTCGATAATTTAATGGCCTCTGTAAACCGCTGAATGTGACTGGTGGGTTCGAGCCTCTGCGCCCTCTCTCATTATGCGTCAATCAACTGACAATCGATCCTCGATCTCAGTGGCACTTTGCCCCACACGCGGCGTCGCAAGCGTGGTGACATAGACCCAATATAAAAACACAAACTGCAGTGCGAGGCGCGCATAAAGCGCACCGAGACCCAGCTCAGGGAAAAGTTCCGGGTGCATGGCCATGTGCACATTAGCTGGGTACACCGCTACCAAAAGCACCATAAGTCCAACCCCCGCCCAGCGCCGCAGTGCGCCAAAAAGCACTGCCACCCCCCCGAGAACCTCAAAAAAACCACTCAAGTAAACCAGTTCGAGATGGGCCGGTAGATAAGGCGGCATAATACCGACGTAAAAATTCGGTCGAATAAAATGGTCACACCCAATAGCGATAAAAAAAACCGCCAGACCGAGCAATGACAGCACCCCGAGGGATGTTTTCGGTAGTTTGAAAGATGGCATCATCAAAACCACTTACAACCGCTGTTGCTCAGCGTTCCGCCTGACTGCTACCCTAACGACGATGATCAAAATATTGCCACACTGCCATGCGCCTCGCGCAGTTCATCGGCAATACGCTGTTGTTCATAGACGATGTCATAATTGGCGCAACGCCGGTCGTCCCAGGCTTGGTAGCGCGCGATTTCTGGGTCTCCGACGTTGATCAAAGACTCCCACGCGATGATGCATTTTTCTAACTCGCTAGCAACCTCGGTATTCGCGATCTTTAGTAACAACGAATCCATATCATCGCGCTCCGATTCAAGCCCTAGATCTAGATCTTTGTCCAGTCGCAAAAAATAACGCTGGTTCTGGGTATACTGCAACCAGTTATTCGACAGGCGCATCGCTGGATTCGAGGATCGAGCAAAGTCTGCCCAGACAGACATCATGGTTGCCTCCATCTGATCGCGCGCTATGCTCGGTGGATAAATATAATCGCTGATTGGACCGTACTTGTAATCACCCGTTAAAAAAGCAATTTCGATACCATGGGAGGCTCCCATAAACGCCGGAAAGTCGGCAAACCACGACGCTTGTTGATCGTCCCAATCAAAGCGGTAAGCATACAGGTTGTCGTATCCCGCCTTGTGCAGAGCGTCGAGCGCATCATCGACACCGCGTAACTTCCATGCATGAGAGCGAGTCTCGACCCAAAATTGATAAAGTTCGGGGTTTTTAACCCGCACAACCGGCGGTAAAAGCCGTGTAAATGGATAGGATACCGACATGAAATAGCGGTGCAGTCCCAGCCATAGGGTTAATTCATCTCGATTACTGCCGGCTATCACTGGGACGCGCTTGGCATAGGTAGAATCGCCCAACGCCGCCCTCAACCCCTCGACAGGGATCACAACACCATCCGCTGTGGTCAGCGGCATGTAGTCATTTTTGGCGTTGTCGATGTAGACTTGGAAAAATTCTCGGGCGTCGATAGAGATGAGTTTGTCCCGCAACGCAGGCAGCGACCAATTTTCCTGAGGAGGTGCGTCTGAGCGCTCGCCGCTGGCCAAAAGTAGAGCGTCGACCATCTGCCACGAACCCCGTCGCACCAGGGGATCGACGCCATCTCGATTGATCGCGCTATCGACCGTGGCGCTTGTCAGATAGCCAGATTGAGCGATCGCGCGATGGTACAAACCGCTGCTCAGGGGCGATGCCAGCAAGGCGAGGACGTTGTGTCCCCCAGCAGATTCGCCAAAAATCGTTACGTTTTTTGGGTCACCACCAAAACTGGCAATATTTTTTTGCACCCATTTTAAGGCCTCAATCATATCCAGAGTGCCGTAATTAGATGCTCTGTCTATGCCTTCTTGCAGTCCCTGAATGGCGGGATGAGTAAACCAACCAAGCGGCCCGAGGCGATAATTAATCGTCACTACCACCACGTCCTCGGACGCCACTAAGCGTGAAAAATCATAGTAATCTTTGACCCCGGAGACATTGGCACCGCCATGAATCCAAAACATCACCGGCCGGCGTTCGGGCGTTGCAGTGCTGGGGGCTCGGATGTCGAGATATAGGCAGTCTTCGCTTCCCACCATTCCACGGCCAGCAACACCACCGTAATCGCTGGCCTCCTGCACGCAGGCAGTGGTGTCTGGTGCTACGATCAAATCATCCGACGCAGCCAATGGCCGCGGTGCCCGCCAACGAAGTTCTGCCACCGGTGGTTGGGCGTAGGGAATATCGAGCCATTCGATTATTTGCGACTCGCCGATAACCACCGATCGCCCGTGAGCAATGCCGCTCGAGGTCAAAACTTGTTGCGCGGCATCAACCCGATGCGCTACCTCGAAATAACTACAGGCCGATAGTACGCCACCAACCATTAATATGGTCAACCACAAGATCGGCGTTTGAACGCGATTAAACTGATGCATCGCTTTGATTCCTCTGTAACACAGTACATGATCTAAAAAGGACTACGATACCTACGGACTGATCAGGCAACAAGACCGCCATCGAGACCAATACCGTATAGATAATTTAATTTGCCATCCGTATCGATAATCATTATCATTGCTATTATCAAAGAAAAGAGTGATATTAACCTATGCTACCACCTCATAAAGACCACAAAGGCCACCAAGACAAACCCAAAGCTCTCGCTATATCGCCCTATTGCGAACTCTGGAAATGCGAGGACTGTGACATGGTGCATTTTATTCTCGGCGACATTTCCCTGCGCTTAAGTTGGTCGCATGTTGTCGGTATTGCCAATACTCTCAACATGGCAGTCTATGAAAGCGACGCGACCGCGTTGCATAGCCCGGCCAAAGGGCTTTCAAAACGAATGATCAATTAATCGCGAAACCTGTGCGCTTCTCGACACGGTAGCCCAACCAAAAAAACAAGACCGAAAAACTATGACCGCAAAACTATGACCGCAGCATACAAAGACGCATAAATTTTTAATATAGAATCAGCGTGTTATCCAATTAAATAAAAAAATCAATCGCACCTAATTGGCCTAAAGCAATCACTCAATCAATCAATCAATCAATAAAGGTATGCCAGCCGACCGGGTGCATGAGGTTATTTTTGAATGACAAGCACTGCCAGTGCCAGCATCAAACCAACCGATGCAATCAAAAGGGATCGAAGGGCCTTAACGTTTTGCAGTAATGTCTCCAGCAATTCCGAGTGTTGTTCAAACAGGTCCGTCATCCTCGGCGGATCATCTTTAGGTTCCAACGTAAACCGGAACATATCACTGCACTGGGTTTCGCTAATTTGCGGAAAGTCGTAACCCTCATCGGCGGTTACGGGACTCACCGACGGCAGCAAGTTGTCAAAGTGATCGGTTAGGGGCCGCCAAGGCATCACCGACACGCTGGTGGTTAGCGAATGATAACGTCCCGAATTAATGTCCTCGGTCAAGCTTTGCATCAACTGGCGATCAACCAGCACCCTTACCATCACGTAAAATTTACCCTGCCAACCTGTCTTGACGCTGGCTGTAGCGTTTAATTCTTGGTCTTGAACGTGACATATTTCCAAACTCACGGCGATATCGTCGGGCAAACCACATTGCAGCGTTCCATCCCATTCTCCAACACCGTCGCCGTGCGCTTGAAACTCGTGGGATTGATCCGGAATATTGATATCAAATTTAGAAATTGAACCTAAATACTCACGCTGACGAGCAAAGTCCAATTGGTGGGTCATCGCTACGTAGGTCTTCGACCGATCCTGATTTTGCCAATCCAAAAGATCTGTTTTAATCCGTAGTTGCTTGCCAAGACCCTGAGGATTTCCGGGTTTGGCCCGCGAATAAAACTGTTCACTATCGCCATCGCCGAGGCGCAAAAAGTCCCAACTCTCAAAGATGCTCGCGTCGGGCTTAACTTCAAATCGATCAAGGGGTAATTGATTGACCGAGTCGATTAGTTTATACAGAATAGTCATCGCGCAAATATACCTTATATGAATCATAAATAAGAGTATTAATGCACTCATATTTCATTGCATTATTGAAAAATAGTCCGGTATAGAAATGTAACTGACTCTTTACGCGAGATAACGGCACAACACTGAATTGTTTGACAACCTCGAACTACGCTTTCTAATTTATTGCAGTGAGGTCAGTAAGCCCAACTGAGCAGGTCGAGCGACAAATACTCTGAGGCGTTGCCTCAGCGCTTCGCCAACTACTCAGTTTTACCGGCCTCCTGTCAGTTTTACCGGCCTCCTAATGACGCCGTTATTCTGCTCAATTATGACGCGGTTATTCTGCCCAATTGTCCAAAAAACCACTACCAAGCCTTTTTTTACTGGACATATACATCACTAAAAACCAAAATCACAAACGAAGAGCAAAAATACGCTCATACAATACAACCGCTCACTGGGAATACGTCTATGCGACTCCTTCTCTCGTTGTTACTGGTGGCCTCAAGCCATGTATCTGCCGACGTTGCGGGTCATTATTCGAGCCTGCGCCCCATGCTGGCGCATCACTTTGACGCGGACAATCGCTACACAGGCCGATTTGAAGCGCAGACCGTTGAGGGTATCTGGGAATATGGGGCAAACGTTTGCGAGCCATTTAACGAGGCGAACATAAAAATATACGCCGGCAGTGGCCAGTGTTGCCTCGCCGTCAAGCAACTCGGCGATCGCTATATATTTTCTAAGATTTTATTCAGTGGCGACTACAAAACCAAACTCTATGGGCTCTGCAGTCACGCAGTCTTGGAACGGCGAGTAGATTAGCCAGCACTGTCGTTTATAAAGTGTCGTTAATACAGCGTCGTTAATACAGCGCCGTTAATGCAACGCTTGGTAACCTCGCGCACCACCGCACAATAAACCGACAACAAAAAGCACTCTAAAACCGCGCGAATCGCTCCCTAAACAGCAGTTACTCATGGGGTTGCATGATTGCTAACTAGCGACAACGTCGTTGCGCCACAAGCGCCAACCGCCTGATCACCGATGCGTGGCGCCACTAAGCTGCAAAAGGCGGTGATTGGGCTATATGCGTTCGGATTGCTGACACTGATAGCGCCGATTGCGATCTTGCTGAGCTCCCTTGTAGCGATCCTTGCTAGCCACCAGCGTAATCCGATTGACAATCATCGTCGCATCGGGGCAACTCAGTTTGCTCTTGCACTGATCTCTGGGTACCGCACGAATCTGGTATTGGTGCTCATTGACAATTAAATCACCAAAAGTACCACCATTCCAGGTCATGGTGTTGTTCGCGGTATTTACTGTAATGACCGTCTGCAAGAGGCTCGCGGTAGGTTGATCAATGCGCGCACACGACAGATGTACAAGACTCCCCTCATCTGAAGATTCCATTGTTGCCAGTGTAGTAACCAGTGCCACGCCAAATAGGACCGCCAACACCGCCAAATATCTCTTTTTAAACATAATGTTGCGGATTCTCCCTAAAACAGATTAACCCATGCAAATCAACTAACACTCCCCACGTAGTCAGTATCACCCCTAGGCGTACCGAATCGCGCTTGCTTCAAAGCGAATAGCTAAAAACGCGCCGCTTAAAGCGCCCAGCTCAAAACACATAGCTCAAAATAAAAAGCACAAAGCGAATAGCTCAAGGCGCTCAGCTCAAAATAAATAGTTCAAAGCAAAATGTTGTGAGCTCAATGCTAAGAGCCCAAATTAAACAGATAACAATAAACCCAGCATCGTTGTGTGAACAAAGGCGACATAATACTGTATATCGTCATCTAGCTATAAAGAATTAGCTTTAAATGCCTGTTATTTGTGTTATTTAGTTAAAGAGGCTATTAAGACAAGTGATGGGCTCAGTCGCGGCGCCAGCGTTTAGGGAATAACGGCAAACAAGCCACTTCGGAGCCAACCGACGCCGTTGCAGTATCATCCTACCGGCGTACAGCTATTAGGTTAGCCAATAGCTCTTAGATTAACCAAGTAAAAGATGCTCTCACCGCAATTGGTATTTTAGAGATTGTGGACATGGTTTCCGCGAAATGACAGCTTAGCAACGCATATTTAGATCACGCTCAATACAATCTTCAAGATGCGCCAGAACAGCCACTCTCGACTTTGTTTTGGTACCGTAAAAAGCACCCATATTGAGCTTTGAAAAGGAATTTACGGTCTTCGCAATTTCGGCATCGATCGTCTCTGTTGTTGCCACCGCGTCGTAAAACCCCGCGAGCATGGCATTTTCGGGGTTAAACAATTCACCATTGATTACGCAGCGATTGAAATAACTTGCCGGCAGGCGATAGCGGGCCAACTCTATGCCAAAATGGTGCATCGTCATGCCGATCTGGGTCTCGTTTAGGCCGGTTCTAAAACTGCCATTGAGGCCAATACGATAATCGCAAGTCAGCATTAAAAACGCGCCCATAGCAATGCAGTGCCCGGTCGATACGCCGATTACCGGCGTTGGGAAACACAAAATCCTGTGCGCCATCT
>Ga0115008_10003067_pt1 | contig 13821 bp, 6 predicted proteins | sample FraStrMetagenome_FD_87164 | JGI IMG/M metagenome (GOLD analysis project Ga0115008, IMG submission 87164) | Marine eukaryotic phytoplankton communities from Arctic Ocean - Fram Strait ARC3M Metagenome | ecosystem: Environmental > Aquatic > Marine > Oceanic | place: Fram Strait | collected 2012-06-18
AAATGTCCGGTAGGCGTCGGCGGTGATCAAAAATCCTCCCGGTACTGAGAACCCGGCGCGAACCATTTTTGCGAGCGAACGACCTTTGCCGCCGATTAATTCCAACGAATCGGAGGTCGTGCTTATAGGTGCCGTGAACATTGCTGAGGGCTTCATAATCGCTACCTTTTGCTAATCACTCAATTCATTATGCTCATAATCATTTGACTAGATAGCCGCAGGAATAAATGGCCTTTGATAACCCCCCCAAAAAAACCGAAACGCCAAAAGCTCAAAATGGGTGAGATTTTATGGCGGTGGCTAAATGACGCATTTATCTTTTGATTGCTGACATGCCATAGTACGGCCATAACTAAAAGCATCGAGGTAGCCGCAAGCAATAAAAGCGGCGTTGTGGGACGCGGGTTGCGTTGCGGTCGATAGCAGTCAACCGGAGGCCAATAAGAGCATAAAAGATGACCGACTATGAAGAGTTGCACCGACCGCAATTTCATTTCTCAGCGCAAAAAAACTGGATCAATGATCCCAACGGCTTGGTTTATCATCAGGGTGTCTGGCATCTTTTTTTTCAACACAATGCTGAGCAGCGGGTCTGGGGGAAAATGTGGTGGGGGCACGCAATCAGTGAAGACCTGATTCACTGGCGTCAGGTGGACCATGCTCTTTATCCCGATAGCACGGGCACCATGTTTTCAGGGTCTGCGGTTGTTGATCACCACAATAATGCCGGCTTCGGTGCCGGTGCAATGTTATTGTTTTACACCGCAGCGGGCTCGAATGTGGAGCCTAAACGGTCATGGGATCAATGTTTGGCGTACAGCTTGGATGGAAAAATATTCATAAAGTTTGACGGCAATCCGATCCTCGGGTGTCTTGAGGGTCACAATCGAGACCCCAAAGTAATATGGCACGAGGCCTCAAGACATTGGATTATGGCGTTGTACTTGGCGGACGATCGTTTTTGCCTACTTCGATCGCCGGACGCTAAAACTTGGACCCGGATACAAGATATTCCGTTCGAAGGGGAGCGCGAGTGTCCCGACTTGTTTTTATTAAAGGACGATGTCGGTCGAGAACGCTGGGTGTTTACTGCGGCCAAGGGGTTTTACTCTGTCGGAGATTTTAATGGTGAAAAATTTGTCCCTGAAACAGCGATTCGTCGCTTTGATCTGGGGACTAACAGCTATGCGGCTCAAACATGGAGTAACGCGCCTGACAGTCGTTGTATTCAGATTGCCTGGATGCCCGGTGGTCTGTATCCCGAAATGCCCTTTAACCAACAGCTGTCGATACCGGTGCAGTTGTCGCTTGTTGGTTCAGGTAAAAATACCTCACTGTATCGTTGGCCTGTCGAAGAACTCAACAGGTTACGCAAAAATAAACTCAGTGTAACGCGACATACCATCGCACACGGCAAACCGCTAATACCCGAAACGGATGCACAGCTTTTCGATCTTTCGTTTACCGTGCATAAACTCGATGCCGCTGCCCTGTGCCTAATGATCCGCGGCAGGCCAGTGATTTTAGACTGGCGGTCCAATACGCTTAAATTTGAGCCGAGCGGAATCAATAAAGTGGTGGGCGATCGACCGCAGGTCGAATTACCCAGCGGTACCGCCATCGACGTGCGAGTCCTGATTGATAAAACATCGCTTGAGTTCTTTTTTAACGGCGGGCAGATATCCGCATCGTTTTGCTTTTTGCCCGATGGGTACATCAACCCGGTGGTGTTAAATTCCTTTAACGGGGAGCAAGTGATCGAAAACCTCGAGTTATACGAGCTTCAGTCTAGCTGGAGAGCGTCTTAGATAACGAGTGAAAACCCTAGTTGTCTGGAGCTTTCTTGGCTATGTTGAGGCGCAGCGAGGCGTGATGGATGTGATAAGGGATACCGGCCAAGAGGTATTGCCATAAAAATAGATGGAGTTTTATGGGGTGCTCCGCGTGGTCAGAGATTTGGGTAATGCTAAACGAATCGGTCGATGATGGCCTCTGCCGGGTGGCCTTGGGCCCTTGCGATAGCCCTCTGCCACAAGGGTATGTCCGGTGGGCACACTGCAGATGCCCGGGGAGTCTGACTAGATGAAAATTCGCAATCGCATCGGATTTTAAAGTGAGAGATATGGCGCCGACTATTGCGCCGGTTAGGTAGGCTATGATTCTGCGTCTTGACTTGAAATAGTCGAGCGTGATGGATGCCCGCGTTTTAGGCGAGGGCATAAAAGGGGCTTGGATGATTGGTTATAAACGAGGGCAACTGGAGCCTTGGGTGCGCTATATTTGCGAGGTGTCGATGTGATTTTGGAGAAAGCCCCGAAGGATTTTTCCCTTAGAGATATCTACCAGTTGGCATGGCGATGCTGGCCATACTACCGTCCGCAGCTAAAGCATTTAATTACTTATATTGGATGTAATGGGCTGTTTGGCTTGATTATGATTGCGGTCTGGTATGTGGGCTTTGACCTGATTGAAAACAAAATTCTGATGGGCGAGCGCCTAGAACCTTTGCAGGCGAGTATGATCTTTGTCGGCGACGATTATGCCGTAACGGCTGATGATGGCACCAGTCAGCTAACGGATGGCCAGCGTCAAAGAGTGAGGAACGCTGTATTAGTTATTGCGGTCGTTGTTTGGTTATTTATAACAGGGTGGCTGACCGGTTTTCGCTACTACGAGGCATGGATTTTTCAGAGAATTAACCAACGTCTTCGATTAGAAATGTTAAACCGAGTTGAAAGGCTGTCGCTAAAGTTTCACAGTCATGCGCGGACTGGCGACGCCATGTATCGCGTCTATCAGGATAGCGCAACGATTACCAATATTTTGACTTGGGCCGTCATTACGCCGCTTAGGGCGGTTACTACGTTGTTCGCTTATGTTGTGATATTGATGTTTTTTTCGCCTTGGTTCGGGTTGCTTGCGGTTGCGGCGGCCGTTCCCATCGGGTTCTTGATGGCGCGCATGATTCCCAAAATACGTGTTCGCGCCCGCGCTGCCCGCGAACTCAACAGTGATCTTACGTCGCAAATTCAGGAAACGCTTGCCGCTATTCGCGTGATAAAAGCCAATTGCGCGGAGACAGAGATGATGGCGAGATTTACGCGTAATTCGCAGCAGGCGCTAGACGCCGCCTATCAAATGCGCGCTTTCATGCTGCAACTTATGTTGGGTGTTTTGTTGATTGCTTTTTCTGCATTTTTGGTTGCTGAGTACTTCATGGCGACCTGGGCACTTCTCGACAAAGCGACCTTCTTAGGTGGCAGCGTGGCGGTGGTGGGTTTTGCCATTTGGAACCTAGGCGCCTATAGATCGGCCTCAAACGCCGGTCAAGATTCTGCAATCACGATATGGGAAATTGTATTTCTCTATTCCGTCTTGCAAGACTTAGCAGTGGGTTTGAAGCGGGCATTCTATTTGCTTGATCTTGAACCCGAAGTGTTTGATCAGCAAAATCCTAAAAAATTTCCGGCTAAAATCCAGGCCTTGAGGTTTGAAGATGTGCGGTTCGGTTACGCGCCGAGTATCACCGTTTTGCGGGATATTAGCCTTGAGGCCAAAGCCGGAACTGTCACCGCGATTGTTGGTGGCACAGGCAGTGGCAAGTCAACGCTGATGTCGTTGCTGCTGAGATTGTATGACCCACAAGCCGGCCGAGTCATGATCAATGACTGTGATTTACGGGATATAGCCATCGATGATCTACGTTCAAATGTCGCGATCGCATTGCAACAAAATGTACTGTTCGCAATGAGTGTAGCCGACAATATTCGTTACAGCTTTGAGAACGCATCGGATACCGAGGTTGAGAGCGCTGCTAAAATAGCCTGCGCGGATGAATTTATCACTAAAATGCCAGGCGGTTATGCCAGCGAGCTGGGCGAGCGGGGCAGTAAATTATCGGCAGGGCAACGGCAGAGGTTATCCATCGCGCGGGCAGTCCTGCGAAATACGCCGATACTCATTCTTGATGAGCCGACAGCGTCATTGGATGCTGAGACTGAACAACGCGTGATCCAAAACCTTGCCACGTGGGGCGATGACCGAATCGTATTCATCATTACACACCGGTTATCGACGATTCGTAATGCAGATCAAATTGCCTTTTTAGAAGACGGCTTTATTAAGGAGTTAGGCACGCACGCGGAACTAAGGGCACGACAAGGCTCATATAACCGATTTGTGCAAGCAGAATCGGGCGAAGGCGAGGGGGATCTGACGAATGGCTGATGACCTAAAGTTCGACGATCGCGTCGATACTCAGTACGAGCTCACGATTTGGCAAATTCTCGGTTTAATGGGTCGATCATTGGTTTTTCTTCGCGATGTTAAAGGGTTGTTTTTATGCAAGTGCGTATTTGCCCTTGTATCTGTGGTGCCTGCCTTGGCGACGCCGTGGATCCTCAAAATTGTCGTTGATCAGGTCATTTTGGGTCAGCCCTTTGATGCTACCGACGTTTCCACTCCACTGTTCCTGCAGCCCTTTGTTAATTCGATACAGGATCTTACGCCGAACGGCATGATGCTTGCTGTAACGGCTCTTTTTGGCGTGCTGCTGGTGACCTTCGGCTTTCGTCTACCACCGGCGGAGACCTCTTCGCGCGAGGGCATGCCCGGCGGCTTTGACTCCGCAACCGCATCTGAACAGTCGATTTCGGCTGGAGGCAGTTCGGCGAATGGTGTTTGGGGCTTGGTTGAATCTCTGGTGACGATACGCATGACGCAGCGACTGGCGAATGGCCTGCGAACGCTATTGATGGGTAGGTTAGCCAAACTCAATATGACGACACTAGACGAGCAGCGGATAGGCGACTCTGTCTATCGAGTCATGTATGACGCGCCGATGATGCCCGAGATATGTTACAACCTCACCATAACACCGGTGCTGATGGTTATTTCTACTGTTCTATCCGTTTATTTGATGCAGTATAGCTATGGTGTGGTTGCGCCAGAACTGGTTTGGATTGCGGTGGCAGTGGTGCCGTTGACGCTCGTGCTTACCGCACCAATGTCCGCGTTTACACGTCGTGTGCATCAATTAAGCCGCGCTTCTGGCTCGGCAACAACCAACAGCATGGAAGAGGGCATCGATAACATTGCGGCGGTGCAGTCGCTGGGTGGTATGCAAAAGGAAGTCAAACGGTTTGAAGCAAATAGCAGTGAGTCTTATCGGCGATTCCGGCATACGATTGTTGTTGAAGGCCTGATTAAAATAGCCACATATTGCGCGGTAATCTCGGCGATGTCGGTTACGTTTGTTCTAATTACAGACGATGTGATTACGGGTGCATTGTCACCCGGTGACTATGCTGTTCTTATTGGCATGCTACTGATGTTAACCGATACCAGCATGACTATGGGTTCTTACTGGATTAATCTGCAAAAAAACGTCGCTGCTGTGCGTCGAGTGTTTTTCTTTATTGACCATACGGTAGAGGGTGATCGAGACATACAGTCGCTAGATCCAATTACAAAGGGCGTGATCTTGGATAATGTCTGTTTCGCGTACCCAGATGGTCGGCAGGTTTTGTCACATGTCGATCTCGAGTTGCCCATTGGGGAGTTGGTGGCGATTGTAGGTCCAACGGGTGCGGGCAAAACCACATTGGCTTATCTGCTGCCCGGTTATCTTCGTCCCAGCGAGGGACAGGTTCGGTTTGATGGTCGGGATATCGCTCAGGTTGATCCGATCGCTATTCGCCATCAAGTGACTTATGTGTTTCAAGAACATATGCTGTTGTCCGACAGTATCCGTGAAAATTTACGTTTGGGAAATCCACAGGCGAGCGAGGACGATATTTGGCAGGCCTGCCGAATTGCAGGTGCTGAGGAGTTCATACAACGCTTCCCTGAAGGGCTGGATACGATGATTGGCAAGTCTGGAGACACCCTGTCGGTGGGTCAAAAGCAAAGACTGTCGATTGCCCGTGGCTTAGTACGCAACACGCCTGTGATTGTGCTTGATGAGCCGACTGCCGCGCTAGACCCACAAACAGAGAATGCTCTGGTAGCCTCCCTAAGGCAGGCTGCTAAAGGGCGCTTGGTCATTGTGATTGCTCACCGCTTATCGACGATTAGAAAAGCCGATCGGATTGTTTTTCTAGAAGAGGGCCGGGTGGTGGACATTGGCAGCCATTCTGCGCTGATGGCCGACGATCACGGCCGATACCGACGTTTTGTCGATTTACAGACTGTTTGAGGATTGTATCAATTGGTGAGGGGCGAGAGCGCCTACTACGAGTTGGTGATTTAAGCGTTCAGAGCGCGCTAATAGGTGGGCTCACGCGAATCATATCGGGATCGTGAGGTATGGGAATGGCCTTAATTGGGGTAGGTAGGTAGCCCCACTTTTGCTGGCCAGTCTTATTGCATTCCATAGGGTGGATGCAAAAGAATCGTAAAAAGGGTGACGAAGAGTGTTCAAGGTAGGCATCATTGGCGTCGGCTTTATCGGTGAGAAGCACCTCCAGGCATTCAATACGCTGGTCAATGTTCGTGTTTCAGCGATCGCTGAGTTAGATCGAAATCGACGAGAACTCTGTTGTGAGACGCACGCACCCGATAACGTCTTTGCTTGTCATCATGATTTGCTGGCGTTGACTGATCTGAATCTCGTGGTGGTCTGCGTTCCCAATCATTTGCATGCAAGGGTCACAAATGACGCGCTTAATGCGGGGCATCATGTGTTGTGCGAAAAGCCGATGGCGACCTCTGTCAAGGATGCAGTGGCGATGATCAAAAACGCCAATGAAAATAGGCGCTTACTAATGATCGCTATGAATTTTCGTTGGGAGTTCTTTGGGCCGGGTCTTTTCCACCTCAAAAAGCTGATTGACGAGGGGAGACTGGGCAAGGTGTACTACATCCGAGCGCATTACCTGCGTCGCCAGACTTTTCCGGTGACAAAATATGAGCGATGGAATCTCAGTAAAGAGCATTCTGGTGGCGGTGTACTGATGGATTTGGGCTCGCACATGTTGGACTTGGCTATGTGGTTGCTTGACGATTATCAGCCGCGAAGTGTCGCTGGGGTGACGCACAACGCGCTGGCGAAATATGCGGAGGTGGACGATTTTGCCAGCGGTTCGGTCACACTCGGCAATGGAGCACGTATCCAGATGGATCTGGCATGGAATTCACACTGCTCGCCGGCTTGGCAGATTGATGTGTACGGCGAAAAAGGCGGTGCGGTTATCACGGCGGGGGGACATCCAGACGATCGGCGGTTGACGCTTTTCTCATTGCGCGATAACGCACCCGCTAGTGAACAGGTCAGTGCCGCCGATTTCTCTCGCCCCATGGAGTCGTCGCTGCAAGCGCACATCGTCAACAGCATAAAAGCGGACGAGCCGTCGCAATGCTCAGCAGAGCAGGCGCTGCAGGTCACGCGAGTAATAGAGGCGTGGTATCGATCCAGTGAAAGTGGCCGGGATGTGCTGATGTCGGATGTGTAATCAGCCAACTATTACCACCGGCTGGGCCATTTTTTTGGCCCAGGAGTGTGTTTGAGCTTCGATCAAAAATCTTTGCGGGTCAATAAATGAAACCGCGACCCATTTGTTTTGTGCTGTTTGAGATAACTGGACTCGCGCGGTCACTGGTTCCGACGGCAAAGTCACTCAAGAAGTATCCTGAAAATGCTCAAGTATGTTCATCATTAGGGTCTTCATGCTTCTGCTTTGGGAGCATAAAATTATGCACTCGCAATCGCAATCGCACTCGCAATCGCATTGTCACTCACCTATCCGGAATAGATGCGATGCGGCATCAATTCGAGTTTTTATTCGACAAATGCATTTACGAAGCTATTTTGGGAAGCTAATGTTTCTATTGCTTTAAAACACACGTGGTGTTGCGGCTAGGGTGGCACTCGCTGTCACACTCGATATTGATTCGTTCAGGTTTCGGGGCTTCGAGAGCGGGTAATGTTTTTTTATTTAATTAAATGAGATCTATTGGCCCTCATGCAATGGGCGTAATGCACACGCTATCCCTTGCTTTTGAGGAACTCGATAATGTTTGGTCATCCTCTAAAGCTCGACGACCTTGTGTTTTTCGATGAGTTCAAAATCAATTTCTGCTCCCAAACCAGGCCCCTCAGGCGCGTGCACCATGCCGTTGGCGTCCACTTCAATGTCTTGCACTAAGCCATGCTTTTGAACGGTGTCGGGCAGCAGCACTTCAAAGAACTCACAGTTTTTGATCGCCATGATGAGATGGAGATTCGCGACATTGTTGAGCGAATTACCGCCGTGGTGTACCTCGTAATTCATCTGAAACGTCTCGGCGGTATGTGCCGTTTTGAGGCATGATGTTAGACCGCCTTTGATTGCTGGATCTCCGCGCAGGTAATCGGTGGCCTTTTCCATGATCCAGGGTGCGTAGGAGCTTGGGCCTGTGGTCGGCATTTCTGTTGCCATCAATGGTATGGACAGTGCTTGTTTGAGTTTGACATAGCCATACAGATCATCATATGGCAGGGGATCTTCATACCAATAATAGTCGAGTTCCTCAGCCACTCGGCCGACCCGCAGTGCGTCGGGATAGTCATAAGACCAGGTAGAGTCCAGCATAATTCGATAGTCATCGCCAACGGCGTCTCGAACGGCACGACAAATTTTGATGTCCCTCCGTGCCTCGCCCGGCGGATGCACTTTGTACGCGGTCCAGCCCATTTCTTTGTAGCGCAAGGCTTCTTCAGCATATTCCTCGGGTGTTTCAAACACGATTGAGCTCGCATATGCGGGGACGGATTGACGAAAAGAACCCATTAATTTGTGCACCGGAAGCCCAGCCACTTTGCCCGCGAGATCCCATAGCGCGACGTCGATCGCACCGATCACCCGCATCACAGGCCCCATGGCCCAGCCTGAAATTGTCTGCCAAATCAGTTCACGATCGAGCGGATCCTTGCCAATTAAAAAGCGCTTGTATCGCTTGGATATCAGTTCTGCGTCTGTGCCGAGAGAGCTCAATGCGTTCCCTAAAAAAGCGTGCCCTTCAATTCCTTCGTCAGTGATAATTCGAACGAGTGCCATATGGGTGCTTCGAGCTTTATTACTGACCACTCGCAATGTGTAACGAGTTGCTGGAATATCTTGCCACTCCCAAACTGTGACCTTCACATCTTTAATTTTCATAAGTAGGGACTCTGGTCGTTGTGACAGGTCACAGCGATGGTTGAATTAAGTGCTTCAGCACGCCCGAGAGTGATCGCTGTCCACTCTGCCCGCTTTGCACTCTGTTGGCGTCAACAACATAGCCGAACCCGCTATATTGATTAATGGTATCAGCAGACCGAAAACTAGGTAAAGACAGATTGAAACATCGGCAACCACATTTCACCCAAAACCGTATCCGGCTTTTAGTTATCGCTTAACGTCATTCTATGGTCAGCATAGTAAGGGTGTGACACCGCCAATCATTTTTTGGGGGGTTTTTTTTTGCGATCATTTGTCAACAACTGGCCGTTGAAATATCGTGGTAACGACAGATAATCAAAGTAACAACCATAAGAAAGGGGGCAATACCAAAATGAAACTAATGAAACATCGAATCTCATTGAAAACTCTGAGCGCCGCGATGTGTTCGCTGTTGCTGGCGGTACCATCAGTTTTCGCGGCGGATGACGAAGGCGAAGCTAAAGAGGGTTATTTTGACGAAGTTATTGTCTCGGCGGATAAAGTGGAAGAGTCTGTAGCGGACATCCCGATGACCATTACCGCCTTTGGGTCTGAAATGCTCGAAAAGTTCGGTATCCAGGACCGTGATAAATTGCAATTAATGGTCCCCGGATTACAGTTCGGGGAGACCCATGATCAGAATGGTAACAGTACGTCCATTCGCGGCATCAGCACACGTAACGCCGGTATCAATCAGGGAGACAGGGCAGTCTCAACTTACATTGACGGTGCTTACACGGTAGGGGTTTATGGTGTGGCGCCCGGTGGTGGTTGGGATCTTGAGCGGATTGAGGTCGCGCGAGGGCCGCAAGGTACGCTCCACGGAAGGAACTCCATGGCGGGTTCGATCAACTACATCTATAAAAAGCCAACCCAAGATTGGGAATTGGACTTGATGACTCAAGCCAACGACTACTCCCAGCAGCGACTCAACGCCGCGTTTGGCGGCCCGTTGACTGAGAACCTCGCCTTCCGGTTGACAGGCGGTGTTCATAGTGGTGACGGATACCAAGAAAACATTGGCGACGGTGAGGACATGAACGCACCTGATGAAAAGCACTGGGCGATGCAGTTGAGATTCCAAAACGATAAGATCGATACCAACATCAGGTACTCGAAGGTCACGGACAACGGTATTCCACAGGCTCAGATTTTGCTGACTAACGTGAACACAACCGACGCTACAATTGCCCGAGTGGGCGGCTACTCGCAGGGTAACGCACCACCATATGAGTTAAGCACGGTAACAAATCTCGACTATTTGGCTGCAGTGCAAAGTCCAGCGGGTGCTGCTGATTGTCCAGTGGGTATGCCGTTCCAGCGCTGTGGCGATATCCAAAACAAGGTCAATCAGAACCGGAGTGGATTTGAGGACTCCGACGCGGAAATGCTCAATTTCTACTTTAAATACAATTTCAACGATGATGTCTCGTTAAAGTACACTTACTCTGACAACGAGGTTCACCAGTACGTGCTCCGAGATGGTGACTACACCAACCGAAAAGGCGGCAAGGAACTTGCTTTTTCCTCTGATGGCGGCGTCCCGTATTCAGACCGACAGTATGATTTACCCTATGACTACGTAGAGGAGTCCCATGAGCTTTTGCTGACTTGGGATGTCTCAGACAAGATGAACGTGATTGTCGGTGCCTTCTCCTATGAGAGTGAGGTGGATTTTGAACTTACCCGTTGGGAATATGGCCATTCCTTCCGCTTTACCGATCCAGACGAAGCGGGGAGGCAATGGGGTATTGATAACGGTTATGCAAACGTCACCGATTGTCAGTCTTACGTAGATAACTTTCTTGGTGCAGTTTACGGATTGGCGGTCAGCCCTCCGGCCGATGGGGGCCTTTCATGGTATTGGTGCCCGGGTGATCAGGGCCACCCAGGTCGTCAAGATGGTGATTTGAGAGCGATTGTGCCATTCTTTACGAGCTCGGTGAATGAGTCAGAGGCGGTTTTTGCCAATGTTGACTACAAGTTAAATGATAAATGGTCTTTTTCGGCTGGGCTGCGGTGGCACGAAGATAAGAAGAGCAAGCCCGAGAACGGACAAGGTGGGTCATACATGTTCTCGTTTGGTGGGGTCCCGGTGGTCACTGGATATTCTGAGGACGGCACAAAGGCGCCAGAAGTGTTTGACACGGTCGTTGGGCAGTTTACGCTCGAATACCGAACGGACAACGACAGCTTGCTTTATGGTCGCGTCTCTACCGGCCACAAACCCGGAGAGTTTAATTTTGCCTCGCCACCAGTCCCAGGCATTCCTAGCGTTGTAGAGGAATCGACCTTGACGAACTACGAGGCTGGTATCAAGGGGATGTACTTAGACGGTCGTTTACAGCTGGCGGTTAGCGCCTTCTTCATGGACTATGACAAGATGCACATGGCGGCAACACAGCCTTTAACCGGTGCAGGTGAAAATGGGATTGTTGTTAGAGCCGATAACCCTTCGCCATTGTTTGAGTATACCTCTGCTATTCCGGGCACCGATGTTTATGGCATAGAGGTGGAGTATGGATACGCATTTAGTGATAACACGTCGATTTTTGGCTTCTACGCGTACTCAGACTCGGAGGTAGGCGAGCATGAGTCTGTGATTATTGGCGACCCGAACGCTGAGTACGAGTTGTACGATCACCTCGACTTCGATACGCTGGAGGCCACTCAGAGTTGGTATACGTTGCCGGCAGATATGACGGGTAATACCTTGCCGGCGGTAGCGAAGCACAAGGCCGCGCTTTCATTGGTTCACGATTATGATCTTGCGCGTGCGGGCTCTTTGAGCTTCGTAGGGACCTGGGCATATAACGGTGCACAATACCCAACGATCGCGAATGTTGACCTGTATGAGATCCCTTCTCTGTCCCGTTTTGACGCCTCAATGACCTATAGATCGTCCGATGAAAACTGGTCGGCGATGCTCTATGTAAATAACGTCTTTGATGAGGTTGGTCTTAACTCGTTTGTTGCTGCCGAGAACTATGGTGGCGATTCGGCACCGCCGATGCTGGGCTCTGCCACTAATCATCGAGAAGTCGGCATTGTGCTGCGCTGGACTCCAGAGTTTTAACGCTCTGAGGACAGATAGCAGTTAATGCAAAAAAGAGGGCTTCTTTAAAGCCCTCTTTTTTTATTGTAATGAACGGGATTGGTCTCAATGAAGTCTTAGTCGATAACGGCTTAGGCGGCGCAGTGTCAAATATGGCATTTGGTTACCCAGCCGATCATCGGCTGTTTAGTTTGAGGATGACGTGGAGGTTGATTTTTTAAATGGCAAGGGTTTGCGAAAAAAGGGCTTACAGGCCCTTTTTTCTTTTGGGTGGCTTTTTATTTGATGCATTTTGACCTGATTAACCGCGATGCTAACATCCTGTTTTACAGAGGGTTAGTTTTGAGGCCCTTCAATTTCTAAGCTCCGTCTAGGATTATTTTTTTATGGAAACACTTCCAAACGATTATGCCGCGAGGGTTTACTCCGGCGTTTTAGGAAAGGTGATTGGCGTATACCTCGGTCGACCTTTCGAAGGTTGGACGTATGAACGCATTCAGGAAAAGCTCGGAGATATCGATTATTACGTGCATGATAAGTTGGATGTGCCGCTGATCGTAACCGATGACGATATCTCTGGGACGTTCACCTTTATCCGTGCGCTCGAGGATCACGGTACCTGCCGCGACATAAGTCCCAAGCAGATTGGTCAAAGCTGGCTTAATTACCTGATTCGTGAACGCAGTATCCTGTGGTGGGGAGGGCTTGGGAATTCCACTGAGCACACGGCGTACTTGAGGCTTGCGAATGGTATTGACGCGCCGGCCAGCGGGTCGATTGCGCTCAATGGCAAGGTGGTTGCGGAGCAGATCGGTGCGCAAATTTTTATCGACGGTTGGGCTATGGTGGCGCCAGGTGACCCCGATCAAGCGGTTAAGTTTGCTCAAGCCGCTGCCTCTGTTAGCCACGATGGTGAAGCGGTTTATGGTGCAAAGGTATTGACCGCCATGCAGTCGCTGGCGTTTGTCGAGTCAGACATCGACACGCTGATTGACAAGGCGTTGACCTATATCCCCTCAGATTCGGTGATATCGACCATGATTGGTGATCTGCGCGGATGGCACGCCAAAGAGAAGGACTGGCGTGCGACTCGGGAGCTGCTGAAAGCAAACTACGGCTATGATAAATATGGCGGCAATTGCCACATGGTGCCGAATCACGGGCTGATTATTCATTCGCTACTGCATGGCGATGGCGATTTTTCCGAGACCATGAAGATTGTCAACACCTGTGGTTGGGACACCGACTGTAATTCCGGTAATGTCGGTTGCCTGATGGGCATTTTGGTGGGAACGGAAGGAATTGACGCCGGACTAAAAAAAGGCCTCGACTGGAGGGGTCCTGTCGCAGATCGACTCTACAACCCGACGGCAGACGGAGACCGCGGGATCAGTGATTGCGTCCGTGAGGCGACACATATTATTGATATGGGCTCCACGTTAGCAGGGCAGGGCCCTTACACCCCTAAAAATGGCGCTCAGTTCCATTTTACCTTTGCGGGGTCGGTGCAAGGTTTTGGCGTGCAATCAGGTGATGGCTCGGTCAGTAATGTTAATGGTGGCTCACTGCGCATAGACGGCAAACGTG